>Ga0213864_10000066_pt1 | contig 43106 bp, 40 predicted proteins | sample PICome_5_FD_160078 | JGI IMG/M metagenome (GOLD analysis project Ga0213864, IMG submission 160078) | Coastal seawater microbial communities near Pivers Island, North Carolina, United States - PICO247 | ecosystem: Environmental > Aquatic > Marine > Coastal | place: USA: North Carolina... | reverse complement strand
TGCGTCTTCATCATCTAGTTTTTCAATCAAAATGTCATCAATACCTTTTTGTTTAAAATGGCCGACCATTTTTACAAGAAATATTACAAGAGATTTGTTCTTAGAATAGTTAATCCATTTACCTAAACCTTCTAAATTTCCTCTTTCATTTTGAAGTTTTAAATACTGCAATAATTCTATCTCATCCCATTTGGTCAATGTCCCTTCAATCTCGTTAAAAAATCGATACGGGTCAGTTGCGCTCAATGCAAGATAAGAGTTTCTTGCTTCGTTTCGTAATTTTTTATTTCTACTGTACGCGTATTGCAGGATTTGAGCATCGAATTTACTCAATTCTAAAACGAATGCTTGTTGAAAGGCGTCAATGACTTTACTATTAGATCTCGACCTGAATTTTTCCTCTAGGTGTTCAATTAAACCAAGCGCATTAATGATTTCATCGTAGTTATTAGATTCATATTCACTTTCGTTTTTAATTTGAACTAAAACGTCTAATCCGAAATCTAAATTTTCTTCGTTTATCTCACCCAGTATATCTTCAAATCTATTAAAAATTTCTTCAGCTGAGTAATTTTTATCGTTAAATAAAACATCCTCAAAAAGCATCCGTGTCTTCGGTGTATTTTCCTGAATTTTTCGCTGTTGTTTGTTGTACCTTTTGCGAATAATGTATACGATGATTATCGTACAAATGGTGATTACAAGGAAGATAAGGGTAAGTACAATGGTTATTTGTATTATTAGGGGGTACGTTTTGATTCTATAAACGAACGTTAAAAACCACTCCACAAAGCTCATTCAGTCTGCTTTTTTTCTATGTCCTTACATTGAGGGATATGCACTGTCTTACCGATATAAACAAATATATGTAAATTTCGAAAATATATGATTGTTATCAACAATTTTTACCAAAATTGTTGAGCTCCTGTGGATAAATTGTTAATATCTATAAGTGAATCACTTCGTCGTAGGCATCAGCAACGGCTTCCATAACGGCTTCACTCATCGTTGGATGTGGGTGAATAGCTTTTAAAATTTCGTGTCCTGTAGTTTCTAATTTTCTTGCTACAACTGCCTCTGCAATCATATCTGTAACGCCTGCACCAATCATATGGCAACCTAACCATTCACCGTATTTTTCATCAAAAATTACTTTCACAAAACCATCTGGAGTACCTGCGGCTTTTGCCTTTCCAGATGCAGAAAACGGGAACTTACCTACTTTGATGCTGTATCCTTGTTCTTTTGCCTTGTCTTCGGTTAATCCAACAGAAGCGATTTCTGGTGATGCATATGTACACCCTGGGATGTTTCCGTAATCAATTGATTCGGTGTGCAAACCTGCAATTTTCTCTACACAAGTAATCCCTTCTGCAGAGGCGACATGCGCGAGTGCTGGGCCTGGAGTGACATCTCCAATAGCATAATAACCTGGCATATTTGTTTGGTACCAATCATTTACCAAGATTTTATCTCTATCAGTAATGATTCCAACATCTTCTAGACCAATGTTTTCGATGTTTGTTTTGATACCTACAGCTGATAATACAACATCTGCTTCTAACACTTTTTCACCTTTACTAGTTTTAACCGTGGCTTTGATCGTGTCTCCCGAAGTATCAACAGCTTCAACGGAAGAATTAGTCATAACCTTGATACCCGATTTTTTAAACGAACGCTCCATTTGCTTGGAGATATCCTTATCTTCAACCGGAACAATATTTGGCATATATTCAACAATTGTTACGTCTGTTCCCATGGAATTATAGAAGTAAGCGAATTCAACTCCAATAGCTCCAGAGCCTACAACAATCATGCTTTTAGGTTGTTCTGGTAAAGTCATTGCCTCACGGTATCCAATTACTTTTTTGCCATCTTGAGGTAAGTTTGGTAATTCTCTTGATCTCGCTCCAGTTGCAATAATGATATGATCTGCGCTGTATTCATTTACTGTTCCATCAGCAGCAGTAACATCTAATTTTTTCCCTGGTTTTACTTTACCGAAACCTTCGATTACATCGATTTTATTTTTCTTCATCAGGAACTGAACACCCTTACTCATTCCGTCAGCAACATTTCTACTTCTTTGCACAACGGCGGTGAAATCTTTGTCAATTGCTTCAGCTTTCAATCCGTATTCATCAACGTGTTTTAAATATTCAAAAACCTGGGCAGATTTTAAGAGTGCTTTTGTAGGAATACATCCCCAATTCAAACAAACACCGCCTAAACTTTCTTTTTCTACAACTGCCGTTTTAAATCCTAGTTGTGAAGCTCGAATCGCTGTTACATATCCGCCTGGTCCACTACCTAAAACAATAATATCGTATTTCATAATCTATAGATTTCTATATGTTGAGAATTTTGAGGTACAAAAGTAACAAACAGACATTAAAATCCTCGGCTTTACTAATTTTTTTACATGCGTTCGGGAACATTAATTCCGAGAAGTGAAAATGCTGTTTTTATGATCTCGCCTACCTTTTGAGAAAGTTGCACTCTAAACTGCTTTATATCAGGATTATCCTCTCCTAAAATGGATACATTTTGGTAGAAAGAATTGAACTCTTTTACCAATTCAAATGTGTAATTCGCAATTACGGCCGGAGAATAATTATTCGCCGCTTGTTGAATCGTTTCTGGTAACAACTGAATTTGTTTGATTAATTCGCGTTCTCTTTCATGTAGATTTAGCTTGCTAATTTCTAAATCAGTGCTGTAGTCAAAATTTGCTTTTCTTAAAATCGACTGAATTCGAGCGTAAGTATATTGAATAAACGGACCTGTATTTCCTTGAAAATCAACTGAGTTTTCTGGGTCAAAAAGGATTCGTTTTCGAGGATCAACCTTCAAGATAAAATACTTTAGAGCACCTAATCCAATGGTTTTATACAACGTATCTTTCTCTGCATCTGTAAAATCTTCAAGTTTTCCCAACTCCTCAGAAATTGATTTTGCTGTGTCTGCCATTTCAATCATTAGGTCATCGGCATCGACAACTGTTCCTTCTCTTGATTTCATTTTTCCTGATGGTAAATCAACCATTCCATAACTTAAATGGAATAAATTTTTAGCCCAATCAAATCCTAATTTTTTCAGGATTAAAAATAACACTTGAAAATGGTAATCCTGTTCATTTCCAACCGTATATACCATTCCGCCGATATCAGGAAAATCGGTAACCCTTTCAATCGCTGTTCCGATATCTTGCGTCATATATACGGCTGTTCCGTCGGATCGGAGGACAATTTTTTCATCTAACCCTTCATCCGTTAGGTCACACCATACAGAGCCATCATCACGACGATAGAACACACCTTTTTTAAGCCCTTCTTCAATTACTTTTTTCCCTAGCAAGTAGGTGTCACTTTCATAATATAATTGATCAAAATCAACTCCTAAATTTTTGTAGGTAATATCAAAACCATCGTATACCCAGGAGTTCATTTTCTTCCATAACGCAACAGTTTCTTCATCTCCACCTTCCCATTTTCTCAGCATTTCCTGAGCTTCTAAAAAAATTGGGGCCTCTGCTTTTGCTTCGTCTGCTGATTTACCCTGATTGATGAATACTTCAATTTCTTTTTTGTATTCCTGATCGAATTTTACGTAGTAATTTCCGACAAGTTTATCACCTTTCAGGCCTGTAGACTCAGGAGTTTCTCCATTTCCATAGCGTTTCCAAGCCAACATCGATTTACAGATGTGGATTCCACGGTCATTTATGATCTGAGTTTTGTACACTTTCTTTCCAGAAGCTTTCAAAATTTCAGAAACGGAATACCCCAATAAATTATTTCTGATATGGCCTAAATGCAGAGGTTTGTTCGTGTTGGGAGAAGAATATTCAACCATTACAGAAGAATCTCCAGCCGAAGGATTTGCCTTTCCGAATTCTTTTTGATTGTAGATTTCTTTGAAGAAGTTCAGGTAATAGGAATCTGAAATTTCAAGATTTAGAAACCCTTTTACCACATTGAATCCAGAAATTAAATCAACTTTTTCTTGAACGTATGCCCCAAGCGCCTCACCAATTTGAACTGGATTTCCTTTTTTATACCGTAACATCGGGAAAACGACAACCGTAATATCTCCAGCGAATTCTTTTCTTGTAGCCTGAAATTCTACGGATGGTAATTCTGCCCCAAATAATTCTAAGAAACCTTGTTTTATTGATGCTTCAATTGAATTGACTACGCTCATATTCCTGTTAATCTAAGCCGCGAAAATACAAATTTTATTTGGCTTCAGTACACGATTGATGCCTTGTTATTTTTACTTTTGCTGTATGAAACCAAGTTTGGATCATTTAGAAAAGCTAGCTCGTGATAAACGGAAGGAGAACAGGAAATATTTCTCCAGATTAAAAAAACGAGTTCCTAAAAATTTGGATTATGTGATGCAGGAATTGCATGATGAGGAATTTTCAAAAACGGAATGCCTAACTTGTGCAAATTGCTGCAAAACCACCAGTCCCATTTTCACTGATAAGGATATCGAGAGAATTTCAAAGTATCTGAAATTGAAAGTTTCTGATTTTACCAATCAATATCTAAAGCGCGATTCTGATGATTTTATGGTTTTAAAATCATCACCATGTACTTTTTTGCACGAAGAAGATAATAAGTGCTCAATTTATGATGTGCGTCCAAAAGCTTGTTCGGAGTATCCTCATACGAACAGGCGAAAGTTTATTCAAATTTCAGATTTGACTATTAAAAACACAGAAATATGCCCAGCAACCTTCAATATAATTGAAGCGTTGAAAAGGAAATTACCAACTTCTTAATTACTTGTAAATAAGGTATTTATTTCTAATTTTTTTAAAGTTAATCAATTCTGGTTCCCAGGATTTCCGGATATCTTTTTCAGAAATTCCCTTTGAAATTTGAACTGCTAATTCTTCTGTTCCTGCAAGTTTCGTAAAGAAGGAGTTGAAGAAAGAACCACGACTGTTGGTTTGCTGGTACGACTCAATAAGCCATTCGAGATGTAATCTACTTAACCTCGGGTGATTCCTTAAGTCCTGCCCATAACATAATTTACTTTTGTGTTTTGGGTATCTACTTCCTTCATTGGGTTGGGGTGTAAAAGAGAACTTTGAAGGTTTAAGATATGGACTTCCGAAAATTTGAAATTGCATTTCCGTACCGCGTCCTGCACTTACATTTGTCCCCTCAAAAAAACACAAACTAGGATATAAATTGATACTTTTCGCATTCGGTAAATTTGGAGAGGGTTTTACAGGTAAATCATAAGGCCTGTCATGAGAATAGTTTTGTAAGGGAATAACGGTGAGGTCACATTGAATGTAATTCGCTAACCAATGTTCTCCATTAATCATTTTTCCATATTCCCCAATGGTCATTCCGTAAACGACTGGGACTGGGTGCATTCCAACAAAGCTTTTGTGTTGCTTTTCTAAAACTGGACCATCAATATAGTGTGCATTCGGATTCGGTCTATCCAATACTATTACCGGTATATTTTGTTCAGCGGCGGCTTCCATCACATAATGAAGGGTAGAGATATAGGTGTAAAATCGAGCGCCTACATCTTGAATGTCAAATACAATGATTTCAATACGATTCAGCTGTTCTTTAGTTGGTTTTTTGTTTTTCCCATACAATGAAATTATAGGAATTCCTGTCTTTGAATCAACACCGTCTTTTACCATTTCACCAGCATCTGCTTTTCCGCGAAAACCATGTTCTGGTGCGAAAACCTTATCAATTTTAATTCGTTTGCTTTGTAAGAAATCAACCAAATGAATCGCGACCATTTCCGAACCCATAACATTTGGTTTCACTTCTTTTCGTTGTAAAGTATGTACTACGGATGTTTGATTCGCAACAACAGCAATAGTTTTATTTCTTAAAAGTGATAAGTATTTATCATATTGATCTGCTCCTGTTATTATTTTAGTAGTAAATTCTGATTGATCTTTTTGAGCACAAGATTGAAGTTGAAAAAACAGACAGGCAAAAAGGAATAAATATGTACTTTTGATTGGCTTTAAATTCATTTTATTTGAACTTCGAATTATTTATTGCGAAACGATTAATCGCTGGTCGTAACCATAAAAGTAGTGTTTCAGGACCAATAATAAAAATTGCGATTTCAGCTATTGCCTTGGGTATTATGATTATGCTGATTGCAGTGGCAACGAGCACTGGATTGCAACATAAAATTCGCGATAAAATCGCTGGTTTTAAAGGCCATATTCAAATTGTAAACTATGATACCAATACTTCTGAGGTTTCAGTGTCACCCATCTCAAAAACTCAGAAATTTTATCCTGAATTTTCTTCAGTAGAAGGGGTTAAGAATGTTCAGATATTTGCGGCTAAAGGAGGAATTTTAAGAACGAAAACTGATTTTGAAGGAATTATTTTTAAAGGTGTCTCTACAGATTATGACTGGTCCTTTTTTCAGGAGTATTTGATTGCCGGAGATATTCCGGATTTCAATCAAGACAGAAATAGAGAAGTCCTTTTATCGCAGACCATTTCGAATCGATTACAACTCAGTGTAGGTGATACGGTTCTTTCGACGTTCGTAAAATCAGAGTCCAGTAAATTACCATCCAATCGCAGATATATCATTTCAGGAATATATAATACAGGGTTTTCCGAATTTGATAAATCCATGATGATTGGAGATATTCGTGAAGTTCAGCGGCTAAATAATTGGACAGAGGATCAAATTGGAGGTTTTGAAGTTTTATTAGAAGATTTCGATGCGCTTCAAGAAAAAGGAAGTCAAATTTATCAGGAAATAGGTGTTTCACTCAATAGCCGAACCATTGCTGAATCGTATCCCGGGATATTTGAATGGATTCAACTTTTTGATAATAATGTATGGTTTATAATTACCTTGATGATCATCGTTGCCGGAGTAAATATGATCTCAGCAATGCTGGTTTTGATTCTTGAAAAAGTTCAATTTATTGGGATGTTAAAGGCGATGGGAAGTCCAAATGCAAGTATTCGGAAAATATTTTTGTATAACGCTTCCTATTTAATAATCAGAGGTTTACTTTGGGGTAATGGCATTGGGCTTGCTATTTTAGGAATTCAATATTTCTTTGAAGTTATCCAATTGAATCCTGAAACCTATTATGTAAATGTAATGCCGGTGTACATCACCTTTATTCAATGGTTTTTACTCAATCTTGGTACTTTGATTTTATGTGTATTAATGCTGATTATTCCCTCTTATATCATTGCGACAGTAGAACCTAAAAAAGCGATTAAATTTGCTTAATAGAAATCTTCTGATGACTCCAGTTATCTTAAAAATTTTACATAATCAATAGGATATTAGGCTTTAAATAGCCAAATATTCAGCTATCTTTGCGCTTTCAAATAAAGGCATGCAGTACTGTAAGAATATCTTAGAAACAATTGGAAATACTCCCTTAGTGAGATTAAACAAAATTGTAAGCGACATCGATGCTTTGGTGTTAGCAAAAGTTGAATCATTTAACCCAGGCAATTCAGTAAAGGATCGCATGGCGTTAAAAATGGTTGAAGATGCGGAAGCAGACGGCAGGTTGAAACCTGGCGGAACAATCATTGAAGGGACTTCTGGAAATACAGGAATGGGTCTTGCGCTAGCAGCGATTGTGAAAGGATACAAATGTATTTTCGTTACGAACGATAAGCAATCCAAAGAAAAAGTAGATATTCTTAAGGCAGTAGGAGCAGAGGTAATTGTTTGTCCGACTGCAGTTGAACCGGATGACCCGAGATCATATTATTCGGTATCGAAGCGATTGGGGAAGGAAACACCGAATTCCTGGTATGTGAATCAATATGACAATCCGAGTAACGCTACGGCACACTACGAGCAAACTGGACCAGAAATTTGGAGACAAACCGAAGGGAAAATCACGCACTTTGTCGTAGGTGTGGGCACTGGCGGAACAATTTCAGGAACTGCTAAATATTTGAAAGAACAAAATCCAGATATTAAAGTTTGGGGAATTGATACTTACGGATCTGTTTTTAAGAAATATCATGAAACAGGAATCTTTGATGATAAAGAGATTTATCCCTATATCACAGAGGGTATCGGAGAGGATATTCTGCCAGAAAATGTTGATTTTTCTTTAATTGATGGATTCACGAAAGTAACCGATGAGGATGGGGCCATTTATACCCGTAAGCTTGCTAAAGAAGAAGGAATATTTGCTGGAAATTCTGCAGGATCAGCAATAAAAGGATTACTTCAGTTAAAAGATCAATTTACGAAGAATGATGTTGTGGTGGTGTTACTGCATGATCATGGAAGTCGTTATGTAGCAAAGATGTACAATGACGATTGGATGCGTAGTAATGGTTTCTTAGCGGAATAATCACTAAATCAGGAGCCACACCATACTTCGATAATGCTATCTACTTTTGATTGTGAAATCGTGTAATAACAACCTTCCTCTTTGTTCTCAGGACCATATTTCCTAACCCCGTATTTATCTGGGTACCATATATTTTTAATATCCATAGGATAAGCAGCATAAATATGCTCCACCCACTTCCTTAAGTTCACTATTTTGGCTGGAGGAAAAACAATACGCTCTCGAACTGGGGAGGCCTCACCGCAATTGTTAAATGTATATTTAATATTTTTTTCAAAGTCGACCGTAAAACCACATTCCGTATTTCCCATTTCCTCATCCTGTATGATGTCATATTTATCTGCCGTAACCTTATAATTATTCTTTAAATGGGTCAGAATGATATTCATTTGGTAATTGCTCTTTACAAAATCTGCCTTTAATCTTTTTGAATCGACCTCCTTTAAAACACTTATTTCTTGGGCAGGAATAGATAGGCTTAAAATCAATAAAAGGAAAAGAAGTTTTTTCATAAACCTAAAGATAAAAAAAACCACCCAATTGGGTGGTTTGTAAATCAAATAATTCAAATTAATTACACAATGAAAACAATTATTACTTGTAATTGTTAACTAGATTTCAATTCCTGTGCCAAATTTGAATATGAAAATATCTTCACAAAACTTTAACGACTAGCTCGCATGTTTGTGTGCTTTATAAGAAGAACGAACCAAAGACCCACTTTCTACATACATGAATCCCATTTCTAATCCAATTTCTTCGTATTTCTTAAACTGATCTGGAGTGATAAATTCCTTTACTGGTAAATGATTTTTTGTAGGTTGCAAATATTGTCCAATGGTAATGACATCCAATCCTACATTGCGTAAATCTTTCATGGTTTCAATAACTTCGGCTACGGTTTCTCCCAGTCCAAGCATGATTCCAGATTTTGTTCGCATTCCTTTTTCTTTTAGGTATTTTAAAACACCTAAACTTCTATCGTATTTCGCCTGAATTCGAACTTCTCGAGTCAATCGTCTTACGGTTTCCATATTGTGAGAAACCACTTCTGGATGTACTTCAATAATTCGATCAATCAAATTTGTTTTTCCTTGAAAATCAGGAATTAAAGTCTCGAGAGTTGTGTCTGGATTTGCTCTACGGATGGCTTCTACCGTTTCTGCCCAGATGATGGATCCACCATCTTTTAAGTCATCACGATCTACAGAAGTAATTACGGCATGTTTGATACCCATAATTTTAATTGAACGAGCCACTTTTTCAGGTTCATCCCATTCTACTGTTTCTGGACGTCCAGTTTTAACGCCACAGAATCCGCAAGAACGTGTACAAATGTTACCTAGAATCATGAATGTAGCTGTTCCTTCTCCCCAGCATTCACCCATATTAGGACAACTACCACTGGTGCAAATTGTATTTAACTTATACTTATCTACTAATCCTCTTAATTCAGTGTATTTTTTACCAATAGGTAGTTTAACACGAAGCCATTTCGGTTTTTTCGGTCTTTCTGGTAAAATAACAGTTTCGGTCGCCATTCATTTCATTTTGAGATGCAAATTTACGAAGAAATCGTCAACTTAAAGAATAGATGAACCAGATGCTGAATGCAATTAAAATCACGATGCTTACGATACTACCCCAACGCATAATTTTATTGGGTCTATGTTCTTCTGGCACGTGTTTACTTGTGATTAATTTATAATTTAAAATGGCATAAAGCGGTGTGGTCAAAAATGAAATTATGGTAGCTAATTTCACCATACTTCCCATGTTTTCAGAGAAATAAGCCAAAATTACTAAGGTTCCGATTCCTAAAAAGATAATCCAAAACCAGTATCCTTTCTTCCAATCTTTACGGAATAAAAGTCGAGATGAAATATCCATGGCTCGTGGTGAAGCATCTAATGCAGTGATCGTGGTACTAAACATGGTTGTAAATGCAGCTACAGCTATGAAAATGGCAGAAAAACTTCCTAAATTCTTGGTGTAAAGTTGAATGAGTTGATTTGCAAACACAACACCTTTATCAGAGAAGATTTCACCAGACCCATACATGACCAAGGCTCCCAATAATACAAAACAAATTCCGACAAATAAGGTGCCCAAGTATCCAATATTAAAGTCAAATACAGCATCGTTTACCTCAGTTTTAAAGAGTGTGGTTTTGTCTTTTTCAATTGACCAAATCGAATGCCAGACAGAAACATCTAAAGGTGCAGGCATCCATCCTAAGAAGGCAATCAGAAATGTGATTTCAATGGTTCCGGAAGGGATGATTTGCGTTACATTCAATCCATCTGATGCTTTCGTAAAAGCCACAACTACTGCAGTAATTGTACTTAATGTTAATGTTAGGATGATGTATTTCATCAAGTTGTCTAACAATTTGTATCGCCCAATAATTAAGATGAAAATGCTAATTGTAAGGATGATTAATGACCACATTGTGACATCGCTTGTAAGTCCGAAAACCTCGACTGCCAAACTCGCTGTAACAATAGTAACCGCAGCCTGAATCGTAAACATTGTAGCGAAACTCATGATGAAAAAAGCGAGTAAGACTCCTTTCCCCAGTTTATGGTAACCCTCCAACAGTGTTTCACCGGTAGCAGCAGAATATTTTGGTCCAAATTTGAAAAACGGATATTTACAAAGATGAGCCAATACCAATGCCCAAATCAATCCGGCGCCAAATTCGGCACCTGCCTTTGTCGATTGAACCAAATGAGATACTCCAATTGCAGCTCCAGCGAACAATAATCCGGGTCCTAAGGTTTGAAGAATGGATTTTTTCATTACGATTTGGTTATGATTTCAGATAATAATTTTTTTGCCCGAAGCAACTTTACTTTTACATTGCTGATGGGTTCGCCCAGCTGTGTGGCAATCTCTTTATAAGACATTTCCTGAAAAAATCGAAGTTGAATTACTTCCTGATACTTGGGTTTTAATTTTTTAATATCGCGAAGTAAGTTGGCTAAGTTCTGTTCCTTAATCAGTTTATCTTCTGGAGAAGGATTATCATCCATTACCTGATGTATTTTATCTTCCTGTTCGTAGGTCGTATCGATAGATTTCGAATTTTTCTTTTTACGAACGAGATCTACATGCAAGTTTTTTGCAATTGTATTTAACCAGGTTTTAAAGGTGTATTTATCGTCGAAGAGGTTTATTTTATCGAATCCCCTAGAAAAGGTTTGAATAGCGATATCTTCCGCTTCATTTTCATTTAAGGTACGCTTCAATAAATAGCTATAAATGTCTGACCAATAATAATTTAATAAGAAATTAAAGGCGCTTTGTTGGCCTTTCTTTGCTTTGTTAATTTGTTCTAATAATGCTTCGTTGGAAGTGCTCAATACTTTCTTTTGGAAATGAAATATACAATAAAATTGGAAATTTCATTTAGGGCAAAAAGTATATCCAGAATCGGAAGCATATAGATAATTTGAATATCTCTAAATTTCTTCAGTAAAAAGATTGATGCAAGCATCCAAAGAAAGAAATAATTTCCAAAAACCCAATAGGCTTCGAAGGAAAAACCAAAAAATATGGATAAGATTCCCGAGGTGATAAATAGGATTTTGGAAATAAAGTAGAAATAATAGCTAAATTTATTTAGAAAAGAAGAAAACCCCAGTTCGGTATATCGTTCACGTTTTAATTTCATCCAATCAGAAAATGTCAATGTCTTTTCTTCTTTTATAAAGGATTTTTCGTCAATTGAAAATCCCAGATTACCATCTAGTAAAGCATCAACAGTGAAAAGAGAAGTAACACTCAAATCATTTTTTATGTGAGAAATAAACCCTTTTACCCTGTAAAATTCACTTTTATTAAAGGCGTAGTTTGCATCCGATGCTAAAAATGATTGACCAAAACTGGCCCATCCGAAGGAAAATACATCACGTAAAAAGGCATCATATCGAACAAATAAATTAGCAAAAAATCCCTTTCCTGACCGCTTAGTAACCCCTAATATCAATTTCTTTTTTTCTGTAAATTCTGATGATAATTGTAGCAACCATTCCTTAGAAAGTGGTTTTGATGACGGAGTAGTTACTACTACATAATTGTATTTAGAAGCTTTGATACCTAAGGTTAAGGCATATTTTCGATTACCCCAAAAGGCTTCATTATTTTCAACGGGAACAACCTTCAAGTTATTATATCTTTTCTGAATGTCTGATAAGTAGTCCATAGTGTCATCATATGAGGCATTATCGACAATGATGACCTCAAATTTTGGATGATTTTGATTTAGAATGTATTCCAGGTTCTCTTTTAAATCAATCACATTGTTTTTCACATACATAATGACCGAAATGGCCTTCTTTGAATCAGAAGACGCCGTTTTTTTTGAAAACACAAAAAGCTTTGAAAAAAATAAAAGATAGAGAAGTTGAATCGTAGCAAATACTACAAATACGTAGAAGAAAATCGATTCAAACATAGGTGGTATCAACGATTATTTATGACTAGGTTCTGCGCAAGTATCGAATTGATCTGGTGTTTTTCCACAGAAACCGCAGGCCTCTCCGTTTTTGTTTAACATCGGATTTTGACTTGCACAAGTACCAGCAAATTCCCCGTCTTTTTTAGCCCAAATTTTGATGGCTATCCCGGCGATTCCCAATCCTAAAAGACCTAGTGTTAATAAAAGTAATTTCATAATAGTAAATCTACTGCAAAGATAATTATTATCTGAGGGAATGAAAATCTAATTGCGAACTTCCTTTAATAATCTGTATTGAGATTTAAAATTTTGATTTTAGTTCTATTTTTAATACACATTGACTTCAATCTCTAATTTGACTCCAAAATCAATTTTAATTTTACTTTGAATCCGTTTTGCAAGTTCAAAAATCTCTTGTCCACTTGCATTTCCATGATTTACCAATACTAAAGCTTGTCTGTTATGAACACCTGCGTCACCAAACCGTTTGCCCTTAAATCCTGCCGTTTCAATTAACCATCCTGCCGGAACCTTTATTGAATTGTCATCAATGATATAACTCGGGATATTTGGATATTTTTCTTTTAGGTTTTCAAAGTGAGATATATCAATCACCGGGTTTTTGAAAAAACTACCGCTATTTCCAATTTCTTTTGGATCTGGTAACTTGGATTTGCGAATTGTAATGACTGCGTTAGAAATGTCTTTTATGGTCGGATTTTCAATATTGTACTTCAATAATTCGCTTTCGATAGCACCATAAGAAGTATTCAGTTTATGTGCCCCTTTAGTCAATTTAAATCGAACTTTGGTAATTACCAAATGGTCTTTCAAAGCGTTTTTAAAGATTGAATTGCGATAGTCAAATTCACATTCTGAATTTGAAAAAGTTTGAATTTTTCCAGTGCTGATTTCCATCGCATCTACGGATTCAATGACATCTTTAACTTCAACTCCGTAAGCACCGATATTCTGAATTGGGCAGGTACCAACATTGCCGGGAATAAGAGATAAATTTTCAACTCCACCAAAATCATGGTTTACACACCACAAGACAAACTGATGCCAATCTTCACCCGCAAGAACCTCGACCACAACTTGATTTTCCGATTCTTCCAGAGTTGCAATTCCTTTCAAATTGACGTGAACAACGGTCTTATCAATGTCTTTGGTAAGCAACATATTACTTCCGCCAGAAAGAAGGAAAATATCTGCTTCTGATACTAATACTTCCCTTAATTGCTCAATTGAAGTGATGGAAATGAACTTTTTTGCCTTTACGTCAATTCCGAAGGTATTGTAGTCTTTAAGCGAAAAGTTCGAGTGAAATTCCAATTAGTCCTGATATACTTTTAATGCTTCGTCTAAGATATGAATTGCTTTTCGTAAGCTCTTTTCATTTAAAACGTATGCGATTCGAATTTGATTTAATCCCATTCCTTCTGATGAATAGAAACCTGCAGCTGGAGCCACCATGATGGTTTCACCATCAACATCAAATGACTCTAGCAGCCATTGTGCAAAATGATCTGAATTTTTTACCGGTAATTCAGCGATGCAATAAAAGGCCCCATTTGGTTTGGCAACCTTCACACCTTCAATATTTTCCAATCCTTCAATTAGAAGATTTCGTCTTTTGATGTATTCTGTTTTCACATCATCAAAATACGATTGTGGTGTTTCTAATGCGGCTTCAGCGGCTATTAATGCTAATGTTGGCGGACTCAATCTCGCCTGAGCAAATTTAAGAGCTGTTCTGATTACCTCAGGGTTGCGAGACACCAAACATCCAATTCTCGCTCCGCACATGCTGTAACGTTTCGAAACTGAATCAATAATGATAGCATTGTCTTTTAACCCTTCTTCTTGTAAAATAGAGTAATGTTCGATTCCGTCGTAGGCAAATTCGCGATACACTTCATCGGCAATTAAAAACAAATTGTGTTTTTTGACAATAGCAGACAATTGCTGAATTTCTTCCTTGCTGTATAAATATCCAGTTGGGTTCCCTGGATTACAAATCAGAATGGCTTTTGTTTTCGAAGTAATGAGCTTTTCAAATTCCTCGATAGGAGGCAGGGCAAAGTTATTTTCAATTTTAGAAATAACAGGTACCACTTTTACGCCAGAGGCAACAGAGAATCCGTTGTAATTTGCATAAAAAGGCTCTGGAATAATCACTTCATCATCAGCATCCATAATGGAGCCAAAGGTGAATAATAAAGCTTCTGAACCACCTGTAGTAGCTATGATTTGATGATGAGATATATCTATATGATGTTTTTTATAATAATCGGCTAGCTTCTTTCGGTATCCTTCCGAACCTTCAGATCTGGCATAGGCCAAAACATCAATAGTATGGTTAGAAATGGCTTCTAAGGCAACTTCCGGAGTTTTAATATCGGGCTGACCAATATTTAGATGATATACTTTTTTTCCGTTTTTGTAAGCAGCTTCTGAGTAAGGAACCAATTTTCGAATTGGCGATTCTGGCATTAATTTACCTTTCTGAGAAATATCTGGCATTTTGAGTAAAATTTAAAGCACAAATTTCAGAAATATATTTGATTTTCCGTCCCTATTATTTTTGTTTTTCAAAGGTTAAAGATTTACTAAAAATTAAGTAACTTAGGTAGGAATTTGTACTTTCATACTATATGACGAACAGTAGGAGCAGCGTTTTATTTTCTCTTTTCTTTGGTTTGTTTTTTACTTCCCTAACTTTCGGGCAATTAGCCTTTAAATTCAGCAATGCCAATCAAAAAAAACAAAGAGTAAAGTTTCAGTTGATCAATAATTTAATCATTATTCCTGTCGAGTTGAATGGTAAGGAATTGAAATTTATTCTTGATAGTGGCGTAAATAAAACCATTTTATTTAATCTTTCTCAAAATGACAGTGTTGGCTTAAATAATGTTGAAAGAGTTGAATTGAGGGGTTTAGGTGGTAATCGTTCTGTTGAGGCCCTTATTTCGAAAAAAAATAGGGTAAAGGTTGGTAAGATGGTTAATGAGAATGAAAATGTGTATGTGATTCTAAAAGACTATTTTGATTTATCTGGAAAAATGGGAAAAACCATTCATGGAATCATCGGATTTAGTCTCCTTCGAAATTTTATTTTAAAAATCAATTATAACAACAAAACAATTGATTTTTACAATGCCAAATATTATAAACCTAATCCCTGTCGAAAGTGTGAAACCCTTCCGTTGGAGTTTTACCGAAACAAACCTTTTATAAACGCAACCGTTCGACTCAATGATGATCCAAAAAAAGATACAGCCGTAAAATTGCTTATTGATACTGGTGGGAGTGATGCCATTTGGTTGTTTGAGGATACCAAACCCGAAATTAAGTCCCCTAAAAAATACTTTACAGATATTCTTGGTGAAGGACTAAGTGGAACCATTTATGGAAAACGTGCGAGACTGAATCGATTTACGATTGCAAGTTTCGATTTGAAAAGTCCAACAGTTTCTTATTTGGATACCACTACAACTCGAAATGCCAGACGATTTAAAGAGCGTAATGGAAGTATTGGTGGGGAAGTTTTAAAACGATTTATCGTTTGGTTAGACTATCCAAATCGTCAATTGATTTTAAAGAAAAATGCAGATTTCTCAAAGCCATTCAACTACAACATGAGTGGTTTAGATATCGTTTACAGCGGAAAAATACTGGTAAGGGAGGAAAATATGGCTGAAATTAAAGATCCGTTTAATCAAAGTATCCCGAACCAGAATTCTGTGAGATTTGTGGCTAGTTTCTCCTACAAATTCAGGCAGTCTTTCCGTATAAAAAATGTAGTTCCGGATTCACCTGCAGATCGTGCTGGATTGCAAAAAGATGACTTAATATTAAGAATTAACGGAAGACCTTCGTATGAATTTAAATTAGGTCAGATTCTTTATAAATTTCAGGAGAAACCCTATAAGAAAATTAAACTACTTATTCAGCGTCGAGGTCGTAAAATGCGATTTGAATTTTTCTTAGAAAAACGCGTCTAGTTATTCAATAAGGTTTTCTTTTTTTCCAAATTTACCTGTCCAGGTTTGTTGATGTAACCTCTGATTTTAATGACTTTACGAGGATTTTTAGCATTCGAGAAAATGGTAATTTGTTTGTAGAATCCTCCTAATCTTTTCGTATCATAAGAAACCTTAATTTCACCTTTTTCTCCTGGCATGATGGGTTTTTCTGGTTTCTTCGGAACAGTACATCCACAACTTGAGGTGACCGTTTTGATAATTAAAGGTTCTTTTCCAATATTGGTAAAAACAAAGGTGCGTTCCCCATTGGCATTTTGCTCAATCTTTCCATAATCAATCATCTCCTTCTCAAATTTAAACTCTTGAGCAGAGATACCTACACTGCATAATAAACCGATAATTACTAAATATACTGTCTTCATAAGTTCTTTATTTTCTGTAAAGTTAGTACTTACAAATATTTTTAAAAAATTTGAGTTCAACTATCTCCTTAAAATTAGATAATTGTATTTTTGCCAACTATACATCAAAATCTGTTCCGAAGCATGAATATTCCTTCTAAATACGATGCTAGTTTAGTTGAAGACAAATGGTACGCCTACTGGATGCAGCATAAGTATTTCCATTCAGAAGTAGACGAAAGAGAGCCGTATACAATTGTGATTCCGCCACCAAATGTCACGGGAGTTTTACACATGGGACACATGTTGAATAATACCATTCAGGACGTACTAATTCGACGGGCACGTTTGTTAGGGAAAAATGCATGCTGGGTTCCAGGAATGGATCATGCCTCAATCGCTACAGAAGCGAAAGTAGTAGCGAAATTAAAGGAGCAGGGAATTGATAAAAATGATTTAACTCGCGAAGAGTTTTTAACTCATGCATGGGACTGGAAAAACAAGTATGGCGGAATCATACTAGAACAGTTAAAAAAACTTGGTGCCTCATGTGATTGGGATCGTACGAAGTTCACCATGGACCCAGATATGTCTGAGGCGGTAATCAAAGTGTTTGTTGATTTGTACAACAAAGGATTGATTTATCGTGGATACCGCATGGTAAATTGGGATCCTGAAGCGCAAACTACCCTTTCTGATGAGGAGGTGATTTATGAAGAGAAGCAAGGAAACCTTTATTATTTGCAATATGATATTGAAGGTTCTGATGAAAAGGTAACTATTGCTACTACTAGACCTGAAACTATTTTAGGTGATACGGCAATCTGCATCAATCCGAATGACGATCGCTTCGCACATTTACGAGGAAAAAAGGCAATTGTGCCTTTGTGCAATCGAGTAATTCCAATTATTGAAGACGAATATGTAGATGTGGAGTTCGGTACTGGATGTTTAAAGGTAACTCCAGCTCATGATGAAAATGATAAAGTTTTAGGGGAGAAACACAATTTGGAAGTGATTGATATCTTCAATCCGAATGCCACGTTAAATTCCTACGGATTGCATTATGAAGGTAAGGACCGATTCGTAGTTCGTAAAGAAATTTCCAAGGAGCTGGAAGAGGAAGGATATTTAATAAAAATAGAACAACACACCAATAAAGTTGGCACTTCAGAACGCACAAAAGCAGTTATTGAACCTAGATTGTCAGATCAGTGGTTCTTGAAAATGGAAGATTTGGTTAAACCAGCTTTGAAGGCTGTTTTAGAAACTGAAGAGGTGAAGTTGTTCCCTAAAAAGTTTGATAACACCTATCGCCACTGGATGGAAAATATTCGCGACTGGAATATTTCACGTCAGTTGTGGTGGGGTCAGCAGATTCCAGCATACTATTATGGTGATGGAAAGAATGATTTTGTTGTTGCCGAATCCAAAGAAGAAGCGTTGCAAATTGCAATTGAAAAAACAGGTAATTCAGCATTAAAACATTCTGATTTACAACAAGATCCAGATGCATTAGATACCTGGTTCTCATCGTGGTTATGGCCAATTTCTGTATTTGACGGAATTCGAAATCCAGAAAACGAAGAAGTGAAATATTATTATCCTACCAATGATTTGGTAACCGGTCCAGATATTTTGTTTTTCTGGGTGGCCCGAATGATTATTGCCGGATATGAATATAAAGACAAACGTCCTTTTGAGAATGTGTATTTGACAGGATTGGTGCGTGATAAACAGCGCAGAAAAATGTCCAAATCATTAGGGAATTCACCAGACGCTTTACAACTCATTAAGGATTTTGGTGCTGATGGTGTACGTGTCGGATTATTACTGTCGTCTGCCGCTGGAAATGACTTGTTGTTCGATGAGACCTTATGTCAGCAAGGGAAACAATTTGCTAACAAAATTTGGAATGCATTCCGACTGGTAAAAGGCTGGGAAGTAGATGCAAAACTAGACCAACCAGAAGTATCGAAAATTGGGCTTCAATGGTATGAAAATAGGTTCCAGCAGGTCTTGGCTCAAATCGAAGATCATTACAGCAAATACCGTTTGTCGGATGCGTTAATGGCGATTTATAAATTGGTTTGGGACGATTTCTGTTCATGGTTATTGGAAATTGTAAAACCTGGTTATGGTGAACCTATCGATAAGGCTACTTTTGATGTAGTCATTGAATTGTTTGAAAATAATTTAAGAATCTTACATCCATTTATGCCATTCCTAACAGAGGAGATTTGGCAATATATTGACGAACGTACTCCAGAAACTGCATTGATCATTGCTGAGTATCCAAAAATCACTTCATTCGATGCTGATTTTATCGATCGATTTGCTTTTACTACGGATGTTGTTTCCGGATTAAGAACCATCCGTAAGGAGAAGAATATTGCATTTAAAGAAGCTATCGAGGTTTCTGTGTTAAACAATGAAAATAATTCAACAGAATTGGATTCTGTAATTCAGAAATTGACGAATGCTTCAAGTATTTCTTATGTTTCGGATAAAGTTGAGGGAGCCTCATTCCGAGTAAAATCGAATGAATATTTCGTTCCTATTTCTTTGGATAACATTAATGTTGAAGAAGAAATTGATAAACTTACCAAAGAGTTACAACGAGCGGAAGGATTCTTAAAAGGTATTCAAAAGAAACTATCGAATGAGCGTTTTGTGAACAATGCTCCAGAGCAGGTAGTGGCTTTAGAGAAAAAGAAAGAATCAGATACGTTGGCTAAGATTGAAACAATCAAGCAAAGCTTAGCGAGTTTACAATAAAGCTTCCTTTAAAATAGAAACTGGATGCTTGGCAGCGCGTTTTGTACCGTCCTTAATCTGATGACGGCAACTCGTGCCGGCGGCAGCAATTAATGTATCTGTTGCTGTTTTTCTGATTTTCGGAAATAAAGTGTCTTCACCAACTTGCATACTCACAGCATAGTGTTCCTTCTCATATCCGAATGAACCTGCCATTCCGCAACAACCGGTATTTAAAATTGTTGGTTTGTAGTTTTCTGGTAAATTCAAAATTTGGAAGGTAGCATGCGTACTCGATAATGCTTTCTGATGACAATGTCCATGGATTTTCACTTCTCTGGATCGATTGGTGAACTGGTTCGATGTAATATGACCCATGGCAATTTCATTCGCTAAAAACTCTTCTATGGTAAACGTGTGGTTTGCAATGGACTTGGCTTTTTCTTTATCATCAGCGAGACGTAAATACTCATCTTTAAAAGTCAAAATCGCAGAAGGTTCAATTCCAACCAATGGTGTTTCTTTAGAAATCACCGATGAAAACAATTCAACATTTTTGTTCGCCAGTTCTTTAGCTTCTTTCAAAAATCCTTTGGAAATAAAGCTTCGCCCACTTTCATCATGCTGAATAACCGTTACTTTGTATCCTAATCGATCTAGGAGTTCGTAGGTATCCTTTGCGATGTCTACGTCATAGTAATTGCTAAACTCATCGACAAACAGATAGATTTCTTTAGCATGATTTCTGATGGGTTGTTTCCGTATCCATTTGAAGAAGGTCGTATTCGCCAATTTTGGAACCCTTCGCTGGGTAGCGACACCCATAATTTTTTTGGTCGGATAGGTATTCAGAACCAAATTGGTAAACCACGGAAAAAGACTTCCGAGTTTGTTGTATTTCACGTTATTGGCAAATAATTTACTTCGGAAAGAATACCCGTTTGATTCCTGATATTGGTATAAAAACTCACTCTTTAAAGCCGCAACATCAACATTACTCGGGCATTCACTTGCACAGGCTTTACAACTTAAACAAAGGTCAAAAACTTCTTTTAACTCCCTGTGATTGAATTTATTGACTTGTTCTGAGTTCGTTAAAAATTCGCGTAAAGTATTGGCCCTTGCTCGTGTGGTGTCTTTTTCATTTTTAGTAGCACGATAACTCGGGCACATCGTTCCACCCATTGAAGCAGGCTTTCTACAGTCACCAGAACCGTTACATTTTTCAGCCAAACGAAGAATTCCTTCATTATCAGAAAAATCCTGAAGGGTTTCAATTTTTGGCTCTTCTCGATCTGGAGTGTAACGAAGGTTTTCATCCATTGCATAGGCATCAACAATTTTTCCTTTATTAAAAATGGAATTTGGATCGAAGGCCTTTTTGATACGTTTTAATAACTCGTAATTCTTCTCACCAATCATCAGTGAAATGAATTCCGCCCGAACGATTCCATCTCCATGTTCACCACTGAATGATCCATTATATTTTTTGACGAGCTCCGCAGTTTCCGTAGTTATTTTACGGAATAGCACTACATCTTCTGACTTTTTTAAATTTAAAATCGGACGTAAATGCAACTCGCCAGCCCCAGCATGCGCATAATACACGGCCTTTTGACCGTATTTATCCATGATTTTGGTGAATTCCTCGATGTAATTTGGTAGGTCATTTAAATCCACCGCTGTGTCCTCAATACAAGCCACTGCTTTTGGATCACCGATCATATTTCCAAGAAGTCCCAATCCAGCTTTACGTAATGCAAAAACCTGTTTGGTTTTTTCTCCTTCTACAATAGGATGATGATAGCCCATATTGTGAGCTTCTAGGTCTTGGATTAAAGTTTCGGCTTGTTTTCTAGCTTCTTCAATGGTATTCGCACGAACTTCCATCACCAAAACCGCTTCAGGATCCCCCTGTAAGAAAAATCGATTTTTAGATTGTTCTCGATTGCTTTTGGTGCAATCCAAAATCACCTTGTCCATTAATTCACAGGCATATAAATCGTGATTCATAGATACGACAGTCGCCTTCAAACTTTCCTGAACGCTCTTGAAATGAGAAGCAACTAGAATACTATGTTCTGGCTGAATATCATCAAGTTGAATAGTTATAGCAGTAGAAAAGGCTAATGTCCCTTCACTACCACTTAGTAATTTGGCAATATTTAATGTTTCTGAATGCCCACCAAATCGTTTAAAATCTAATAATTCATCAACTGCATATCCCGTATTTCTCCTGTGGATGGTCGCTTTCGGGAACTCCTTTTTGATTTCATTTTGAATGACTTGGTTACCAAGTTCACGGTCAATCTCACGGTAAATATGACCTTCTAATCCCGATTCTAGTTTTTTGTCTTCAAAGTCTTTTTCAGAAATACTTTCAAATGTGGTCAACGTACCATCGCTCAAAAATCCTTCAATTTTCAGAACTTTATCACGCGTAACCCCATATTTGATCGAGGTACTCCCAGACGAGTTATTTCCTACCATTCCGCCAATCATACAACGATTCGAAGTCGATGTATTGGGTCCAAAGAACAATCCGTAGGGTTTTAAAAATAAATTCAATTCATCACGAACAACTCCAGGTTGAACCGTGATGGTTTTGTGCCGTTCATCAAACTCGAGAATACTCGTAAAATGTTTGGAAACATCAACAACAATTCCTTCTCCAACACATTGTCCTGCTAATGAAGTTCCTGCAGTTCTAGGAATTAGCGTCACATTATTTTGATTCGCGAATTCAATCAGAATCTTCAGGTCTTCGTTGTTTTTAGGATATGCAACTGCTGTTGGGATTTTACGATATACAGAAGCATCTGTTGCATACAAAGATTTATGAAGGGCATCGAAATGTAATTCGCCTTTTAGTTTCTTTTGTAAGTTTTCTAAGATGTTTTTCTGAATCATTTTTACGTCCAAATTTCAAAAGAGACAAATATCGAAATAATTCGTTTTATGACTAACCAAAAAGAAAAGAATGTCTAATTTTAATTGGTTCTATATACAATTCCAAATGAATAGATTCAACTACCTTATTTTTTTCTTTGTTATTTTCTATTTTTCCTGTCAAAATTCATCTGATGAATTTGCCGATTTGGTCATTACAAATGCGAAGGTATATACCCTCTCTTGGGATGATCCTTCGTCAGACGGAACTCCAGCTCAAAATGCACCTATCAAAGATGGAACATATGTTTCGGATGCTTCAGCCATCGTGGTCTCTAACGAAAATATATCCGAAGTAATAAGTGATGAAGATGTCTCCAAATACTGTGGCCCAAATACGATTATTATTGATGCAAAAGGAAATTATGTATTTCCCGGGTTCATAGAATCTCACGGACATTTAAATGAAATAGGAGAAAAGAAAGAAGCAATTAAGCTCCAAGGCTTAGATGGACAAGAAATCATTGATTTAATAGTAGCGAAAGTTAAATCGAAACCAAAAGGAGAATGGCTAATAGCATCGGGATGGGATGAAGCGGCTTTTGCGAATTCATATCCTGATTTAAACTTCTTAAGCTCAAAAACACCAGATAACCCGGTTGTTTTAATTGGTCTTCGAGGCTTCGGAGTGATGGGCAATGCCTTGGCATTTCAATTGGCAGGAATTACACCGAGTTCCATTCCGCCCAGTGGAGGTGAGGTATTGTTAGACGAAAATCAGCAACTAAAATTTGTGTTGTTAAATCAAGCCAAACGGTTATTGCTCGAGAAAATTCCACAAAACTCAGTTTCACAACAAGTCCGAATTATGAATTATGGATTTGATGAGCTTTTAACATTAGGGTTTACTACCACTCATCATTTAGGAGTTGATAAATTACATATGGATGCCTATCAGTATTTACATCAAAGGGATAGCCTTCCTATGCGAGTTCATGCCTTTGTAGCAGCTCGAAAATACAATCTGGAATTGGTTGATGAATGGTTAGAAAAAGGACCTACAAAAGATGATCACAGTTTTCTCCAAGTAAAAGGATTCAAAGGGTACTATGATGGTTCTTTAGGATCGAGAGGAGCGAAGTTTTTAGAATCGTATTCAGATAGAGAAAATCATACCGGAGTTAGCGGAATAGCATATGGCTTTGATGAAAATCTAATCAAAAAAGCTTTAGATAAAAATTTTCAATTAGCTATTCATGCCATAGGAGATAAGGCGAATCGCGATGTATTGAATATCTATGAAAATTATTTTAAAAGTAATCCCGATTCTAAAAATCTAAGACATCGTATTGAGCATGTTCAGGTGGTTCATCCAGATGATTTTTCTCGATTTGCGGAGTTAAATATCACAGCTTCTATGGAACCAGCGCACGCCGTTGAGGACATGCCCTGGGCAGTTGATCGTGTCGGATTAGAAAGAGCGAAAGGCGCGTATGCCTGGCGAACTTTGAGAAAAAACAAAGCGAAAATGATCTTTAATTCTGATTTTACAGGCTCTGATCCGAGTTTTTTCTACGGATTCTTCTGCGCGATTACCAAGCAGAAAAAGGATGGTGCTGTCTATTATCCAGAGCAAAAATTAACTCGCGAAGAAACGTTACGTGCCTATACCATTTGGGGAGCATATGCTTCTGGTCAGGAGAAGTTGACAGGATCAATTGAGAAAGGGAAATGGGCCGATTTTACCATTGTTGATGTAGATGTATTGAATGCGAATCCGAAGGCTATCTTAAATGGAAAAGTATTGCAAACCATTGTTAATGGCAAAGTGAAATACGATGCAGGATTACTTGATTGATTACCCAACAAAGTTGGTGGAGCAAAAAATTAAAAAATGTATCATTTATCAATTTTTGATAATAGTTTTATATACAAATTCATAATGTTCTGATTGCTTATATTTGTTTTAATCAAATTTTACTTCAATGAAAAACAGTACTGCTTTTTTAATTCTATTCTTTGTAACACTTTCATTATCAGGGCAAAAAGTAGATTTGAGTTACTACTTACCAAAAAATGTAACCTATGATCAGTCGATTCCAACACCTAAATCAGTCATTGGACATGAGGTAGGCGAGTGGCATGTGACACACGATAAACTGGTGGAGTATATGAAAACTTTAGCCAGAGTTTCAGACCGTATCACTATTGAAGATAGGGGTAAAACGTATGAAGATAGGCCCTTGTTGTTATTGACAATTACGTCACCTGAAAATCAAAAAAATATTGAACAAATTCGTCAAAATCATATCCGAGGAACCGATGACGCTTCTTTCGATGTTTCAAATGGTCCTATCGTTGTGTATCAAGGATTTTCTATACATGGGAACGAACCGAGTGGTTCAAATTCAGCTTTGGCAGTTGCCTATTATTTAGCAGCAGCTCAAGGAATTGACGATTTATTAAACAATGTTGTTATCCTTTTTGATCCAAGTTTTAATCCAGACGGATTACAACGATTCGCCTATTGGGCGAATACCAACAGAGGTAAGAATATCAATCCGGATCCGAATGATCGTGAATATCGAGAAGTTTGGCCAGGAGGGCGTACAAATCATTATCAGTTTGATATGAACCGCGATTGGTTAACCGTTCAGTTGCCAGAAAGTAGTGCTCGAATTCAATCCTTCCACCATTGGATGCCAAATATTTTAACCGATCATCATGAAATGGGAAGTAATTCAACGTTCTTTTTCCAGCCAGGTATTCCTGAAAGAACACATCCGTTTACCCCTCAAATGAATCAGGATTTGACGAAGGAAATCGGAACATACCACGCAAAAGCATTTGATAATCTGGGCTCCTTGTATTATTCAGAAGAAGATTATGATGATTACTTCTACGGAAAAGGTTCTGCTTTTCCAGATATCAATGGCGGAATTGGAATCCTATTTGAACAAGCCAGTTCAAGAGGGCACGCGCAAGAAACAGATAATGGTGTTTTGACCTTTCCTTTTACGATTAGAAATCAGTTCACAGCGGCGCTTTCTACTTTAGATGCCGCTAAAAATATGCGAGTTAAAATATTGAAGTATCAGCAAGATTTCTTTAAGCAGTCAAGGAAAACATTTAAAAATAATGCGATAGTTTTTGGTGATGAAAAAGATGCAGCCAAAACCTATCATTTAGCCGAAATATTGAAAAAGCATCAGGTGAAGATCCATGATATTAAAAATGATTTTAGCTTAAACGGAAAGCGCTTCAGAAAAGGATATAGCTTTATGGTTCCTATGAATCAGAAAAATCATCGATTGGTAAAAGCGATGTTTGATGTACGCACACAATTTACCGATAGTTTATTCTATGATATTTCTGCCTGGACCTTCAATCATGCTTTTGATGTAGATTATAATGAAAATGTTTCCCTATCAAAAGCAGGAAGTGAAATCACCGATTTAAAGTTGAAAGACGGAGTAGTTTCCATGAAAAGTGATTATGGATATTTGATGCCTTGGAATGAGTTTTATACCCCAAAAGCACTGCACGCGATTTTGCAAAAAGGCATTCGTGCTTATGTGTCGATGAAAAACTTTACGAATGGAGGGAGAAGCTACGAGTATGGAACCATCTTAATTCCAGTACAAAATCAAAAATTAAATGCTGACGATTTATATAGGTCCCTTCAGGATGTAGCCAAGGATTCGCATGTAACGATTTACGGAACTACTACGGGTCAAAATCCGGATATGGATTTAGGTAGTCGAAACTTCCGAGTTATCAATCCGCCAAAAGTGGCCATGCTGGTTGGAGACGGAATTACAAGCTATGATTCTGGACAAATTTGGCATCTTTTTGATCAACGATATGATATGCCAATTACCAGATTAGATATGCGATATGTGCAACGGGTTGATTTGTCTAAATACACGCATTTAATTGTGCCTAGCAGTAATTCAATGCCATCTGCCTTCGTGAGTAAATTTAAAACTTGGGTTCGAAATGGTGGTATCATCATTGGCTATAAAAATGCAGTTCGTTGGATGGCAAGCAATAAGTTTATCAATTTAGAATTCACCAGCGCAAAGTTTGATTCCATTACCGATGTTTCTTTTGAAGAGCGTAGATTACAATCTGGCGCACAGGTGATAGGAGGCGCTATTTTTGAAGCCAAAATTGACAGATCGCATCCGGTGAATTTTGGATATAAGGATGATAAACTGGCCTTATTTAGAAAGACAACTATTTTCATCAAGCCAGATAAGAGAAGTTATAATAATCCAATTCAGTATACTTCAAATCCGTTGTTAAGCGGCTATATTTCTGAAGAAAATGAAAAGGTGATGAAGAATACCATTCCGTTCAAAACACAACGATTAGGAAGAGGTAGAACCATCATTTTTACAGATAACACCAATTTTAGAGCCTTTTGGTTCGGTACAAATAAATTATTAATGAATTCTATTTTCTTTGGTGATAAGATGTAATTGAAACAATAAAATAATTGATAAAGAATCCCGTACTGCGGGATTTTTTGTTTTTATCAACTTGGGATAATTATTATTTTCTTTACATCCGCTTTTGGGAATCTCAACAACAGAAAAGGATAAAAATCTTCGATGAGTTCATTGTAACAAACGAGAATGATATACGTCATATGGTTACAATCAACCCAAATTGACTATGAGTTTTTTACGCGTCCTTCTTGCTATTGTCTTTCCTCCCTTATCAGTAATTGATAAAGGTTGTGGATCTTTTTTTATAATTCTTTTATTAACGCTCTGCGGATGGATTCCTGGAGTGATAGGAGCCCTGGTGATTTTGAATAACCCGAATCGCTAAGTATCTATCGAACTTGTTCCCCGTTTGTAATTGTCTTGGCTGATTTTAGAAGGACAACATCACCATCAGTGTTGTAAACTCCTAAAACTAAAACTTCACTTAAGAAATTAGCGATTTGACGCGGTTTAAAATTTACAATTGCTGATACTTGTCTATGGACCAATTCCTCCTTCGAGTACAAATCTGTGATTTGGGCGCTCGATTTTTTAATTCCAAGTGCTCCAAAATCAATCGTTAATTGATACGCTGGTTTCTTGGCCTTCGGAAAATCATTCACCTCGAGAATTGTTCCAACACGGATATCAACCTTTAAAAAATCGTCAAATGAAATGGTTTCACTCATGGCTTACTTGGTTAATTTCTCGATAACCCAAAGTGGGCCAATTAATAAAAATTCGATGTCCTTTAAAAATGAAGGTTTTGCTCCTTCTACTTTATGTCCATAAAATTGACCAATCCATGCACCTACAAATATGATAATTGAAGCTGTAAGCAAGTTTATATTATTCCCGATCCAGTAATTGATAACGATGGATAGCATGATTACCAATAGCATTTTTATCAAATACCAAAATCCCAATCGGGCGTAGAAAACGGAAAGTAAAATTCCGATTACGAATGCCCAATTCTCTATAAGTGGATTATAAAGTTTGATATTGTCTTCCAAAAAAGTAGTTGGAATTGACATTAACAATCCGATTACACTCAGAAAAATTAAGGGTACACAGATATAGTGGATAAGTTGATTGGTTTCATTCTGATGACTTTGAGCATATTCGTCAAAGTATTCTTTAGCTGTTTTCATGTGAAATTAATTTCATTGTAAATGTAATCAATTCTTTGAAAATTACTTCTTGGTTAGCTTTTCCAATTGTCGTCTAGAGCTTCTGTTTTCCGGATTAATACCTAATGCTTTTTTGAAGTAGGTAACAGCATTTGCAGTGTCTTTCATTCGCAAATAGGCATCAGCCATGCTATCATAAGTATTCGAACTTTTAGGATATAAGGTATTATTGATTTTGAAGATTCCTAGCGCGCGCTCAAAATCCTGATCTCTTAGATATTGATATCCTAAACGATTTAAAACTCGCTCATTTACAATTCGATTTAGGGAATCTTTGGCTTTGATTTTTTGATAGGCCAAAAGTGCATTTTCGAACTCCTTATTTGTTATATATTCACTGGGTATTTTTTCTCCTTTTCCTAATTTTTTAAATGTGTACATCACCCCCTCATGCTCTTTTTTTGGCGCTAGCTCGATAACATCTTTACTCAAATTAAAAATTAATTTCTCATTTAGTTCAGCCAAATAAAAGGTTGAATCATTCACTTTTAAAGGTTTTAACCGGTCATTTCCTCTCCATTTAATGAATAGAATGCTTTCTTTAAAATACACTTCTAAAATTTCATCAGCATTAAATAAATACCTGCCAGACACCTCAGATACAAAAGCATCTGAATTTTTATTGGAAGTACAAGCAAAAATAAATATGGATAATATGAGGAGAATCCTAACCTTCATAAGTAGTTAATTTAATTGATATTAAATTAGACGAATTCTGCCAGAAAATGTTACGTTCTAATGCACATAAAATAAAAAAAGCCCGAAAGAATTTCGAGCTTTATTTGACTGTTTGTATATCGAGTTTTATTTTACATTCATCAACTCAACATCGAAAATTAAGGTTGCGTTTGGTGGAATCACACCTCCAGCGCCTCGTTCTCCGTAGGCTAAGTTCGACGGAATTACAAAGCGCGCTTTATCACCCACTTGTAATAATTGAATTCCTTCATCCCATCCAGCAATCACTTGTCCGATCCCTAAATTAAAATCAATTGGCTGACGTCTTTTGTAGGAAGAATCAAATACAGTTCCGTCTAATAATTGTCCTTTGTAATGCACAGAAACCATAGAGCCCTTAGTTGCGTTCTTACCTTCTCCTTTCTGAAGGATTTTATAACGTAAGCCACTATCTGTTTTATCAAATCCAGCTGCAACTTCATTTAAAAGATCTTCCTGTCTCTTTTTTTCTTCCGCTTCTCTTTGCAGTCTAGAACCCTCAAAGGTTCTAAAAGCTTCAACGGCATTCCAGTCCTGAGCATCATCACCAACACGGATAATTTCGATATCCATCGTATCACCTTGTGCCACAGCATCCACGACATCCTGACCTTCAATTACACTGCCAAATACGGTGTGTTTGTTGTCTAACCATGGAGTCGGAACATGAGTAATAAAAAACTGACTTCCGTTGGTACCTGGCCCTGCGTTAGCCATTGAAAGAATTCCAGGTTTATCGTGTTTTAAATCCGAACGACATTCATCATCAAATTTGTATCCAGGATTCCCTGTTCCAGTTCCTAAAGGACATCCTCCCTGAATCATAAAATCAGGGATGACACGGTGAAATTTCAATCCATTGTAATAAGGCGTCCCTTGAGGTTTTGCCGAGTTTTCTAAATTTCCTTCTGCTAGTGCAACAAAATTTCCTACTGTACCTGGTGTTTTTTCAAACTCTAAGTTCACTAAAATCTCACCTTTTGGTGTGGTAAATTTTGCATAGATTCCGTTATCCATCTTGTTTTTGTTTATTTATTTTTTTCCGTTTACGATTGATAGGGCATAGGTAAGCCCAAAATTAATATTTGATGAGTTCACATTTCCGAATGGCGACCACATTTGACCTGCGGATGCGTGAACTGTAAAGTCATTTGAAAAATGATAATTGATTCCGGCAGTAGGTCTGATCAAAATTCCTTCTCCAGAATCTACCCGTCCTCCTCCTGCAACACCTCCAGCGGCCTCAGCATATAATGAGAAACGATCATTCAAGAATTTGTTACTTCGAACACCTAAACCAAAAATCCCATGCGCATATCCGCCTGATTTTCCTTCATAAGCAAATGAAGCTTCACCCGAAACATAAAAACGCTGGCTTAAGTCGTAATGGACTTTAATGGCCAATAACTGAAGATTACTATCTGGAATTCCAAATTTCGCTACGTCAAAATACGTTTGATTTTGTACTGAAATTCCAACACCTTGTGTTCGTAGTGCCTTTACTTTTTCAGTAGTGAAAGGGTCGGAAATACCACCACTTAAGGTGTAATATTTCAAACTCAATCCTGCAGTATACGCTTCAAACGTACCTCCGATGGCACGATGATAGCCTCCATGGAAACTCAATCCGAAGTTTTTAGAAAAACGAACATCAAATCCAGCATTCGGATACATTGTTAATCCACCTTCCGGATAAATTCGCCCACCAGCTGCGCCAATACCTGCCTTGGCAAAGAAATTCACATACTTTGTCTCAATGAAGTTTTTACCAACTCCGAAGAACAAATCCATGAACCCTGCGGTTAAGCCTTTGTACATGGTATCTAAGTGTGCATAAATAAAGGTATTGTCATTTAGATATTTCTGATATTCAAATCCAATGATATATAACATTCTTCGAATGGGTTGATATCGTGGATTAGTACTTGCGTCTGTCCTTGACATCCCCACAGGAAAGAAAAAATCAAAGGTTATTTGCTGAACCGATTTCACAGCCGGTTGATTCCAGAAATTCTCTGGATCGATATTATTGATTGCAAATTCTTTTTGAGCGTCGTCGTAGGATGCAGATCGAAATTGTGTCGGAATTTCAACGAAGAATGAGAAATTATCACTCTTTTGAATTCCAGTAAAGAAATTCACGTATCCGTATTGCACTCCGAATGAGAAGTCATCAGTTTTATATTGCAATCCTGCATTCGGATATAAGATACCCCCTCCGTTTACCAAGCTTCGATAACCTCCACCACCTCCAAAGTGGATATTGGCATCGAAATACAGATTTTTATAAATAGGGAAATTCACCCCTAAGTTAACTCCCAGCGTAAACAACCCACCTTGATCACCTGTAATTGCCGTATGGAAACCAGCACCGGTATACAACCAATCCGTTAGCGGAATATTGTAATTTAATCCAATAAAGCCCATAGTTCTATCTAACTGATAACTCACTTGATTAACGGGTTGATGAACTAAGATATAATTTAAACGAATCTTATTGTTGAATAACTTTCCACCCAATTCTGATACCTCTCTGGATTGACTAAATCCGAGACTAACAGCAAATAATAAAAGGGTAAAAATTAGCTTTTTCATAGTTTTATTTATTGATTAAATTCAGAAGTGAAATGTAGGTTCACTGTCGGATATTTTTGTTGTGCCATCTGAATACTGAATGCAGAATCAGCCAAAAATACCAATTTTCCTTGTTTATCCTTTGCAAGGTAGCGTTGTTTCACTCTTTTGAATTCAGCAAATTCTTCGTTTTTAGTATCCTCTGGCTCTACCCAGCATGCTTTATGTACCGGTAAATTCTCGTAAGTACATTTGGCACCGTATTCGTGCTCTAAACGGTATTGAATCACTTCATATTGTAACGCTCCTACCGTTCCAATTACTTTTCGACCATTCATATCCAAAGTAAATAATTGAGCCACACCTTCATCCATCAATTGATCTAAGCCTTTGTATAACTGTTTGGCTTTCATTGGATCCGCATTATTGACATATCTAAAGTGCTCCGGTGAAAAGCTTGGGATACCTTTGAAATTTAAAATTTCTCCTTCGGTTAAGGTATCGCCAATTTTAAAGTTTCCGGTGTCATGTAAACCAACAATGTCACCGGGGAAAGACTCATCTACAATTTCTTTTTTCTCTGCGAAAAACGCATTCGGACTCGAGAATTTTACTTTTTTGTTATGTCTGACGTGCAGATAAGGCGTATTTCGTTTGAAGGTTCCTGAAACAATTTTTACAAATGCCAATCGGTCTCTGTGTTTCGGATCCATATTTGCATGAATTTTAAATACAAACCCAGTCATTTTATTTTCTTTCGAATCAACTTCGCGTTCTTCCGCATTTTTAGGTTGTGGAGATGGAGCAATTTCAATAAAAGCATCCAATAATTCCTTTACTCCGAAATTATTTAAGGCAGAACCGAAAAAAACAGGTTGTAAATTTCCTGCTAAATAGATTTCTCTATCGAACTTCGGATATACTTCATCGATTAATTCTAATTCTTCTCGTAAGGTTTGAGCGGCATCTTCTCCTACAGCTTTATCCAATTCTGGACTAGTAATGTCATCAAATTCAATTCCTGCAGAAACTTTTTGCTTGTTTTCTCCAGAGAATAGATTTAATTTTTTTTCCCAAATGTTATAGATTCCTTTGAAATCATACCCCATCCCAATAGGAAAACTCATAGGAGTTACTTTTAAACCAAGTTTCTGTTCAACTTCATCCAAGAGATCGAATGCATCTTTACCTTCTCGATCTAATTTATTAATGAAGACTAACATTGGAATGTTCCGCATTCGGCAAACTTCAACTAGTTTTTCTGTTTGTGGCTCAACTCCTTTCGCCACGTCAATAACAACAATAACACTGTCAACAGCCGTTAAAGTTCTATAGGTATCTTCAGCAAAATCTTTGTGACCTGGAGTATCGAGAATATTAATTTTTTTATTCTTGTAGATAAATGCAAGAACAGAGGTAGCTACCGAAATTCCTCTTTGACGTTCAATTTCCATGAAATCGGAAGTAGCTCCTTTTTTGATTTTATTATTTTTAACAGCACCAGCCTCCTGAATTGCACCGCCAAAAAGCAGTAATTTTTCAGTTAAGGTTGTCTTTCCAGCATCTGGATGAGAAATAATTCCGAAAGTTCTCCTACGTTCAATTTCTGTTAAAAAACTCATTGTCAAAAATTAGCTTGCAAAGATACATTTTAGCAGCAATAAATCACTCTAAAATCTTGATTGTCATGTGCACATCGCTCAAGGGCCATTCATCAGGTCCAACTTTAACCGCTGCAATTCGATCCATAGTTTTAAATCCGGAAATAACTTCTCCAAATACGGTGTGTTCTCCGTTTAAATGATGAGCACCATTTCGATTGTGAACAATATAAAATTGAAATGGACTTGATCGTTTGTTCGGATTGTGTTCCCATTCTCGTGCTGCAGCTAAAGCACCATATTTATGTCTTCTGTTTTTACGAAATTCAGGCTCTAGTTGATAATTTCCATATTTCTTGCGTTGCTTAATGGTGTAGAAATGATCGGAGTTACCACCTTGGATGACAAAGTTTTTAGCAACTCGGTAGAAAACAGTGGTGTCGAAGTAATTGATTTTAGTTAAAAACAAAAAATTAGCTCTGTGGATAGGCGTATCCTTATACAATCGAATTTTTATTTTCCCAAATTTCGTCGAGATCTCAACAATACTCTTTTTATTTTGTTTTCCGAATTCAGTAAAAAATGGAATAACATTCTTCGCATTTAAACTATCCCAGGTTTTTTCGACTTTTTTACTTTCCTTTTCAACAATCTTTGAGCTATTTACTGAATCTTTCTTTTCGACTTTTTTTTCTTTGGATGTCGACTTTTCTGAATTGTTTGTACCGCAGCTTAAAAGAGAGGCTGCAAAGATTAGAAATGTGATTTTAAATACTTTCAAACGATACCTTTTTCGAGATCAAAGATACTTCATGAGGCTTTAAATTTCAATGTCTTTGCATTTATTATAATTTTAAGGTGAATGATTTCTGATTAATGTATATTTGTAGTTGTGGAAGAACAAGTAATATTAGTTGACCATAACGATAATCCAAGAGGGTTAATGCCCAAGATGGAAGCTCATGAAAAAGCAGAACTTCATAGAGCATTTTCAGTTTTTATTTTTAATTATAAAAATGAATTAATGCTTCAGCAAAGAGCGAAGCATAAATATCATTCTCCATTGCTTTGGACCAATACCTGTTGTTCCCATCAAAGAGATGGTGAATCAAATATTCAGGCTGGTAAACGACGACTATTTGAAGAAATGGGGTTTGTGACAGAAATCAAAGAAGTATTCTCTTTCATCTACAAAGCTCCATTTGATAATGGTTTAACAGAGCACGAATTGGATCATGTGATGGTTGGATATTATAATGAAGATCCAATAATAAATAGAGATGAGGTAGAAGCCTTTAAATGGATGACCTTGGATGATGTGAAAACAGATATTAAAAATAATCCTGGATCGTATACGGCGTGGTTTAAAATCATATTCGAAAAATCTTACGATAAATTACAAAATGCCTAAAGTAACTGTACATAGAAAAGCGCATTTTAATGCCGCTCATCGAATTTATCGCAAAGACTGGAGTGATGAGAAGAATTTTGAGGTGTTTAGTAAATGCAGTAACCCTCATTATCACGGCCATAACTACGAGTTGATTGTATCGCTTACAGGCGAGATTGATCAAGAAACAGGTTATGTGTACGACCTGGGTAAATTAAAGGATCTTATCAAACAAGAAGTTGAGGAGCCTTTTGATCATAAAAATTTAAATGAAGAAGTCCCAGAATTCAAAAAATTGATTCCTACGGCAGAAAATATCTGTGTGGTAATTTACAATAAGCTCCGCAAAGTAATTTCTACTGACTTGGATATGAACATCACGCTATACGAAACGCCCAGAAATTTTGTGAGTTATTCGGGTTAGAATACCGTTGAATTGTAATCATAACACAATCTCCAAATCAAAAGTGATATTGTTTGGAGAAGTCTAATACGACATCAATTATTAAAGCTGGTATTTATGCTTTAAACCTGAGAGAACTTGGCCATTAGCTTCAGCCAATTTGAGCTCTAAACAATCTCTCATAACCTCTTTTCTTTCTTCACCTTGAGGAAGGTTGTCTATTAGCTGAGCTAGTTTTTGTAAGATAAATTTTTTCACCGGTACCTACGTATTTTAGTTAAACATTCATTTGCTTGGGGCAGGTTGTGACTGAAAGATTAACGGTAGGTTGGCTTGGGTAAATATACGATTAATAAATCAATTCTAACTTTCAATGTTGAATTTTAGAAATTTTTTAAGTAAACAAATCTAAGGACGAGGAGATAGTAGGTATAGTGGGCCACTACTGTCTGCTGTAATTTATATGGGGCAAGAACGTGGGTGCTCGATCACCATAACAATGCTAAAACTATTTAATAGTGGTAATTTTTCGTTGTAATAGTAATTACTTTGGTTCAAATATGAGGAAAACAGCAGTTGAATCTCCAATATTTAAAGCTTCATGCCATTTAATTTCTTCATTGTAAAAATTAAATCCACTAGGGATGTCAACTTCACGAACACCATTGACATCAGTAATTTGCAAACGACTTCCTTTTAAGGTATATCCGAAATGAGATTTATGAAAGTGTTTTTCATGACCTACTCCAGGTGGAAAAGTACACTTCAAAGTTCGAAGCTTTTCATTTTCCTCCAATATCTCGCAAACTTTTTCACTTTTCCATCCTGCTTCATAAGGATCTGGGAGATTGGATTTGGTTGTACAACTCCAAATAAAAAGTGTAAATATTAGGTAATATCCAGTTTTCATATGTTTTATTTTTCAGTTATTCCGTCTCCATCAATATCACGCTGAAGGTGATTTTCGAGCGCTTCTAAAGTTTTTTGAAGAAGATCTTTGGTTTGTTTTAGTTCATTTTCCAAATTGGATACGCGCCCCTCCAAGGAATCGGCTTTGTCTTGTTGACTCTGAATTTGACTCTGTTGCAATAAATCCCAAAATAAACCGATAAGTATGCTGTTTTCTTACTGTATTTCAGCTTATTCAAATGTAACTAATTTAAAATTGGTTCCACAATTCGAAATAAATGTACCTTTGTCATCAAATTCGTTCGATAAGAAATAAATTCAATTGAAGTGAGGATAATTGCAATGATTCCGGCTCGATACCAAGCCTCTCGATTTCCAGGGAAATTAATGAAAGATCTTTCCGGTAAACCTGTAATCTTAAGAACGTATGAAGCGGCCCTTCAAACCGAACTCTTCGATGAGGTTTACGTAGTAACTGATTCTGATATTATATATAATACAATTGATGAGGCAGGAGGTAAGGTGATGAAAAGTCAGAAGGAACATGAGTGTGGTTCAGATCGTTTGGCAGAAGCCTCTGAAAATATACATGCTGATATTATTGTCAATGTTCAAGGGGATGAACCTTTTATCGATACGGAGTCTTTAAAGCGATTAATTGACGTATTTCATAAAGATGATAATCAATCCATTGATGTAGCATCTCCGATGGTTAAAATTACGAATGAAGAGGATATTCAAAATCCGAATAACGTAAAAGTGATTACCAACCTTCAAAACGATGCCCTATACTTTTCTAGAAGTCCAATTCCATTTCGAAGAAATAAAAGGACTGAGGTAACTCATTTTAAACATGTTGGCGTCTACGCCTTTCGAAAAAAAGCCTTATTAGATTTTTATAATGGTCCGATAACACCTTTAGAATCATCCGAAAAGATTGAAGCGATTCGATATTTAGAAATGGGAAAAACCATAAAAATGGTCGAAATTGATAACCCTGTAATAGGTATTGATACAGAAGAAGATTTAATTAAAGCAATTGAACAGTTTAATGACCTTCAATAAAAGTATAAAAGTCATTGCCTTTGACGCAGATGATACCCTTTGGGTGAATGAAACCTACTTTCGGGAAGCCGAACAGAAATTTGCTAAACTTTTATCGGGTTATGAAACTGCAAATAAAATAGATCAGGAGTTGTTTCAGGTTGAAATCAAGAATCTTGAAAATTACGGATATGGAGTCAAAGGATTTATGCTTTCCATGATCGAATGCGCTCTTGATTTATCAAACTATCAAATTGAACCAAAAACACTACAGTCCATATTAGAAATAGGTAAGGAGATGATTCATAAACCTATTGAACTACTTGAAGGAGTAGAAGAGCTGTTAGTGGCTTTATCTTCAAAATATAAATTGATTGTTGCTACGAAGGGCGATCTATTGGATCAGGAGCGGAAATTAGAAAAATCTGGATTACTAACGTATTTTCATCATGTTGAGGTGATGAGTGAAAAGAAAAGTAAAGATTATCTCAAATTAATGGGTCACCTCGATATTCAGCCAGAAGAGTTTTTAATGGTTGGGAATTCACTTAAATCGGACATATTACCAGTTGTTTCATTAGGTGCATCTGCTGTCCATGTACCATTCCATACTACCTGGGCTCATGAAGAAGTTGAGGAGCATCAAAAAATAAATAAAGAGTATATTACCATATCAAATTTAACCGAGTTACTAAATCATATATCATAAACCATGGCAAGTATTAAAAATTTAAAAAAGGATATTCAATATGTAATCGAAGATATTATTGATGAGTGTTTGTCTAAAGATCCTAAAAAAGCAGATAAAGCACAGAAAATTATTGATGATTCATTAGATATTTTCGACGGACTAATTGCTAAAATATATCAGAAAGGTGTTGAGAATAAAAAAGCGCATTTCTCAGCGATTAATGAAGAATTTGAAAAGGAAGCAAATGCACTACTAGACAGAGCCAATAAGCTTTAGTTTAAACTTTTACAATACGATAAAATTTCGTAAATTAGAATGCAATATTTTTTGCATAACAACGTTCTTTTACTATAATAAACGTACATATGGCTAGAGCAATGTTTGATTATACTATAGACGTTTTACAACGTGTTAGTTTCAATTTAGAATTATTTAGCAAGGAATTAAAAAAAGCAGTTAAAAGGTTATTACCACACGAAGTAAAAGAACTTCGTATCTGGTTGAAAAAATTTACACTCGATAAACCTGAATTGTATCCTTGTTTACAAATAATCGAATAAAAAAAGGGAGCAAGAACTGCTCCCTTTTTTAATGCATATTGCCCATACCTTTTCTTTTTCTTGATCGTAATCTATTCATAAGATTCCTTACAAATTCTCGTTCAATATGCTTAAGTCGAAGAATTTTCTTTTTCGATATTACTTTCGATAATTTCTGATCCATTTCTTTTTTGGTATCAAAAATTTGTCGTTCTATTTTATAAATTCTATTTAAGATTTCGTCTGCTTGGTTATCAGTTAGGTTTTTATAGCCGTTGGACTCCTTAATTATAGTTCTTACCTTCATTCGCTCATTGCGTTCTAAACCTCTAATTTTTCTATCGTATTCGTTATACACAGGCCAGAATTTTTCCGCTTCTTTCGCGGTTAATTCAAGTTCCTGAGTGATATAAGCGATTTTTAAAGACCGAACTTTTTCACCAGGATTTTTTACTTCCTGCCCAAAACTTAATCCGGATATGAAAAATATCGCGACTATTACGTAAATCTGTAGTGTTTTCATATTTATGGTCTTAGTAGAATTCATCAATTACAATTTTAGTTTCTGATGATTCCTGCAAATAACTTGTTATAGTTTGTTCATTAAAATTGCTTTCCAATACATCTGTTGCTTCCGTGAGATCGTCAGCATAAATGGCCACCATATCGAAGGAACTAATCTCTACTTCGTTTTGATGAAACCATAATTCAATTTCCTGTTCAGAGATGTTATTATATAGTCTATCATAAGATCCATTTGAAGGAACTAGAAGATAAAATGTAGATATAAATCCAATCACTATTGCAGCTGTGGCAGCATACTTGAATCTGGAAAGACGTAATTGAATAAGCTTTCCTTTTGGTGTTTTGGTTTCTGATTCAATTTTAAAATTCTTAAAGTATCCTTCGGGGGTATTGAAACCCGGAGATTTCGGAAAACTATGCGCTCTAATTTTTGCGTCTAGTTCCTCATCAAAAGAATCAAAATATCCTTTGGGAACTGTAAATCCAGAATTTTTAGATGCTTTATGTTTAAAATTGTCTGTCATTTCTATTTCTTAGACTACAAAAAATCGCAATGGTTTAATCCGTATGATTTTTAATAAATTCTTCAATTTTCTTTGTTGCATGGTGATAGGATGCTTTTAACGCCCCCACCGAGGTGTCCAGTATTTCTGAAATTTCATCATACTTCAACGCTTCGAAATATTTCATATTGAAAACGATTTGTTGCTTTTGTGGCAGGGTAGCAATCGCTTTTTGTAACACCAACTGAATATAATCACCAGAAAAATAATGATCATCAGCTAAGCTTGTGACGGCTTCCTTATGGTATTCTTCCACACTAATATCCCTTTCCTTTGCTCTCTTATTGATATAAGTAATCGACTCATTTGTTGCGATACGATACATCCATGAAAATAATTTACTTTCATTTTTGAAATTGTCAATATTCTTATAAATTTTGATAAACGTATTCTGAAGTACATCATCCGTATCATCATGGACCAACACAATCTTTCGGATATGCCAATACAAACGCTCTTTATATTGGTTTACCAGTTGTTTAAAAGCTTTTTCCTTTGTGGAAGTATGTTGAAGCTCCTTTATAAGTACTAATTCGTCGGTCAACTAAACTGTTTTAAGTTAGACCTAAAATTAGTCAAAAGGTTTAATCTTGTCCAAAATTTGGATTTACATAACCAAATAAACGCTTCTGTTTGATGATTTGAGGAACACCTTCTGGTAACATTTCTTCCCATCCTTTCTCGCCGTTTTTAATCATTTTTAAAACGGTTCTAGAGAATATGTCCATGATGTCTTTGTTGAAATCATCAATATTTACCAAACGTCCATTATGTTTGAAGAATTTATACAATTCCTTCATGCGAGGGTGTACTTTTAAATTCTCACTTGTAATGTATTCATCAGTTTCCTGATCGTGATAGGGATACATATAAACTTTTAAGTCACGGTAGAACAGCTTTCCGAAAGCCTCTAGGATTCCACCACTGACATCACGATAGTACTTCTCATCAAAAATTTCGATGAGGTTGTATACACCCATGGTCAATCCCATTCTGGCCTTGGTGAATTCACTAAAGTATTCCACCAATTTATAGTATTGCTGATAATTGGTGATCATTACATTTTGTCCAAGAGAACACAATAACTCTGCTCGATCCAAGAAGTCTCTTTCGTTGATTTCACCTTCCTGTTTTAAATTGCTTAGTGTAATTTCAAAAATAATCTGGGTGTTTTCCTCTTTTACCTTGTTTTCTGCAAAAAACAGTTTCTTGGATTTTTCAAACATGTCCATGTTCACCTTAGTCACCGGTCTAAAACTACCTCTTAATGCTAAGATATTCTTCTTGTACAATACTTGAGCCGGAAGCATATTGTTTCCGTCAGGTCCGAACATCACCGCATTGGTCATACCGTACTTCAATAATTGTAAACTCATCAAACGATTGTCTACATACATGAATCTTGGTCCTGAGAAATTGATCATATCAATCTCTAATTTGTGGTTATCTAGATTATCGTAAAAAGATTTAATTAACTCTTTCGGATTGTCATTTAAATAATACGCACCATAAATTAGGTTTACACCTAAAATACCTAATGTTTCTTGCTGAAGGGTTGCGTCGGTTTCTTTAAAACGAAGATGCACCACAATTTCGTTGTAATCTTCTAAAGGATCCAACTGAAAACGAATCCCTACCCATCCATGACCTTTGAATTTCTTTGAAAAATCAATGGTAGCGACTGTATTTGCATAGGTGAAGAATATTTTACTTGGATGTTTTGACCTGCTTAATCGGTGTTCAACCAAATTAATTTCATGGCGTAACATTTTCTTTAATCGCGATTCGGTGACATAACGTCCATCTTTTTCTGCGCCATAAATTGCGTCTGAGAAATCTTTATCATAGGCACTCATTGTCTTTGCAATGGTGCCTGAGGCCCCTCCCGCTCTAAAGAAATTACGTACCGTTTCTTGACCTGCACCAATTTCGGCAAAGGTTCCGTAGATGTCGGTATTAAGATTTATTCGAAGTGCTTTTGATTTTACTGAAGGGACAGCATTTATTTTTTGATCACCCTTTAAAGAGACAGCCATAATAGTATTTTATGATGTGGAACAAAAGTACTAAAATAGAAAGCATTACTCAATTTTATTTTATTTTTGTTCTGATGAATTCTTCTAAAAAATCGTTAAAAATTACATTTTTAGGAACAGGTACCTCCCAGGGGATTCCCATGATAGCAAGTAAAGATCCTGTTTGTTTATCGACCGATCCAAAAGACAAAAGATTGCGATCTTCTATTTTGTTTTCTTTTGATGAAAAAAACTATGTCATTGATTGCGGTCCCGATTTCCGTCAGCAGATGCTTAGGGAACAAATTGATTTAATTCATGGGGTATTATTTACTCATGAACATGCCGATCACGTGGGAGGGTTGGATGATTTAAGACCGTATTGTTATCAAATAGGAGAGATGCCTATTTATTTGAATCAAAGAACCTTAACGAGTCTTGAGAAGCGATTTGAATACATTTTTAGCGCTGAAAATCGCTATCCTGGAGCTCCTAGTGTTCAACCGAATATAGTGGATAAAGAGCCATTTTTTATTAATGATATTGAAATCATTCCGATTGAAGTCATGCACGGTAATCTTCCGGTGACTGTTTTTCGAATTCAAGATTTTGCCTATTTGACAGATGTGAAATTCATATCTGCGGAAGAGAAGAAAAAATTAAAAGGTGTAAAGGTATTGGTGGTTAATGCGCTTCGAATTGATCCGCATCCGACACATTTTAATTTAGAAGAAGCTTTAGATTTTGTGGCTGAAATTAATCCAGAAATCACCTATTTTACTCACATTAGTCATAAGTTGGGGTTCCACAAAGAAGTATCAGAAAACCTTCCAGAAAATGTATTTATAGCTTACGACGGATTACAAATTACTGGGTAATGCTTTATAAACGTTGTTCAATCCAGGCTTTGAAATTGTAGAAGTTCTGCGGATTTACCCCGTGACCAACTGGGAATTCTTCATAGGTATTCGAAATACCATGATTCCTTAAGAAAATATCACTCTGGCGAGCCCAATCCACGGGTAAAACTTGGTCTACGGTGCCGTGAGAGCAGTAGTATTCTGTAGTAATATTCGATGGAATTTCATTCGGCAATAAATCCTTGTTGATGTACCCACTTAGGGCAATGATGTACGGAATTTTATTTGGGAAATTAAAACTCAATGCATAACTAAGAATTGCACCCTGACTAAATCCTAACAAAAATGTTTTCTCTGGATTTGTGTTGTATTTGGATTGAATGTCATCCATAAAATCATGAATTTTCTGAATCGATTCTTTTGCTTGAGGAATATCTGAAAATTTACCGTTTACATCATCAAAATTTATCGCATACCATGCATAGCCTCCGAATCCCATTGAAAAAGGAGCTTGCGCACTAATAATTAGTAATTCCTCTGATAATTCGCTGGCAAAGGAGAACAAATCATGTTCATTACTTCCATATCCATGTAAAAGAACTAATAATGGTGGATTTACTGTTGGAACTTTTGGCTCTCTAACTAGATAATGTAAACTACTCACAATAACTGAAGATCTACGAATTCAATACTACTTTCGATCCATTACAAATTCCAAAAACCTTTCCTTTTAAG
>Ga0213864_10000065_pt1 | contig 43233 bp, 37 predicted proteins | sample PICome_5_FD_160078 | JGI IMG/M metagenome (GOLD analysis project Ga0213864, IMG submission 160078) | Coastal seawater microbial communities near Pivers Island, North Carolina, United States - PICO247 | ecosystem: Environmental > Aquatic > Marine > Coastal | place: USA: North Carolina... | reverse complement strand
CGCGTTATCAACAGAGATTAAAAGTTCAGCTTTTGATACAATGTAAGCGTTTTTTCGGAAGTTTAAATTAGGATAAACAAAGTCAGCACGATCAGTCATGTCTTCGCCAGAACCAATAAGAACAATTTTAATTCCCAAGCTGTGAAGTTGATTCTTAATTAAATCAATAGCTAAGGAGTAATAGCGATAACGTTTTGCCTCTATTGACTGTTCGTTATATATGACAATGTATTTTTCTGGCATTACTGGATAGTAATGCTTGTTGATAACAGGTCTTGCTGGATCAACTTCTAGATTCTTTGAATATTCTTTTAAGATATGAGACATTTTTAATTTCCGTTATGTATATAGCATGGAATTTTTTGCGTGGTTGTTGCGGGGTAGTAAGCCGCCTCGAAAAACCCTTCGTGTTCTCCAAAACCTTCCATTGAGATTGGATTATCTATAGCCTCTGAGTAAGGCAAACATTTGTAAACATTAGGGTTATCTTCTATATACTCAAAGTATTCTGGTTTGGTGAATATGTAGATGTTATGACCCTTGTGTTTCTTTTGTAGATTCTTCATTAATGAATTAATGAAAATCAAATCAGTTCCTGATTGAGGAATAATGACAGCAACCCTTTTGCCCTTGTCGTTTTTTGAAAGCATATCCTCAAAAGCTACTGGTTTTTTAAGATTTTGAGTTCTTGCTACCTCTATAAAGTGATGGTACAACTGCTCTTGATTTACTCTGTTGGTTTCCAAATCTAAATGCCACTTTTGATAACCCTCTGTATTGTGGTCAACATCTTCATGTAAAATGTTTTTATAAATATCGATTACAAAATCATGATTAGATAATCCTTGCGGCATTTCATAAAACTCATTAAACACAAAATTTTTAATGTCAACATCGTCATCAAGATATGGCATTGAGTCAATGATATCCTCAAGCTTTTTACCTATAACCTCAACGGAGAAATTATCGATAACCCATTGTCTTGATTTTTTACCTTGGGCAGACCTATCATCTTCGGACATGTCGTATACTTTTTGAAGATTTTCTGCTATGCTTTTGGGGTTGGTTGAGGCTTTAATAAATTGAGTTCCTGGCTCACGATATTCGCTCCAATCAAGTGACAAGCCGCCGCTTTCTTCAGAACAACTATCTTCACCACAAGAATAATTTGTAACCAGAGTAATTAGTTCGGTAAGTTTTGCTTCTTGCACTGGAATCTCCTGACCGCCGCTTGTAAAAGGATGACAGTAAACATCCATAAGATTATAAACGTCATTTAACTGTTCCTCAGAACAGCCTTGTGAAACATTGGTTGTGTTCAAAGTCTGTTCCCCGCACTCTCGACAAACTTGGTTTTCTCCAGTGAAGGTTTTTACGTGATAAGAATTACAAGAAGAACAGAAGTATGTTGTTAAAATGTCGTTTCTGTTAATTTTTTTCTCATCAAGAAGTCTGTTGATATCCCAACCTTCCCCCCAATGAGTATGAAGAAGTAGTCTAGCATTTGGATTTTCCTCTTTAAAAATCTTGAACCCGTCAAGTAAATTAGGCACTGATTTTCTTAATTGATTCCTAAACACAAAACCAACAATGAAATCATCCTCGCTAATACCATGAAACTTTCTTAATTCAGATCTATGTTCATCAGAATGTCTTTTGAAGGTTTCTGTATCTAAAGATCCGCGCAATGTTTTAACATGATCGTATCCCATTTCCTGAAAAGCCTTCTCAGCAAAACTAGCCCAAACATAATAATTTTTAATCTTAGGCGCATACTGAACAGCTTGAGGAAGTATCGGCAAACTATCAAGTGTTGTCCATATCATGCAGCTAACCTTATTCCACCAAGGTTTCCTATGGTAATCAGTAAAAGCCCAGATATCCTCTACCCCGATATAAACATCGGGTCTTGTTTCTTCTACAATCTCATCTATCTTGTAAAAACCATAGCCAGCTTTTCTTTTGTCTTCGGCAGAAAGCGTTGAGTAATTGTTGGGGATTGCTCCATAACTCTTCCAGGGCAAAAGCTCAAGCTCTTTGTCCCCATTCATTCTCATGTTGGCGGCTTCGACAATATTATACTTTCCTGTTTTATATAAATACTTTAAAATGTTCCTGCTATTTTTACCGAAACCAGTAAAAGCTTTGCAGAAATTAGAATGAATCAGTACTGTTTTTTTTCTCATTTTTTAAGAGAGTGAGTTCTGAAATCAAAAATTTCCTTGATAACATATTTAAAATACTCAGCCAACAAATAAGCTTCAGACATCTCCAATCCAATACCAAATTTATTAGCTGAGTTTCTTGTAACAGAAAAAGAAAACGCTTTTGTACCGTCTTTCTTTGTGTATGGAGCTAGAGAAATTGAGGTTTTGTTGTCGTCAAAGCTGTGAAAGGCATTGAATTTCTCATAATTTTCTATAGCATAAATGAAACCGCCAAGCTCTGATTCGTTAAACTTAATCGAAGCTGATTTCTCTGGGTCTTTTGAGTTGCCAGAAAATGAGCCGCTTTTTTTCTTTGAATCCCAAGAATATTGCTGAACTGCCGTCATGTAAAGGCAAGGTTCATTGGTTTTTCCTTGGACACCAAGTCGAAAACCAAAGGCGTGTCCAGTGTTTTTGGAATTAGGTTTATAAAAATTAATCATGTCGGAATATAATACGACAAAAGCTGATTATTTCCAATAAATCTTTATGATTGTTTAGAGTATCCAAGTATTGGAGATGTGATTACACGACCAACAACCGTCCCAACTTCGGAGAGGTTTTTATATTTTTTTAGAAAGTGAGAAAACTTAGAGAAATCAGTAGCAAATTCCGCTAGTTTTTCAGGTCTTTCGCCCGAGAACACGCATTGTTCCACCAAAAAGTCAAAAAATATTCTACCTAAAAACAAACAAACGGAAAACTTCATGCAGTAATCAAATTCATCTTTGCTAGATAGAAAATCTATCTCGTTGTAGTCGCAGTATTTTTTGAAAAATAAAGTGGAGTCGTCGATTGAATAACCAGAACTTAATGAAAACATACATACATCTATAATGGGATTACCTATAAAATTAAATCCTATATTTTTGAATTTATAGTATTCGTCTCTAAAAATGACATTTTTTAATGTCAGATCACCATGACATGTTTTATCTTTTAATAAAATAGTTTTGTCGAAGTTGTTGTTTAGCTCTCCTTGTATAACCGAAAACATATCAGATAGTATATCTATATCATGGGTGTTGGAAATTTTTATTTTTAGAAAGTCAGACCAATTTTGTGGAAGGTTTCTATTAAAAACAAGATCAACATACTGATCTATAGACCTTTCTGTTTTTAGGTTACTGAAATGGTGTAACGTATAAAAGAAAGAATCCCAATTCTCTATTGGAGAGAGAATGCCAATATCTCTAATGTCAAAACCGTCCTCAAAAGTTGATATTAAGAATAGTATATTATCACCGATTCTAACCTTGCCAGAGTCGAGGTAAATTGGGCATAGTGGAAAATTTTTATTACTCTCTAGAAAGGTTATTTCGTTTTTTAATATTTCGCAATCCTCATCTAGGGAAAGTTTTAATGTATATAAAAAATCCTTGTCTGAAATTTTATACTCATCGTAATCTTGATTGCCTCCAATAAAGTAAATATCTTCAACATCTAAATCAATTTTAGATTCATCAATAATATGAGTTACTATGTCATAAGCAACAGTATTCTTTTTGATTTTTTTATTGGAATCAAAAACGTAAGCCCTGTCAGAAAATAAACGATATGGGTTCATGAATGTTTTCTAAACAGGGCTTACGTTATATACTGCTGTAATAATTAAACAGCGCCGATTCGCTGATTCTTCAAACGAAGAGCAGAAAGACTTGTCTTAGCAAACTTCCTGTTTACCCCATTATTCCTATCGAAAACCGTCACGTATGATGGCGATTCGGAAACGAACTGAGCATTGATAGACTCTCCAGCTTTAGTATAAAGACCGAAGAAACGACCTTTGCTAGAACGGATTGCCCTCATAATTTTGTTTTGTTTTGTATTGTCCATACATGTATGTTAACAAACCTTAATCCTGTTGTCAACACTTTTTATGCTAATTTCTGAAGTTTTTGAGTTTTTGACTACGATTTTAGCGACAGGAACTTGTATTTTTTCTCTGATATAGTTCTTGATGTCACGCGCATGTAAGCCTGACTGCTTAATCCTATCAAAAACACAATCAATAGAAGACTTATTAAACTTAATATTAATACCTTTCTTGTCGAGCTTCTCTTTAATCTTATCTAATTCAAAAGATATGATCCGCTTTAAGTCTGAATCAGAAAGATCATCAAAGACCATTACTTCATTAATTCTAGCAAGCAATTCTGGCTTTAGTTTTTTCTTTACTGATTCATTATAAGAATCTGATCTGGCGGATTCTGATTGAACAAAACCCATGCTCTTTTTATTGGCTTCTGCGTGACCTATATTGCTGGTTAATATAACCACAGCTTTAGAAAAGTCGACTTTCTCGTGCCTGTTGTCTTCTATGTAACCTTCATCAAGAAGGTGAAGCAATAAATTCAAAACCTGGGGATCAGCCTTTTCAACCTCGTCAAAAAGAACCACACAATTAGGGTTGTCTCTTACAAACTTAGTCAGTAAACCTCCTTCTTCATAACCAACGTAGCCAGAGTTAGCACCAATAAGCTTGCTCATGCCAGTCTTATCATAAAGTTCACTCATGTTAATCTGAAGCATTGCTTTTTCATTACCAAAGAAGTTCTTGGCTATCTTTTTTGCGGTATAGGTTTTACCTACGCTTGTAGGGCCAACAAAAAACATACTAGCTAAAGGCTTATCTTCGTCTGTCAATCCAGCTTTAGCACAAGAAAGTAAATCATTAATCTTCTTAAGAACCTGATCCTGACCAAAAACCTCACTTAACATTCTTGGTAGAAAAGAGGAGAAACCTTGTCTGCTGTTTTTGATTTGCTCTATAGATACTTTGCCGTGTTCTGAAATAACCTCAAGAATATCTTGCTTTTTAATATTCACTGGATTAGCCATGCATTCATCGTTGACAGTCTTTAACTCCTCGACAAATTTATTAAACTTATCTTTTATATCTTCAACCTCAACATCACCGCCCTTAGAAATTATATCCACAAGGTCATCGTGGCTTTTTAAAATATTACCACAAGGCTTGAGGTTTTTTATTTTTACTCTAGCTCCAACTTGATCTATGATATCAAAAGCTTTATCTGGAAATTTTTTATGGCTAATCAAAGAATCAGATAGATCTACTATAGAGTCTATAATGGGTTTTGAAAACTTAACATGATGAAACTCTTCGTATTTTGATTTGCAGTTGTAGAGAATTTTTTTGGTTTCCTCTTTTGATGGTTCATCAACCTCAATGTTGAAGAACCTTCTTTTCATTGCGCTGTCTTTTTTAAATATCTTTTCGTATTCGGCGTTTGTTGTAGAACCAATACATTTAATTTCACCTCTTGCAAGCAATGGCTTTAGCATGTTAGCTGCGTCAACTCCGCCTTCTTGGTTGCCCCCAGCACCAAAGATTGTATGAACTTCGTCAAAGAATAAAATGATGTGGGGGTTTCTCTTAGCTACATCAAGAAGAGATTTTAATTTCTGCTCAAACTGTCCCCTGTATTGGGTTCCAGCAAGCATTGTACCTAGATCGACACTTAGAATTTCCATTCCTAAAAGATTTGTTGGTACGTCTGCTTGGCAGATCTTTCTTGCTAGGAATTCTACGATTGCGGTTTTTCCAACCCCAGCCTCTCCAGTTAGTATAGCGTTGCATTTATTTTTTTTAGATATTGTTTCTATTAGTAGGTTTATTTCTTTTTCTCTTCCGTAGATATCGGGTAGTTTGCCATCTACATATAATTGACTTAAATTGGTAATGAAGTCTGGCATATTGGATTCTTCTGCGAGAATACTCTGACCCTCTTCGTTGGATAAATCTATATCAGAAAAATTTTCTATAAGATCTTCGAAGCTGTGTTCAAGGGAGTCAGGATTTTCCATATCCTCTACAAGAAAATCATTTAACTTGCTCTTAAAGGATTTAAAATTTATAATAAAATCATCTATGCTCTTAAAGACATAAGCAGATGTATTAATTATCCCAAGAATAACATGCTCAATACCCACGTAATATTGATTTAAATCATTAGATACATCATTCGCAGCTTTAATTGCCTCAGTAACTTCCTGATGCCAAAGATCTGAATTGTCATTAGCAAAAAACTTGTCGCCGTTTTCTTCTTTTGCTTTTAAAATAACATCAATCATGTCCTCATCTTTTAAGATGACCCCACTACTCAAAAGAAAAGACCTTAAATGAGAAGAGCTATTTTTTATGCACCCATATAAAACGTGCAAATTGTTAATATTTTTGTGGTCAAGCTCCTTAGCTATATCATAAGCATCTTTATATGCTTGTTTCGCTCTAGGAGTAAGATTAAAATCCTTAAATATCACATCATTATATACACTCATTTTAGTTCGGATAGTTTCATATAAATTTTTTCTTCTATAGTCTCTATTTTATCAACAAATACTATATCTTCGCCAACATTGCCAACGATTATGGCAATATTACCCTTCTTAGGTAACTTTTTACCAGAGTTTAGGTAGTCAGTCAACCTTTCTTCTCTGTCAGAATCAAGAAATAAACCACAAACAGAGCCAACCTCATCCTGCATTTCAAGTCTAGCATACTTATTACCGTTTCTGCTTGTTCTTTTAACAATGTCTGTTATATCTCCAACAAACTTAACACGCCTTCTCTCTGGAGAATTTCTGATCTCTTCAGATGTATTAAAGGAAGGTTCGTCTGAACCAGTAAATATCTGTCTAATGTTATAAGAGTAGCTATAACCAAGAAGCTGGGTTTCAAAATGCCAGTTGGCAAACTTTATATGGCTAGAGTTTTGCTCGTATATACTCTTGTATGGTTCATACTTCTTCTTAAATGTATTGAACCTTTTGTCTGGGAATAATACCCTACCATCATCAGCTGGGGTATTTTCGCTTCTACAAGAATGAATTGTATTCAAGATGTCGTAATTGAATTTCTCTCCAAGTTCAACGACATTTCTTTTCTCTCTGTCTGTAAGGATGTTAAAGGTCTGAGCTTCTAGAACTAATCTACAACGATCAGAGGTAACAAAAGAATCAAGAAGACCAGCTTGAATAAAAGCTGACATTGTCCCAATGTTAACTCCACAATCCTTTGCAGCAATAAATACATCATACTTGTTATCAAACTTGCTCTCTCTAAAATCAATAAGAGACTCTATAACTTTTTCAGACACACCTTTAATTGAGTTAAGACCATATCTAATGTTCTTGCCCTCGATTTTAAAATCGAAATCAGAAAGGTTGAGATCTGGTGGCAGCAATTTAATATCAAAGAATGAAAGCTCTTGTGAAATTTTAGCAATTTCCTCATGGGCATTAGGCTCAAACCTAGACATCTTAAGGAGGCTCAAAAAGAACTCTTGTGGATGATTGAACTTAAGCCAAACAGTAATGGCTGCTAAGTAAGCATAAGATATACTATGTGACTTGTTGAATGAGTAGTTAGCAGAATCCTCTGCCACCTTCCAAAGAACCTCGCCTATAGCTGGATCTAAATCATTCTCTTTGATCTTCTCTTCAATCTTTGCCTTCCATGCTGGCATTTGGTCTACTTTCTTTTTACCAACAATCCTTCGAAGCTGCTCAGATTCATCAAGACTAAATCCAACCTTTACAGCCATCTTCATAAGCTGCTCTTGATAGAGTGGAATGCCGCCTGTATAGCTAAGTATATCATCAAAGAACTCATGAACAGACTGGAACTCTCCAGTCCTAACGTAATCAGCATAGCTATCCTTAAAGTCTAAAGCTCCAGGACGAGCAATAGCAACAACGGCAGAAAGTTGTTCTAGATTTTGTGGCGCAATTTGTTTACATACTTTAAAGTTTGTGTCGGCTTCAATCTGGAAAAGACCCTTCGGCTGTTGCAAACAAGATAAAGCTGCATAAATGGTCTCATCAGCAGGGTCTATAGAGGATACATCTATACCTAGCTGCCTACAAGTATCATGGACAACAGAAAGAGTTCTTAGTCCTAGAATATCAAACTTAACACTCAAGCTTGCGACATCATCCATATCATAACCAGAAACTAAAGACCCATCATTTGTCTTTTGTAGGGGCATGATGTCCTCTTGTTTATAATAAGAAATAGAAATACCAGACGGATGAACACCAGTATTTTTAATTAAACCTTCAAGTTTGTGAGCTATTTTGAATGATTTTTTATATTTATCAGCAAACTTTTTAAAAGATTCGCTTTCTTCATAAGCCGCATCAAGCTTTGCTACTTTACCAAAGTGTTTGGGGATTGTGTCGCTGATTTGATTTACTTCCATTTCTGAAAGTTCGTCAACAATCTTCCCGCACTCTTTCATACATAGTTTAGAACTGAGCGTATTGAGAGTTAGGATTTTGGAGGTTTTGCCTTCAAACTTTTGCTCAATATAGTTAATAACTTCAGCCCTCCGATCATAAGAAATATCGTTATCAATATCGGCAAGTAGAGAACCATCAAGAAAAATTTCTCCCGCATGTTCAATTTTCCTTGCTCTGCTCTTAGAGACAAATCTTTCAAAAAACAATTCATATTTAATTGGGTCTATATTGGTTACACTTAAGAGGTATAAAACTAAACTGCCAGCTGCACTACCTCTACCAGCGCCAGTTGGAATGCCATTATTCTTACAAAAATCCATAATGTCCCAGTTAAGGAGAATGTAATCAACAAAGCCTAGGTCGTCTAGGATGTCGATCTCCATCTGGACACGGTCATAATAATCTTTTCTATTATCTTGATTGATAATACCTCTATCCCTCAAACCCTTGCGACAAAGTTGTTTCAGAATTTCAAGACTGCTACTATCAGAGTTTAGACCAATTTCGTTTAGTGTTTTTTCTGCAACACTAATCTCTGGAAGTTTAACTCCAACAGGGAATGGATTTTTATACCTCATAATTCAATATCGTAAAGTTGTTTGTGAAATATCTCAAAGTTCATTTCAATATCATAAAGAGCATCATGTAGGCGTTTTGCATCAAAGTCTATATCGTATTTTTTTAATAAAGTTAGCTGAGATGTTTTCAGACCACGCTCTCTGTAATTGAGCCATCTATATTGCCAGTAGATAAGGTCTTCTTTGCATACAGGAGATTCTTTAGCGATAGCTGTTGCTATGGCTTTCGTGTCAATAATCCTACTAATATAGTCTTGTCTCAATGGTTCTCCTATAAGTTTTCTCCAAACATCTATCATGTAAACATCAAATCCCAAAAGATTTTGCCCAACAATAAGGTAGTTGTCGTCGTAGAGATACTTGGAAAACTCATCCCAAACTTTTTTGGGGTCTTCTGCATTTTTCTCATAATGACTTTTACTAAAACCAGTAATCCTAGCAGCATCTTTAGATACTTTCAGATCGTCCCACTTGATTAGCTTATCATATTTCTTGGTGATCTTGTTGCCTTCGGCGACAATCCAAGCGGCTTGCCAAGGTTTTGATTTAATTAAGTTTAAACCTTCGGTCTCAGTGTCGAAGATTATATACTTTTGCTTTCTATTGAATCTTAATAGTTCTGTATTCATGCTGTTTTTTCTAAGTATGATTCCCAGCAAAACTCATCGCTAGAGAAGTGGTTTAAATTGGGGTTTGAGAGTGTAGCTTGTCTGCCAAAGCTTCTGTTTGTTAGAATTTTATATGTCTGCAAAGCTTCTACATCTTCTTTATTCTTGTAGTAAATACTTTTAACAAATCTAATATCATAAACAGTATCTGCAAACTCAAGAACTTTTTTCTCTATAAGTTTATCATAAGGTAGATTATTGTTTTCAATCCAAAACTTAGGATCAAATCCTTCAAGTTCTGGTATGCAATTTTTAAGAAACAGATTGTTTTGGTGAATAAAGCTATCATAAAACGGAACCACAAAAGATAGAGACTTGTCATCCCATAGTTTTTTTAAATCTTTATATCTAAGCTTGCCACCATTCTCAACAAAAGCAAGGGAATATATCTTGTTCAAAAGAACACAGCCCCGATCATCCAACGCGAATATAACCACCTTATGATCAGAATTGTCGTCAAGATTCTCATTGCTCATGGTAATTCTTAAACCATAAATCAAATCTATATTGTTCTTCTGACAAAGATGAAAAGCTTTCATGAAACTGGTCAGGTTATCTTCGACCAGTATGACTTCTTTTAGATTGTTTTCTTTAGATATGTCAACTATTTCTTCTAGGGTAAGAATGCTCTTACCTATCGAGTAGGTTGATTTGAAAATTGGCTTCATTATGTTTGTATGATACCACAGCAATAATAATAAGTCAAGAACAATGAGCGGGGCAACCTGGATAATATTTCATTTCGTGAGAGCCACCTTCTGGAACCATTGATTCATCAAAGTCTTCCTCAAAACAACTAGATACAAAATTACCATCTTTATCCTTTATCTCATGATAAAAGAAATCAAACTTCATACCACAGTGCCACATTGGAGTTCCGTCTTTCTTAAGTTGACCCTTCTCTTTGGCAAAACCACACAAAAGTTTGCAGCTAAAAGAACCGTCTTCTGGAAAACCTTTATAAGCTGCCATGTTTTTCGTGGCAGAGTCTTCGTTAAAGTTGTCTAGATATTCTTGTATCTCTGTGAGATGATGCTCAAAACCATGAAGATCATCCTCATCTAGTGGTGTCATTTTTATAACCCCAGTGTCTTTAACATCTGGAATTAAATCGAATTTTAAAAACAGAAACTCACTTTGTTTTGTATCGTATTCTGGAAACAAATGTTTTACAGCCAAACTATACATCAAATCTTGCATGTTGTCTTCAAGCTCTTTACCTTTGAATGTCGCTTTGCTCGTTTTAAAGTCCCTAATCAGCGCATACTTCTTATCTTCATAAAGAAACAGCTTATCAATGAATCCGCGAATCTTATACTTTACAGTTCCATCATTAACTACAATATGAAAATCCTTCTCAGAGTGTTCTTCTGTTGGTTTATCATGCGTATCACCAAAGAAGTCATACATCAAACCGTTTAGTGTCATCTCTTTCATTAATAAAACGTTTTCATTGTCGTCTACGCCTTCTCTTACAGCATGTTTCATCATTAAACGTTTAATCGGCTCAGAACTAAAAACATCAAGCGTTTTTTTAATTTGCTCAAAATGTTTTCGGTGCCTTGGATTACCCAAAACCTCAAAAATCAAGTGACAAATAGAACCTCTTCTGGCTCCATCATTACTTTTATCTGGAAGTTTTAGTTTATACTTGCACCAGTAAAGCCAAGAACAACTCTCAGCTGTCTTGATTCTACTAGCGGATAATGTTGTTTTTGGTTCACTCATTTAATTTTTTGGATTTTTTAATATGGCTCTTGGAGAATTTTTGATCATGCTTTGAAACAAAGTCTGATATAAACTGTCTTTGTTTTGTAACATCTGTTTCTGTTTTTGACCAAGAAACTAAATCTGATTCAGCTTCATGAGCCTCACCAAGATCATTAAAACCTTTTGGTGGCACTTTGATTGACAAGATATCAAGATCGAAGTAACTAGATAGTTTTAGATAATTTTTTATGGAAGCCATCAAACCCCTGTTTACTTCCGAATTAAAATCGTTGTTGCCAGCGATGATGATTCTATCAAGACTTTTGCCAGAAAGATATGCAATTATAGAGGCGCTAACTGACAAACCAAATATAACCAGCACGTTCTTAATCCCTTGGTTGTAAAGAGCCATAGCATCCCCTATACTCTCAACAAGATAAACCTCCTTCTTCTCGTCAATAATGGAATCAACAGTGTCTTCGTTTGGTATATAAGCTGGGTAAATCCAATTGTTTTTCTTGCCTATGTGCTTCCATTTGGCAGAATTTCCATCATCAACCCTTCTGCCAGAGAAACCAACGATTTGAGAGTGTTCGTTATAAATAGGGAAAACCATTCTCCTATACATGTTACCAGAACCAGCCAAGCCTAGCTTAAAAAACTTTTGGGTGTCCTCTGATATATTTTTGTTATTATAAAAATTGTAGTTTGGAAATAACTTATCCAAAATAGATTCATCGTAAACTTTGTCCATCTCAATTAATGTTTTGGGTTTATATTCTTTAAGGTTATCGGGCTCTGAATTTAAACTCTTAAGAATTTCTTTAAGTCTTTCTGGTTGCCCCTTAAGAGTAAGTTCTATTAGGTTTTTAAGTGGCTTGTGTCCGCTTTCAGTAACATAGTCGTTCCATACCCCGCTGTTTTTATAAATCTGAACAGCTGTTGAATTATCTCCATCTCTGTAAAGCGCACTAGTTCTCCAATGGTTCCCACAGTCAACCAGTTTATAACCAAGTTCTTCTAATATTCGTTTATACATATCAGACATTTTCGAAATCTGGAAGTGAGTCTACTTGTGACTCATCTATATCTCCCCCGCCTTCTAATGAGCGAGCTATATCACGAAGGTCACCTCTTTCAGTAATATTAAAATTCTTGAACTCAAGGTTGACAGAATTCTTTCTAAGCGAATCTCCTACTTGAACAGGCTCAAGCGCTCCAGCAACATCTTTGCCGAGGTGTCTTGATTTGATGTTTATTAATTTATGAGTACCAAACCTTCCTCCTTCAGACTCTATTTCGTCAGCAGTCTTATTCCGAAGAATAAACATGTGAGAACAAAATTGAATGATTCTATCAGATAGGGAAACAATACTCTCGTCATCGACAATGTTTTGTGCGTTGCGGTTATTGGTTATTCCATACCTGTTTGACTGAACAGAAGTAATCATCGGTATAATAGGTTCCCCATCGTGAAGTATTTCTTTTTGAACACATTTCTTGAATTTGTCCACCATTTCTCCAACAAGCTGCCACTCATTTTTGTTAGCAGATCCTTCGCTAGTAGTCTTAATATAATCAAAAGAAAATATCATCTTGTTACCCCTGCCAACTTTAGAGTAGTAAAATCTCTTGAGGGTGTTAACCATAGAATCAACATCCATACCGCCAACATTATAATAATAAAACTTTAGATTCTTAACTTTATCCCATGTCTCTCTTACTTTTCTGACCACATCTTCTCCAGCCTTTCTCCATTTGCCGCTTTCTAAAAGATGAGATGGTACTCCAGAGATTGCCGCACACTGTCTCATAATGAGTTCTTCTTTACTCATCTCTCCATTATCAAAATGTAAAACAGGGACATCGTATTGAGACGCTACTTGAGTTGCGTAGTGCATACAGAACTGAGTCTTTCCAACACCAGAACGAGCGACAACAACCGTAATGTTTCCTGGTCTTAAGAGGGACCCATACATCTCATTAACCTTTTTGTGTGGACCCATCATGCCAAACTCATCAATAGGATTGTTGCCCCTATCTTCAATAATGAACTCCATCTCGTCATAAATATTGACGGGTTCATCATCGCCAGTTTCATACAGGTTTATTCTTGAGTTATAAACATTGTCGGCTTTCTCAATGATCTCATGATAGGTAGTCTCTGGAGAAACAGATTTCATCTGCTTCGCCATCTCTTGAGCGGCTTTATAAATACCTCTCCTTACAGAAACTTTCTTTAACTCTTTAGCTGTCTTAATAAGGTTACCTTTAGGCACCTTCCTTAAAGCAAGAGACTTGATGTAATCAGAAGGGTTAAGCCTATCTTCAAAAGACAAACCTATACTAGCTATTCTTTGTCCGATTATAACCTCATCAATCTCTTCGCTATTCTCGATAGCTTGTTTAATGATCGTAAAGATAGTCTTGTGAAGATTTGATTCTTCAGAATAAAAATCATCGTGGTCTATGAAATTAGCAATATCACAGAAAAGCTCTGGCTCTTTAATTAAAGCAGCCAGTAATTGTTTTTCGAGTTCTAAGTTATAAATCATCTGTTTTTATTGTCAACCTCTTCCACCTCACCAATGATATAATCTGACACAGCTTTCTTCAAGCCTAACTCAACTATAGAGGAGTCGAATTTCGAGTATATAGTTGGAGAACCGTTTTCTGTGCAGACGGCGAGAATGATACCTTTGTATTTATCAGCACCACCACTAAACTCATAAATTTTTTCTATGAAGTTATCGGGTATGCAAAATTCTATGTTTTCTTCTTTCATAAAAATATATCTTGGTCACTAAACAAAGATGCGTTTATCTCATCTGTAGTATAAACCTCTACCAACTTTATATCATTGATTTCACAGAAGTCAAGTTTCTTCTGATCTCTTTTTAACTGGTCTAGGTATTTTAACCTGTTCTTGTGAAAGTGTTTTACATAGCGAACGTGTTGATCCCCTTGGACTTCGACAGCAACTCTTTTGTTTGCGTTGTAAAAATCTAAAGAAAGCTTTGTCCCGACTATTCTGAACTCTTCAAAAACAATATCGTTTTTCCAAAAAGGCTTTAAGAAATCTTTTACCCTGTTCTGGAATTTACTTCTGCTTTTGGCATCCCAATCAATCAAATATTTTTTAGCACTCTTTAGGTTTCTTGGTCTACCTAATGGGTCTAAAAATTTCATGCAAGTTCGCTGATTGCGTTTTTAAAATAACTGACCAAGAATGATGCTGTTTTGTCATTCTCTTCGATAGCTTTGAAAACGTTATTGTCTCCCTGCATTTTGTCTGGAAACTCTAGACCATTTTCAATGATGATTTCTTTAAATTCATCTGTAACTTGAATCCACGAACCCTTCTTGGTAATGAATTCCCAAGCATAAAGTAAGTCAACAATCTCTTTCTCTATCCAAATGGATGTGCCGTTTTTTCTGCCGTATCTTATTGGATAAGTAATTCGGGTATTAGTCTTCTCATTAGGAGACTTCTTAACCGTAACGTTTGCAAAATGACCAATGGGCGGATTCTTGTGCATATCCATTTTTTTGATTGATGGATTCTGCAAAATAATATCTTTACTGAAACGAGGTTCAAACTCAATAATCCAGTTAGCGAAATGCAACAAAGCATTTCCTCCAGTAGCACTCGTTTGTCTGATTGGGGCTTTTGTATAGGGATCGAGTTTAATGTCCGCCCTTACTTGAGATACAAAAATCGCCATGTGACCACGCTTCGCTAAAGCTATAGACATTTTCTTCATAAACGTAGCTGCAACCACAGCACCACCAGCTACTTTAGCTGAATCTTCAAAACCTTTATCTTGGTCGTTCTTAAGTATAAGTCCATCTACAGAATCTAATACAAAGCAATACTTAACTTTATCTTCATTGTTAGCAACTAACTGTCTCATGAGATCTACTACAACCTCATAAACGTTTGACTCAAACACAAAGCAGGTCCCTTCAACCCACTCGTCCGCTGAGAATACAAATTTAATGCCAGGCCTCTCTCTCATCTCTGGAGAAAGGCGACCTTCTGCTTTAAAGTAAACGCCTTTTGAATTTGGCACTGAGACTAAGAAGTTCTTCATAACCTCAAGAGCTTCAGAAGTTTTCCCCCCTTCGTTCATGCCGCAAAAGCGATGCAGCCCTGGACCGAATCCTCCACCGAGTTGTAAATCAAACTGCAACGAGCCGCTTGATACTTTATAATCAATTTCCTCTTCGAAATTGTAATGATCTTCCTTGTTTGTTTTTAGGAAGTTTTTTAGTAGGTTTGTTGAATCACTCATTTAAAAAGTCTTTTGTTGTTTTGGTTTGTTTCTTTAGGTTTCTGTCTTCTCCAACCTTTTCACCTATATTATACTCGTCATACTTGCTCTTGTCAAGTTTGTAATTAAAAGCTCTCCACTTTTTATCCATAGTATCTCTTAGTTTGGGACTAAGAAGATAGGTGAGTGAATCTAGTTTCTTCCAAAAAGTAACTACATTCATAAATTCGAGAGAGTATCGGTTACACAAATCGTTGAGCAACTTCATCTCTCTGGCGTAAAACATACGCTTGCTTGTTTTAGGTTCGTTAAGCAGCCGAAGAATGATTTTTCTTTTATTTATTTTAGGCTTCGCTGGGACTTTGCTTCTCTGCTTTTTCTTTTTGGTGGGTTCACCAAAGTTGAAACCACAATCACAAGCTAATGTTCTTACGCCCACAAAAATATTACACTCTGGGCATCGTTTTTTACCTCTAGGCATGAGGTTATATTAAAGCAGACTTATATCATTGTCAACCATCTTTTTTACCAAACCGTAAAAGTCTGTTTTTCTCACCCAGCCCATTTCTTCTTCCGCAAGACTTGGGTCACCAAGCAATAAATTAACCTCTGCTGGTCTGTAATATTTTGGATTTATTTTAACGAGCATTTGGTCGCGGTGAAAATATTTAGAGTGTGATCCCTCACCTTCCCAATAGCATTCATCTGGATTAAATCCAGCGAAGCCAAATGCAGACTCTACAAACTCACGAATGGTATATGTTTCTCCTGAAGCTAATACATATTCTTTTGGTTTTTCTTGATTAAGCATTAGCCAAATACCCGCAACAAAATCTTCAGCATCAGACCAATCTCTTTTAGCATCAAGGTTACCAATTTCCAGAGGTTTGACTTTTTTATCGTCTCTGATTTCCTTAACAATTCTAGCTACAGCTTTTGTGACTTTGCGAGTAAGGAATTCCTCACCTCTCCTTATGCCTTCATGATTAAACAACCAACCCTGAATGGCGTATAAATCATAACTTTCACGCCATACCTTTACCAAGTGCCTTGCAGCTGCCTTAGAAGCTCCATATGGGCTTCGTGGGCGTAGTGGATGAGTCTCGTCCTGTGGAACAGTTACAACGTCTCCAAACTCCTCTGAGGAGCCAGCATTGTAGTATCTGCACTCTGGGCAGTGCTTGCGAATCGCCTCAAGTTGATATAATACTGCCATGCAGTTTGTGTTCATGTGGTTTTCTGGCATGTCCCAGCTGACCCCGACAAAAGAATTCGCCGCAAAGTTAATCAAGTAATCTGGTTTTTCTTCAGAGATAACACGATTAACATTCGACTGATCAGTGATATCAAGATCGATGAGTTTAAAGCGGGGATTGTCTGCCAAGTGTTTGATGTTTTCGTGGTTTTTAACACTAAGCCTACGAACACCAGCAACGATTGTGTGTTCCGTATTGGCGAGTAGATAGTCAGCCATGTGACTGCCGTCTTGACCTGTTACTCCTGTGATGATTACTTTTTTCATTTGTTTTATTTATTATACCATATAATAAGATCTTTTATTTGTTTTTCTATATCATCAACAGTTAAATCGCTATAAACAGATCTGTCAATAGCGGTTTTTAATGGCTTTGGTAATATTTTTTTGTTTAGATGAAGCTGATTGTTAAGTATTTTTAAAAGATTGAATTTTGATAATTTTTCGGTGCCAACTGTTAATGTCTTTTTGGTTATTTCACCTTTGATTATTTTGAAAGCTATTTTTGACCATTCAAGCGTTGTTATCCCATTCCAAAAGTGATTAGTGTATCCTGGTAAAGATTTTTCTTTATTGTTAGCGAACCATTCCCATAAAGATTTTTTAGAACTTAACTCTGGACCGATGATTGAACATTTTATTATGTTCACTTTATCTTTGTTTTTTAAATATTCGAAAGCTTTAACTTTGCTTTCTGCATATAAATCTTTGGCTTTTATATCTTCGCAATCAGAGGATGGGTGTATAATTCTACCATTAAAATAATTTGATAAAAAAACTGGAAGTAAGAAATTGTTAATTATAAAGTTTGGGCCGCTTTCCCCTTTCTGCGGTATGCTACCTATACAGTTTATTAAAAAGTTTGCATTAGATTTTGAGACCTCTTCAATAAATTCCACAGAAGGGAATCTATGGTTGATGGTTTGTATGTTGAGGTTTTTTTCTTTTAAGAAATGGTGAACAACATGACCGAGCATACCATTATGACCCAAAACTAACACTTTAATATTGGTTTTATCCATGTCGATTCTATGTTATCGTTTTTATTTTTGATTTCATCAAAAAATGTATAAGCTAAGACGTATATGTAGCTAGGCTTATCATTAATAATATTGTATCTGCTTTTTATTTGTATGTGGTTTCTTGGGGTAAAAAGACCGTGTTTTAATGGGGAGTCATCTACTATATAAAGTAGATCATCTTTGTTTATATCAAAGATACTCATTATAGTGTTAGCTTGACCTGACGCGCCATATCCAATAATGGTTTTATTATTTCTTTTGCAATGACTTAAAAGATTTTTGTTTTCAATTCTTAATTTATTTATATCATTTGCAAATTTTTCATAAGTAGAAAAGTCATAAAGACCTGCGGTTTTCTCTTTTGAAGTGAAATCTTTAACGGATTTGCTTTCCTTTTTAGTTTTTGAGGCAAAAATTCTTATTGATCCACCATGAATACCTATCTCATCGATATCATTAACATATAAATTATATTTAGACAAAAGATATTTAAGAGATTTTAATGTATAGTAGTATAAATGTTCATGATAAATAAAGGAGAATTGCATTTGTTGAATAATAGTACCTAACCAATGAACCTCTAAAACAAAAACACCGTCTTCAGAAAGCATGTTAGATATACCTTTGGTGTAGTCTTGTATGTTTTCTATGTGAGCAAAATTATTACTACTAAAAATTACATCGAAACTACCATGTTTTTTTTTAAGTTCTTCGGATTTCCTATAAGAAAAAAAATCGTTTTCTAAGAATATGCCATCTGTTTTGTTTTCTCTTGAAACGTCGCTGGGATCTACACCAACAATCAAATCAGATTCTCCAGCAAAGTTCTTTAAAAAAGTAAAGTCGTTACAACCAAGATCTAGAACTTTATTGTGTTTATAGGTTGATTTTATTTTTTTAGCGCTAGACTTCAAGTGGTAACTTAAAGTTTTTATTGCTCCTGTCTTGTAAAAGTAGTTTTTAAATAAAAGTTCTGGGTTAATAGATTCGTTTACTTGTACGCAACAACTCTCTTCGCAAAACGAAAGAGTTAAAGGAAACGTTTTATCATTGTTAATATCTTCTTTTTTTAAAAACCCTCCAGCAAGAGGCATTTTTACCTCAAAAAAAACTTTAGATTCTTTATTCGATATTCTAGATTTATTATAATTAGTATATTCTTTACTCATAAGGGTTGTAGTAGTTATTGTCTTTTAGTATTTGTTTCAACTCACATTTAGAAATTACGCAATTCTTGCTTGAATAATCTCCTTTTTTAAAAAGATTGTTTTTCGAAACTTTTTTGTAATGCATCAGGTAGTAATCTCCGTCGGAAATGACTCTTGGAGATTCCTCTCTTGATATCATTATTTCATGTATTTTTTCTGAAATTCTAGGCTCCCCAATTTTGTATTTAAGTTTGAATTTTTCTGAAAAAATTTCAAATAAATCTTTAATAAGTATACTTCTTGCTTTTGGAATGACGTTGTAGCCAGTTTTTTTTAAGGAGAACTCAACCAAATTAACAGCATCATTAGGATGAATTATAAACCTTGTCATTTCTTCTGAATACAGAGTTAATTCGTAGTTGTTTATAATTGAGTCCCAAATTAAAGGGATGATGCTACCAGTTGAATTGATTACGTTGCCATATATAGCTGTTGAAAGTTTTACTTTAGACTCTTCAGCATTAACAATGAATGATTCTCCAGCTACAAATTTCATAGCTCCGTATAATGTTGTGGCAGCTCTTGACTTGTCGGTAGAAATAAAACACGCCGAAGATAAATTTTCTTCTGCGGCTATTCTGCTATTGATCCCACCTTTTATAATAATTTCATTTGCCTCTTGGTAGTTTGAGTCAACAGCTTCTATCTGTTTTAAACTAGCAGCAAAAATACCAACATCATTGTTTTTAGAAGATTTAACGAGTAGATCTAAATTTCTGATATCTCCAATTATGCACTTTATATTTGGAAAATTCTTTTGTAAATAGTAATGTTTTGCCTCATCTCTACTAAAAACTGTTATTTCATTATCTTTATAATACCTCGAGATAATGTTTCTACCAAGATATCCAGCTCCACCAGTTATAAATAATTTACAATTCTTCATTATATTTTTCTATTATTTTTTTACCAGAAAGCCTATTTGAAAAAGGCTCGCAATAATGATGGCAAACACCAAGAATGGATTCATCCCAAGGTTTCCAACCAAAATCCACACAATCTTTTGGTAATTTGTAATTATAAGATTCTTCTTCAATTTCTTTTAAAATAACATCGTTGTATTCCTTGTATTTTTTATTAAAATGAGCTTGGGATTTTTCACAAGAATCAAATATTTGAAGTGGAGAAGGTGGTATTTTAAAATCATAATTAGACTCCCTGCTTTCATATAAGGCTAAATTATTTAACTTTAGTCTATAAATAAAGTCAACGTCCTCCCAACCGCCATTTAAAAATCTCTCATCCATCCAGCCTATTTTTTTTATTAGAGATTTTGTAAAACCCATAAATCCCATCCCATACATAAAAGAACAAGCGAATCCAGACTCTAAATGGGATATAATTTTTTTTACTTCATTAACCGTTGGAACTGCTCTATCATTAATGGTTATTAATACTTCTGTTTCTGAAGTTTCTATTGTTGTGTTTATAAGTTTTGAATAGCTGTCATATGCCAATGGATGTCTATCTATTCTATTATTCCATTTAACAACAAATTCATCTTCTAATTTTATTAAATCTTTTTTTTGGGAAAAAACCCTATCTTTGTCATGACCGCACAACAGGGCTATTGTTATTTCTTTTATTTTCATTTTAAAAAAAAGATTTGGTTCTTAATTGTGATGAATCAAAATTCTTTATTTTTGATTTGTATAAGTCTTCGTTTAAATTAAGTATATCTAAATCTGACCATTTGTCAATAGTTAAAATTGGGAAACTATAAAATGATTCCATTGCTAGGTTTTTTTCTATAATGGGTACGACATCCAAATATATTGCCTCCCAAACTCTATGACAATCAACACTGTTGCCTGGGGGAGATATTACAAATTTATATTGGCTTAATATCTCCCAATACTCTTCTTGTGTTCTTTTTGTAAAATCAAAGTCTATAAATGTTTTGTTTTTTATTTGTTCATAAATTTTATATCTATACGGGTTGGTGTTAAAATCAAAATTACAGTATACCAATTTATCCTTTTTGTTTTTCTTTTTTTTTATCGAATATAAAAGATCTTTATTACCATGATCCCATCTATCATTCGCAATGCCAATAGGTATTGGTGTAAACTTATCATGTTTTAAATTAGCATTCATACCATACCATCTTATCAACCTTTTGTCGTTTAGTAGGTCTTTATGAGGTAAAGGATTCGGAGTGTCAGCGTTGTGTGTTATTAATTTAAAATCCTTTTTTATATAAGGAAGAATTTTTTGTTTAAATACATCAACCAAATCTCCTTTAACGAAAATAACTTCCGCCTCTTTTACCTTTTCTCTAGAAAAGGTTTTGTTTTGTTCGTCGAAACATAAATCGGCCATTTGTTTAAATTTATTACCGTCTATGAAATCTATTTTTTTTTTTTTTTTATTCATTAATATCTAAATAATTATCTAACAAATCCTGAGCTTCTTTTTTATTGAAGGGTCTTGGTAAATGAGCGTCTATTTTCTTTGTTTTAGATATATGCTTAGTTAAAAGCCATTGACATCTATCTATTCTACCTAATGCTAAACCATTTTCAATACCCCTTGGTATGTTATCCAACTGAAAACCAGAAAGCCTTTCTGTAACTATGTCTTGGTCTGTGAACCACCATTTATTAAAATCGTCAGATTTACATTGTGGAAATTTTTCTAAAAGTTCTTCGATGGATTTTTCTGGTATTAGTTTCTTCCATAAATAATCTGGGGCAGAAATATAACAAATAGGATAGTGGACGTTGTTTGTTAAATCTTTGCCATAACATGTGAATTTTTCTAAATTAGGCTTCCAATAATTGCTTAATGGCATCATGTCTACATCTGACGTCATGATAAAACCATCTATAAAATTATGAGCTAATAGTCTATAGACCTGAACTATTGTAGCTTCTTTAAAGCCTTTTGGTTTTTCAATTTTTATTATTTTATTTTTAGGGTCCGACTCTATATTTTGTTTGCCCAAATAGAAGGTCGCGGTATTCCAGCCTAGTTTATTCCAAGCTTTTTGAACATAGGGTAAATACTCTAAATAATTTATATTATCATTAGTGCTTAATACAACAGTTTTCATTTTATCTTATGAATTTTAAATGCTCTTCATTTCTACTGTCATCTTCTTCAAAAGATTCTCCGACAAATCTCCTATCAACCCTTGGACTTGGAAAAGGTCTAAAATGAAAAAATTCATCGTGTATAGTACAGTCATTTTTAAAATTATTCCATACAAAATCTCTTAAGAAAATCTGATCAAAGTAATATTGATTATCAAGAAGCCCATTTGTTTGTTTTTTGAAAAAATCAATAGACTCTTTCATGGAATATGGAAATTTAGATTTATTAAGACCAAACATGCCAGCTAGTATTGGAAAATTACCGTGATATGGGTGATCTTTCATAATGTGTAAAACAGTGTCTTGGTCTATCCACTCGTTAACAGCATCAACCTCTCTTTGACAAAAGCGCGAATCAGTATCTCTAAAAATTACCCTAGTGACATTATCTATATCCATAGCTAAAAATCTATTAACATTAAAAGAAAAATTAGAGTTTTCGTCACATTCTATTACTTTAGATCCTGCCTCAAGCAGTTTTTCTTTATATATATTTGGGACATCTTTAGCTATATAAAAAACACAACTCCATTCTGGATAAAAATCTTTCGAAGATTCTGCGTTTTTGACAGCACCAATGCAATACTTAGGGTTATTACCCCACAAGCTAAAAGATATTAATTTCATGACCCGTAAATCTCCTTAACTTTCATTACTTCCTCTATAGCTTTTTCATACGTAGTCCTGTTTCTTGAAATAGACCCAGGGTTTTCGTAATAAACACCTAGTTCTTCGTCTATCTTTTCTAGTTTGCCTCCACCTTTTAATATTCTAAACCACATATCGTAATCGGCAGCGCAAAAATAAGATTCATCAAAAAAACCATATTTATCATGAACATCCTTTCTCCAAACAGGCAAGCAATGTGGAGAATTGTGGCGAAGTTGGTTTTCTAAACTGCCTTCAAATGTAGCCCAATATCTATTTGTTTTGCAATTCTCGAAATCCTCGTTTTTTGTATTGCTTATTTTTAATACCCCATAACAAAGATCTACATCTTTGTTTTCTTCTAGAAAACTGACTTGAGTTTCTAGGGAGTTCCATTTTCGTCTATCATCAGTATTCCAATTTGTTATTATAGGCGCTTCAGATAGCTTTATGCCAATATTCCAAGCTTTGTATACAGAGCAATCTCCTATATAATGATATTTTATATTAGGGATGTCCAAAAACTGAGAAATGATTTTATAATCATCACTATCTTCCTCTTTGTTGGCATCCAGAATAAGGACTTCGCATTCAGGGAAAATACTCTGTTTTCTTAAATCCAAAAAGAAATCAAATAAAAACTCAGAGCAATTATAGACCGACGTTATTACAGATACGCGAGGAACGGGATGCATGTAGTATAATACATTATATACCGTTTTCTTCAACTATTTTACAATCTTTCAAGTGATCGTAATCTTCAAAATAATCTTGATCTAGGAAACCATCTTCATTCCATCCCCACTCACTTACTAACTCTTCCTCATCCCACTCAACAGCTTCAGAGGAAACAGATTTATTAACTGGCTTTTTGCTCCACATTTTACAAGACCAATATCGGGGTGTTGTTTTGTCTTTAGCTGTATCACACTTGTGTCTAGCTCTAAAGCTACGTCGGCGATCAGGATCGTCTCTTTTGATTTCCATGTTTGGGTCACCAAATTTTACAAGCACAACATTGCCTGTTTTTGGATTTTTGACATACACGCCAAACTTCTTTTTTCCGTCTTTAAGGCGGAACGGTTTATTTAGAGTTTTTTTTTCTGCTTCTGAATATAAAATATCTTCACAGTCAAAATCTTGATCCCACTTTTCAATACCAGCTTTAATTAAATCAAGAGAAGCAAGGTTCAAATCAATGTCAGAAAAGTTATCAAAACAATAAGTATCAAGAGAAGCGTCAGCCTGTTCATTATCAACCAAAATATCTTTGTCTGCAATAAGGTAAGGCTCTTCTACATCTTCGCCTCGATTCATTTTAAGGAAAAGGTTGACCCTAGCCATTGCCCATTGACTTCTGGTTTTGCCCATCCTGAAGGATAGATCGTAAGATTTAGAACCCCTGAAATAAACTTTCTTAAGTTGATCCTCAGATACTTTGTTTTCGTGGGTTTCGTTGTGTTTTTCTGTTTTTTGAGCAATAATCAAAGAGACAATTTCAGAAGCCTCAGAGGAATCCATGCAATGTTTGCGAAAATCCTGCTTCAGTTCTTTAATTTGCTTAGAAAAATCAACTTCCATTATGAAATTTAATACACTAGAATTTTAAAAAAATGAAATATTAACCTTCACAAGAAGAGCATTGATTAATAGATCTTGACAATTCTTGGGCTGGGTTTGCGCCCCTTTGGTAATATAAAGACTTGATTCCTTGCTCCCAAGCGAAGATCATAAGCTGATTCACCTCTCTTGGTGGTGTGCTTGGAGGAATTACTATGTTAAGGGATTGCCCTTGATCTATGTGCTTTTGGCGTTGGGCAGCTTGTATGACAACCTCTTTCTGAGAAATCTCGCCAAATGTCTTGAACACATCTTTCTCTTCTTGATCTAGAAAATCTAAATGTTGGACAGATCCGCCATGAACAAGAATAGACCTCCAAGTTTCTTCTGTGTTTTTTTTCTTTTTCTTAAGGAGTTTTCTAAGGTATGGGTTTTTGTATGTGAATTTACCCTTTGCCAAATCCTTTACAAAGTAATTTGACTTGAGGGGTTCGATACTAGGAGATACTTGTCCCAAAATAAATGAACTAGAAGTAGTCGGGGCAATGGCTAGAGTAGTTACATTCCTGCGCCCATAACCTTTGAGTAGTTCTGGCTCTCCAAAATCACCAGCTAGTTCTGCTGTTGCATTATCTGCTCTCTCTCTGATTGTTTGCCAAATAGATGCATTTGCCATTTTAGATTCCATAGATTCGAATGGAATCATTTTAGATTGCAGATAAGAGTGCCAGCCAAGTGCACCCATTCCTAAAGCTCTTTGCCTCATTGCAAAATTTCTTGGAGCTTCCATGTATTTTACTCCTTCTGTTTTGTCTATAAACTCAGACATCACAGCATCAAGAAAATAAACCATTGTCTCTATAGCGTCAGTCTCAACTAATTCGTCCCATTTCTCCAAATTTAAACTAGACAAACAACAGACAAAGCTTTCATCTGGCTCGGAAGAAAGCATTATTTCGCTACACAAATTTGATGCGTGGATTGTTTTGCCTTTGTCTTTATATACTTTTGGCGCTTGCTTGTTTGCGTTGTCAGAAAAGAATATATAAGGATAACCACTCTCAAATTTCTTTTTAAGAACAAGACCCCAGATTCTTCTGTTCTCTTTGTCTCCTTCAATCATGGCATCCATGAAATTGTCTGGAACACACACTCCAATACTCATTTTCTGAATCTCATGACCATCGCCTCGGATTTTTAGAAACTCCTCAATGTCATCGTGATCAATAGGAAGATAAGCAGCAAAGCTCCCACGCCTTACATTACCTTGGGAAACAACCTCCATGAGTTTTTCATAGAGTTCCATAAAATGAACGGAACCTGTGCTTGTCCCCTCTTGCTGACCAATTGATGCTCCTCGACCGCGCAAAGAACCAAAGTAACCAGAAGTCCCTCCACCATGTTTTGTCATCATTGAAACTTCAGCTAGTTTATCTCCAGTGATAGACTCAAGTGTATCTTCGATATAAGAACCAAAACAAGAAATAGGCAATCCTCTCTCGCGCCCGAAGTTGCTCCATACTGGAGAGCTTAATGAATAAAACCCTCTATGCATGTAGTCAATAAACTTATCAGCAAAGCCTACATACTTCAGTGTTTTTTCAGCGGTTTTGGCTATATCCTCAATTCTAGATTCCGCCGTTTCACCTTCGGTCAGGTATCCTCTACTTAGAAATTGCCTAGAATTTCTATTCAGCCAGTATATTTTTTTGTCCATTTTATCTATTAAAAGAGTTCGTCTTCAGAGAACGACTTGTCCTTTTTAGAATACTCGACAGGTCTTCCGTGGAAGAAGTCTGTCATGTTGTCTCCTAGAAGTTCCTCATCAAACCATATTGTAGACGATAACTTACTTTTGTCAACATCAAAAACAGAATTAAATCCAATCATATCAAGAGATTCATTAATACGATTCTTAACAAACTCTTTCAAAATCTCAGCAGATAGACCTTCTTCATCAATACCATTAACCATCCAATCAATAATCTTAGCTTCAGCTACATAAGCTTGCTCCGCTTCATGAGCGATACGATCCATTAATTCTTGATCAAAGAGATCTGGATATTCTGCACGAATGGTATTGATAATCCTAGCCCCGACTTTAGCGTGAATGTCTTCTTCATTGCGGGTATACTTCACCTGCTGATCAGTATCTTTAAGTACGTTCTTGAATCGTGCAAACCAGTTGATAATATAGAACTGACTAAACAAAGAAACATTCTCAACAAACAGGGTAAACAAGATGAGAGCATAAAGATACTGCTTCTTGCTATCCTTATAAAAGCGATGAGTATACTTCTTAAGATACTTAACACGACCTTGAATCCATTCAAGCTTGAGGTTTTCTTCAAAAATTTCCTCCATTTCAAGCACAGAAAGAAGCCTCTCGTAGGCATTATTGTGAATAACTTCTGTGTTCGCCATTACATAACCAAGATCCTGAAGAGATGGGTGTGGCAGATTTTCCCCAAGTTTAGCCCAGAATGTTTTAACGGCTACTTCGATTTGCCCAATCGCGCTCAATGTGCGAACAATAATCTCCCTTTCTTGATCAGTAAGTGAGGTTTTGAAATTGTGTATATCTGACTTGAAATCAAATTCTTTATCTGTCCAGAATCCGTTATGCATCGATTGTATGAACATTTCGGTCCAAGGGTAAAGATTAGGTTTTCTAGATGTTTGCTCGTCAAATATACTCATTTTATTTTAATTTAGGTTGTGGTTTTAAGAATTCGAGTTTGGCTTTTTGCCCCAAATATCACTCGCTGTTCTAATTTACACTCTACCAAAAATTCGGTCACAGTCAACTGAAAAATATAGTGATTTTTTTTTGTTGAAATTTTTTTTGAACTTTTTTGGAAAAATTGTGGAACGATTTATATAATAGAGACGGGGGGTAGATGATTTTCGAAAACGTTTAACTTATCGATTCTTACTAAAAGCTTACGCTTCAGTTAACTTCGCAATTTAAAAAAACTACTTTCCGTTAAGTTTATCTTATCGATAACGTCTACTTTATCGTATAGTTATACTTATCGGTAACCGTTTATTTAAATTACTCAGTGCAAAATTTTTTTAAACACTACGTTTTTTAAAACAAATTTCTTCTTTTGTCTCATTAATATCTTGACTGTTAGTTAAAGAAATGTTATTGTTAAATGACAATGAACTTAGACTATAAAATCATAGGTATTGCTGGCAATGCTAGGTCAGGCAAAGATACCCTTGGTGAAAACTTTGTAAAGATACTTGCTGATCAAGGTATAAAAGCAAAGAGATATTCTTTTGCTCATGAGTTAAAGAAGTCGGTTGACGATTTTCTTATTCGTGAAATAGGGATTTCTGCTTTCACTGAGGACGAAGAGGAAAAAAAGATTATCCGTCCATTCCTCGTTTTCTGGGGAACAGACATGATGAGGAAGATAAACAATAACATTTGGGTTGAAAAAATAGAGTCTTCTTTGTATGATAACCATGTAAACATAATTACTGATTTAAGGTTCGATAACGAACTTCAGTGGATTAAGGATAATAAGGGCTTATCAGTCTTGATTAAAAGGGACGGAGTAGATCCAGCGAATGAATACGAAAAGGTTAATAACGAGAAAATGGAGAAACTTGTTGATTCAAATTTCCACATGGGAAATTTTGATGATGATAAATTAGTCGAGTTGATAGCAAACGAAGTTCTCAATTCTATTGTTAACGAAGAAATTTACGAATTATGGAAAGCGACCTGTCCCTTATAAACAAGATAAAGAACGATAACGATGGAGATTGTCTAGAAGAATTGATTAATAGACACTCTGGCATATACGTTTACATAGTTGATAAGTATACAAAAAACAAAAATTCTTGTTTAAATAGAGACTTTATTCTAGATGACAAAGATTATATGATATACCAATCAGCTCTAAGTTACAAACCAGAAAAGAATAGCAAGTTCTCTACGTTCTTGGCTAACCAAACAAAATGGAAGTGTCTTAACGCGATTAATAGTGTGAGAAATAAACCCACTACCAGCATAGACAGGGTTTACGGAAAAGTTTCTGATGAAGATGATTCACACGAAATCCTTTGTAAAATGGAGGCTTTCGACTGTTTTAATAAAATGCTTGAAGAAGAAAATGACCCAAGGGTTAAAAAAATTATTGACATCCGTTACAATACGACTAATACTAAGTTAGTCCCCTGGAGAATCGTCTCTCAGGAACTGGACTTGAGCATACAAGGATGTATAAACATTCACAATAGGTTCATCAAAAAAGTAAAACAACAATTCGATAACAATTATGTACAATAGTATAACAGCAGCAGGATATCTGGTATCAGATCCAGAAACAAGGGAAGTAAACTCTAAAAAAGTTTGCAAACTACGGATGTGTATCTCTGGCAACAGAGCTAAAGAAGGCGAAAAAGTCTTCATCGACGTAGAAATGTGGGGTCGTCAAGCAGAAATTGCAGACGAATACCTCAAGAAGGGTCGTAGCCTTATTGTTAATGGCGAGCTTCGCCGAAACACATGGGAGCATGAAGGTCAGAAGCGCCAGAAGGACTTCATTTCAGCATCAAGCTTCCAGTTCCTCAATACTGGAGACTCAAATTCTGAAGGAAGTAAAGAAAAAGTCGCGGCCAAATCCTCATCAACCGACGAAGAAATCCCATTTTAATGAAGATTCTTGTTGATGCACCATTAAATTCATTAAGCCTCGGTAATGTTTCTTATAACATTATTCGAGAGCTTATTGATAAAGGTCACGATGTCGGGATATTCCCCGTGTCTGGTAAAGTTGATTTGGGCGCTTATGATATTCCTGATTATCTAGCCGCCAAAATTAATGCAGGTATAGAGAATAGATTTGACTATCTATCAGAAGACATTCCCTCTTTGAGGGTTTGGCATCTCAACGGCTCTGAAAATAGGAAGAATTCGCGGCAATACCTTTACACCTTTTATGAGTGTAATCAACCTACGGACATAGAAAGAAAACTATGCAACGCCCAAACAAAAACCATCTTTAGTTCTTCTTGTTCTGCGGATATGTTTGGTGCTGAATTCGCACCTCTTGGCTTTGATAAGGATTTTTTCCAAACAAAAAAACAATACCTTCAAGGTGTTACGCATTTTGGTTTAATGGGCAAGTTTGAAAAAAGAAAACACACTGGTGAGATTATCAGGGCTTGGGCGAAGAAGTATGGCAATGACAATAAATATCAGCTTACTTGCTGTATTACAAACCCATTCTTCAACGACGAAGAAATGAATCATTTAATCAATTCTTGCTTAGAGGGTGAAAGATATACAAACATAAACTTTCTACCTTACTTAAAAAAGAATGCAGAGGTTAATGATCTGCTTAATGCAATTGATATTGACCTTACTGGTCTTTCTGGCGGAGAGGGTTGGAATCTACCTTCCTTCAACGCTACCTGTTTAGGTAAATGGAGCGTTGTTTTGAATGCCACATCTCATAAAGATTGGGCAACAAAAGATAATTCCATTCTCATCGAACCAACCAGTGAGATAGAAAGTGAAGATGGTAAATTCTTTATGAAAGGTAGCCCTTTCAACCAAGGAACATTCTATTCAGTAACTGAAGATGAAATGATCGGGGCAATGGAAGAAGCCGAAAAGAAGGTGGGACAAACTAACACAGAGGGTCAAAAGTTGGCAGACAAATTTACCTACTCCAATACTGTGGATCAGATTTTGTCCCATATTTCCTAGGTTTCTTGATTGGCACAGTATATGCAATAGTAAGATATTATGACAACATTATTTGAAGAACTATTCAAACCAGAAAGTAGGGCTTATCCTAAAGAAATGACTTGGATTAAAAGCAGTGATGACGTTTATACAGCAGAGCTAGAATTAGCTGGCTTTGCTAAGAAAGATGTAAAACTTACAGCAACCAATGAACTTCTGACGGTTCAAGCAGAAAAAGGAGAGAAAAAGAAAAACTACTCTATCTCTCTAAATGATCTAGTATCCCCAGAAAACATTTCATCTAAAATGTCTAACGGGCTACTAACAATCACAATGCCTAAAAAACAAGTTAAGGAATCGTTTGCTATTAAGATTGATTAATTTATTCTATAAACATTATTAATTGCGAGCGGGTGCAGTTGAAAAACTGCGCCCGTTTGTGTATTATACAGTATGCCTATTTATATCTATAAACACCCAGAACAGGAAGAGTATACAGAAGTGTTCCAAACAATGATGGAGGATCACGTATATTTTGATTCTGAGGGGCTTGAATGGAAAAGAGTATTCACTACCCCAAACATGTCTATCGACTCTCAGATCGATCCATATAGCTCAAAAGAGTTTGTGGAAAAGACAGGTGGCAAAAAAGGCACAATGGGAGACATGATGGACTATAGTAAAGAGATGAGCCACATCAGGGCAGAGAAAAACGGCGGCATTGATCCTGTCAAAGAAAAGTATTATAAAGACTACTCAGCAAAGAGAAACGGGGCTAAACATATAGACCAGATGAAATCAGATATGAATAACAACAAACATGTCAACATCGAATTAGATTAAAGCTAAACTTAGCTTAAATAATTATTTTCATCCTCCGCCCAATTTCAATTTCTCTCTAAATTTACAATACCAATTATCAATCGCGTCTTGAAATGTAAGACCAATAGCCTTGTACTCTTTACCATCTTCTGATTTATAGTAAGCTAAAAAAGAACCAGAGCTTTGGATTCTTTTTATTTTTGGTTTAGGCTTCATTTATATTCAAAGGTTTTTATGTGACCATTAGTGGTGTGTTGTGGTCCTCCAACAACCAACTCATTTCCATCTGGAGAAAGAGAAATAGCTTTTCCAAACTCATCTCCAGGATCATCCCCGTCTTGAGTTGATCCTATTTTAATCCAATTTCCGACACTTAATTCTTGATAAACATAAAATTTGCCATTAGTGCTTGCTGGCGCACCTACAGCAACTCTAGAACCATCTGCGGAAAGAGAAACAGATGTTCCAAATTCGTCACCTGCAACCTCACCATCTAACTCAACTGATAGATTCCATTGATTAGGTGTTGGGGTGTTCCAATCATAAATTCGAATATGACCTTTACTGCTTCCGTGTTTTGGCGCACCTACAGCTATTCTGGTTCCGTCATCAGACATTGAAACAGATGTTCCAAATTCATCACCATTAGCGACTCCACTAATATCTGACCCAAGTTGATTCCATTCGTTAGCCGTTGGGTTATCCCATTCATAAACTTGCACATAACCTTTACTGCTGGTATTTAATGGCGCACCTACGACCAAGAAATCTCCCTCGTCATTGGTGGCGACTGATCTACCAAACTCGTCATTATTAGCTTTACCAGTAATGCTGTTTCCTTTTTGCGACCAAGTTTCAGTACCAAGGCTGTAATTATAAACGCTGACAAAACCTTCTATATTGACAGTTGGACTCCTACCAGGAGCGCCTCCAACTACATTCAAACCATCTCTTGAAATTGCAACTGAAGTTCCCATGTAACCACTTACCACATTATTACCATAGAATATTTGTTCTGAAGTCCAACCTGGATCATCAAACTTCAATATTTCCACAGAACCTTGACCTGTAGTACCATTATCAAAATCTCTTTTACCAATCGCAAGTTTAGTTTCTGCAGCAGGAACTGCAGCTAAAGCAACAGAATATCCTAACTCATCGTCATCATTTACACCAGTGAAACCACCCACCTCGACCCAATTAGGATCATTATATCTGTAAACTTTAGCAATACCACGATTTGTTCCACCATCATTATAAAGAGGCGCTCCAACTGCTAAATATTTATCAATATTATCATCAGAATAAGAAACAGAATGTCCGAAATCTTCACTAGCGGTTCCATCTATATCACTACCAAATGGCAACCATTCTTTGAAAGACGGACCTTCTCCACTATATGTTGTGCCAAAATTAGTACCATCATTACTATTGGTTGAGCGGTCAAAAATAGTGCTTCCGCCACCAGCTGTGTCATCAGCATTACCGATCCAATTCGCTACTAAATTATCTGTTGGCGCATTTCCTGTGTACAGACCAGATATTTCCGAGTCAGTTAAAACTTGAGTATCATAGATTCTTACGTCTGTCATTAGACCTTTGTAAGGTTGACTGGAAGCATCAGAAAAATGCTGTCTTTTCCCTATCTCTAGAGTTCCGTTACCTACATGAATAGGTCCATTAAACTCTCCAGATGTTCCAATTAATTGTCCGCTAAGGTAAAATCTAGTATTTTCACCATCATAAGTAAACCCAATATGTTGCCATTCCCACGCCGCCAAATCATAAACTCCCTCCGCTGAAATTATTTGGTCATTAGAACCGTCTGATGTAAACCTCACACTAGGTACAGCAGCCCCGCCTCCGTCAACATATAATATCTCAAACTGATAACTTAAATCATTCTTCGTATTAAAATTATCTGATTTAGAAAGTAAGGTGGATTGAGAAACACCCGCAGCTGGTCCGCCTGGCTTAATCCAAGCAAATACCGAAAGATCTCCTGTTATATCCAAAGAATCATCATCTGGAACACTTATATAATCATAATTAGCAGCATCAAAGTATCTAGAAGCATTCAAGAATGACGATTGCTTCACTGTCCAAAGGAAGTCTGTCGTTCCCGTAAGTGGTGGAACACCATTATCTGCAGCATAAACATCTACGGTATAAGGACTATTAATTGATTGATCAGAATCAATTACTCCAGTAATTCTTCCAGTTGACTCCATAATAAGACCAGATGGTAAACCCGAAGCAGTAAATGTTAACGTGTCTCCGTCTGGATCTGTTGTGTATTGAGTTATATCAAGAGGATCAATAGCAAAACCTTCTGTATCGGTTTGGTCAGGAATATTAATTGTTGGTATTCTATTCCCTATTGGATGATCACCACTGAATATAATACCTTGATCAATATCATCAATGCCCCCGATTTGCACTCCAAATGTCAAATCGACAGACTTGTTTGACCCAATGCTTGAAGACCAGCTTTCTGAATCTAATGTAGCGCCTTTTAGAGTCCAAGCCATCACTGGGTCACCCTCACAGGATTTTAAAGTTACCGCAACTTCCTTGTCAGAGTCCCCACCGCAACCAGCAATCATGTTAGCCAAGTTGCCAGCTTCCACTGTGTTTAACACAGCATTTACACTCATGGTTGCGTTTACTGGGAAATCAACAACCCTTGCGTATGGGAACTTCGATCCAAGTTTTGATATAGGAGATCTGGAAAGAGGTATAGAAATTGATGCGCTTTGAACATGAAATCCGCCAGCGCCACTAACGGTTGATAAAGTCCCAGACGCATCTTGACTTCCATCAAACCCAGGAAAAGTTAAAATAACATCTCCAGGTCTTAATGCCGTTGGTCCGTCTTGCCCTGTGTTCTGTGGGGTGTTTAGTGTTGCGGTTCCATTAATAACAGTTCCGTTAGATGGGTTAATAGCTGGAAGACTACCAGTTACACTCAAAGAGTCTATAATACCATTTTGAGAATTAATATTAGCAGCCTCAAAACTAACTGAGGCTGTAGGTAAAGAACCAACGGATAAATCTACTGTATAGTCACTTAAGTAAGCATTACCAATACCTATGAGACTATAGCTTTCTCCGTTATTAAATGTTGTGGCATCTTGTCCCTCACTAGAAGTTATAATATAAAAGTTTTTGCCGCTTGATGATTCCAAGAAACCACTTACGAACTGAGCATTTCCTTGAGTATTAAATCCTAAAAAATACTCATTTCTACCATTTGTTAAATAATAAGAAAAATCGAAATTAACCGTAGGAGGCTCAAGTACTAAAGAATCAATACGCGCCAAGTTACCAAACTGGTTTACATCAGTTCTATTAATGGTAAAGCCATAATTAGCGCCTTGAACCCTAATCAGCTCTTCGTGATCAACCTTGCTTAAAGAACTAACATCTTCACTGACAAATAAAGATTCTGATTGATATATAACCCTATTTCTTGACGCCATAATAAAAGTTCCTTACTCTGATATTACACTAAAAAACAATAAATAACTCAAACAAACTCAAAGACACGAACGTGCCCTTGCGCAGAATTATGTTGAGGCGCTCCTGCTGCCAAAGTAAGACCATCAGCAGAAAGAGAAACTGACCATCCAAATTTATCACCTGCTGCCGCCCCATCTATATCAGACCCGTTTTGATCCCAGGTTCCTCCTCCTGCATTCCATTCATAAACCTGAACATGACCAGCACTACTATTATGCTCTGGCGCTCCAACGGCGACCTTATTACCATTTGAAGAAATTGAAACAGCTGTTCCAAATTCATCACCAGTTCCAGCGCCCTGAATGATAGACCCTCGCTGTGACCAGCTGGTAGTCCAATCGTAAACCCTTACAGCTCCTCTGCTAAAATCACGAATTGGAGTTCCAACCGCCAAAGTATTTCCATCAGCAGAAAGAGAAACTGACCATCCAAACTTATCTCCCCCAGACTGTCCATCTATATCAGAACCACGCTGATCCCAAGTTCCACCTCCTGCATTCCAATCGTAAACACGAACATGACCAGTGCTACTATTATTGACTGGCGCTCCTACCGCCAAAACACTACCATCAGAAGATAAAGATACAGACCAACCAAATTCATCATTAGATGCCTCACCAACAATAGGCGATCCCTTTGCAATCCAATCACTACCGCCCCACTCGTAAACCTGAACCTCTCCAGCCAATGTGTTTGATCTAGCCTCTCTTGGGTTTCTACATGGCGCTCCAACAGCAATCACATTTCCATCAGAAGAAATAGATACAGAAGAAGCAATATAAATTTTTGCAGTGCCTCCGAATTTTTCATTTCCTATATCTGACCAAGTAGAACTTCCGCCCCCTGCATAATTAAGATCAGAAACGCGAAAAGAACCCTCGTCAAAACTACCGCCATTATCCCTATCTGGAACACCAATAGCAACCCTAGGATTCTGACCATTAACGGTAGCTAAAGACACTGAATAGCCGACTTGATCATTATTGTTTGGTGAAGTGTCAGCATCATTCAATAATTCCCAATCGCCCAAAACAGCATCATTATACTTCCAACCTTCTGCCCTGCCCTTATAAGAACTATATCTATGTGCTCCAGCAACAAGATATTTATCAGTATTATCTTCCGAATAAGAAACAGAAATTCCAAATTCCTCAGTAGCATTAACCCCATCTATATCTCCACCTAATTGTTGCCAATCGGAAGATCCTGGTGTTTGACTTGTATCATTGATTGTTACACCACTAGACGATGCAACCGTTGTTCCATTTATCGAGCCTGTTTTAACCACAAAAAAGAATTGTTCTGCACCCTCTGTTGTAGAATCCGCATCTGGCGTAATAGAAAAGCTTCCAGTATTACTGGACAATGAAAAAGACCCATTACTTGTTGAAAAATCGCCAGCATTAGATGTCACAACCCAATAAAGAGTTTGATCATCAACGTTTGCTGTGTTAAGTGTTACATTAAGAGCTGAACCTTCGTCAACATTATTATCATGGACTAAGCTGTAAGTTGGAGTCTTATCAACAATAGTGATTGGGGTATCGGTTGTTTCTACTATAGTTCCCGCTATTGATCCAGTTCTTATCTGAATATCAAAAGTATCAGAATCCACAGCCGCATCCAAAGTAGGAGTAACACTAAAACTTCCAGTATTGCTTGTGATTACAAAACTACCACTACTTGTGGAAAATTCAGAAGCGTTTGTGACAGTCCAATACAAAGTTGTTGAGTCCGCTACATTTGTAGTATTAACTGTGACGTTCAAGGCAACTCCTTCGTCTACGGAACTGGAAGCTGGTACAACTGTATAAGTTGGAGGATTAGCAATATCATTTATAGTAATAGCGTCCGACGTAGCCACTATAGTTCCTCCTACCGAACCAGTTCTTATAACAAAAGTAAAAGTTTCTCCTGGATCGCTAATTCCATCGGCTGTTATGGGTATTGAAAATGTACCTTGATCGTTTGTTAAGGAAAAACTTCCGCTAGACACATCAATGTCATTGGTCTCCGTCGAAGACCAGTAAAGAGTTTGATCCGCTACGTTTGTTGTGTCTACCGTCACAGACAAAGAAGAACCTTCGTCTACAGAAGAATTAGCTGTTATAGTATAAGTTGGGGTTTTGTCATTTATGGTAATGGTTTTACTTTCAACTATTGGTCCGCTCGTTGAGCCAGTTCTTATCTGTATGTCAAACGCTTCAGCTGGATCAATATCTTGATCTAACAAAGGGGTAATATTAAATGTCCCAACATTATTATTTATAGTAAAACTACCACTGCTAACGCTAAATTCACTTGGTTTTGACAACGTCCAATATAAAGTAGTTCCACTCAATACGCTTGTAGTATTAACTGTGACCACAGAAGATATCCCTTCTTCGACTGAATTTACTGGAGTTGTTATTGTATAACCTGGACTCACCTCTTCTCCAACAACAGAATCTTTATGATCAGCCCATAGAGCAACCTCCATACCGTTGGTCGGTGGATAAAAAGCCCCAACGCCACCATATTCTAATATATACTGGCTAGTAACATAAAGTTTACCAACAGGACCATCGTAAAATGGGCTTTGTTCATTAGAGCTATTAAACATATTCTCCTCTGGTATGTTTACATAAATATCTTGTATACTATTAGAATTTTGAAATGCGTTTCTTCCAATACTAATAAAATTATCTGGTATTTTTAAATCCCCTTGAATTCCACAATTAGAAAAAGAAAAATCACCAATAGTTAAATTTGGACTTCTTGCAAAATCAACACTTACAACAGTTCCAGAATTTAAAAGCCACGAGTCGCCAATATTCCCCTGATCATAAGAAACAAGATTTCCATCTGCATCATAAGCAGTATTATAATTATAATCTCTCCTGTTGGCTCTGCACTTCATTTTTTTTTAAATTATTTATTGTTCATGTAAAATGAGAATGTGGCGTTATACCTCATGTCATCGTTAACGTTTACACTATAATCAAAAGTCTCTAATTTTACTTCTTCAAAGACAAACTCAGAATAAACCTTACCATCACAGCTTTTCACTGTTATATTAAAATCATAATTAGATTCGTTGTTTAACAATCCAGAAACAAAACCCTCCTGATAATTATTAACCAAAGAAGAAATACTTAAGCTACCTCTTGTTGGATATTGCATTTTCCTTTCTCTCACATAATCAGACCCCAAACCATGTAGGTCAACTCTTTCTATACCAACATCAATAGAAAACGAATCAATAATATCATTACCAGCGTCTATGCTTTGACCACCAATCTGAAGGTTTTCCAAAGCAAGAACCAAATCTCCAGGACTCGATGTAATAACATCTGTTAAATCAAGATTGTTACCCAAACCATAAAAATCAACCTTCTCTGTCAGAGTTTCACTCACATCCAAATTTCCAACACCCACATTATCCCCAACTGGAAGATTTATTGCGGGGGATAGAACATCTGCATCATATATTTCTGCTTGCATGTTTGAGCACTTAAAAGATGTAGACACCACAGGTAAAGAGTCCACCGAAAAAGAAACATTATAGTTTGTTAAATAAGCATTGCCGAAAGAAATGATTTCGCCATTGTTTGGATTGTTTATATCAGTCGATGTTAAATACTTTATAGCATCCTTGCCTTGTGTTGGGTGATTATAAATATAAAAATTGTAAGATTGATTTTCTATACCCGAAACAAAATCCCCCTCGGAAGAAGGAGGCGAGACATCTGGTTCAAACTTTGGGGAAACATTCAAGCCGAGGGAATCCTCATTCGCCATTGATGGAGAAAACAAATAACTTATCTGTAAATCTATATCTGGGTGTCTGATTAAATCATCAACAGCATAATAGCTAGAGCTAACTTGTTTTTGAACCTGTCTTGTTTGGGGCAATGAAAAAGAAATATTTTGGACGCCAGCGAATAAAGTTCCAGTTTCATTACTGGTCTTAAACGCTGGAGAGTCTCCAATTAATACCGCTGAATTGGCGCTATTTAATACTATTCTTGCCATCTTAAGTGTTGTCTGGAATTATGCCTAATGGATCTTCTTCAAAAGTTACAGATAGATTGTGGTTATCAATATAAACCCAAGTATGCGTCCATTGCTGACATGTAAATACCTTTGGTCTATTATAAACAGAAGGAATCTGATGTCTAAATCTTCTATACCCAGCTTTATTCTCCAAAAAGTGCAGCATTGATTTTAATTGCTTTGTGGTTATATTGCTAAACGTATAAGAGATTGGGAAAGTAGCTGTGTTTTCTTTTGTTTTTATCATGCTAACTAGTCCACCTTCGTATCTATCTACACCAAACTTAACTGATGTACTTGTGCCCATATCTGGTTCCCAATAAAAAGCTTGAGACCAAGCCGAATTATCTCCTGTTGGTGAGTTCTCTGCTGTAGAACTATGGTTTTGTGTGCAATAAAAAAAGTTATTTAATTTAAGATCATTAACTCCAGTATAAACTATATCATCTCTTTCATAAGATTGAGAGCTTTGCCAGTTTGTAAAATCTGGATTCAAGTAACTCATACCACTCCAGTTAAAAAGAGAAGGAGCTTCGAGAACCTCTAGGGATAATGAAAACTCGTAGTTTTGGTTATTCTTGTGCGTTATAGAGTAATCGGTGCAATAACCAGAAAGGGGGTTATAAACAGAAGGATCACTATTAACTGCTACAAGCTTTACGCCCTCAGAACTTTCATAATAGTTGGCTAATCTCAATGCCCCGTTTTCATCCACCCCGTACATCATATTAAACTTAGCAGTTAAATTATTTATGCCCACTGGAGACATTTGAAAATAATTATCATGCTGATCAAACCTCTTAACCTTAGAAGAGAAAGAAACAGAAGATCCATAATCTGGGGTATAGTCAAACTCACTAATGAGGTTAACCCCACTAATGTTCCTAGTCCTGTCGTAAAATAAATCTTCGCTCATTATATTTTATTTGGGTAAGTTGTCCAAGGAAGTATATCCGATTCTCCAACCTTGGCTGTATTTATTTTTGTTGAGCCATTTTCACCAGTCCACTGGTCATAATAATCTGGATGAACATAAAAATCGCCAGTCATATAAATAAACGAACTATCATCAGCATTATTTTTCCAATTGATATGACCACCAACTTCGTTTGTTCCTTTAGAAAGCGGGGAACGACAATAAAAATTTCTCATTCGTACGTTATTTGATGCGCTTGTGTCTTTCCTCTGAAAAGCTCTTCCGTTCATGTAACAGCCATCTCTTTCTAAAAGAATATCTCCAGTAATTCTACAAAACTGAAAACAACGTGAGTTCAATGAATTTACATTTGGCCCAAAATTAACCTCCTTTAAGTCTCTTGCTCTATAAAATGCTCTGTAACCAACGCTTCTAGCATTGTAATTTAGTTTTGTCATCCACCTATTATTAATAGAGGAGTCATCGTTTTCAGAGGTATCACTAAAATTATGAGAAAAAGCATAACCATCAGTCGAATCTATACTACTACCAATCGTAACTTCACAAGGTCCGTAAGGAGTGTTTGTCGCGCCCATATGTCTACTATCAAAAGCTCTTTTTTCTATTATCTTTGAGCTATCACCAACAGCTGCAACCTCATCATTATTACCAAGAACTACTTTTTCTAAATTATAAGCAGTTTTAATAAAAGCCCTATAGCCAACATGACTAACGCCGCTTCCTATAAATTCCTTTATTGTAGTATTTCTCTTAAAGCAATAATTCCCTATACTCCTAGCATTACAAACAATCCCTGTTATAAGTCTAAAATTAGATCCAGCAGTTAAGTCACTACTATGTCTACTAAAAGCATATCTCTTTAAAGAATCTATACTACTACCAATTTTAACACTACACCGATTAGGTAAATCGTCTATGGCGACATCAGCTTGTGGTCTTATAGCTTCTGTTTCTATATATGAATTAACGCCCCGATAATTATCGTTTCCTATTATTATTTCTTCTGGAAAACATCCCTCGAAAATATTGTTATCAGGCTTTTTATTGTTATCGGTATATGGAATATTCCCTATCGATATAGGATCTGGAATATTTATATATTTCAAGCCAGTACACAATCTAAATGCATCTTTATGCACATATTTAACAGAATCTCTAAATGTAATATTAGTTAATTCTTGATTATACTCAAAAGCCCTTTCGTCTATTGTTTGACAGCCTATATCCAAAGTACCCAACCAAGTTTGATTTGATCCATTAAGGCTTGCAGCACCGAATGAGCCAACACCTATATTGTTAACACTCGATTTAATAACTACGCTTCCTTCTCCAGCCGTGGCTCCACCATCAGCCCAAGTATTTAAAAATACATCAGAACCAAAAACCGTTCTATGACTGCCATCATTTTCACCAATAGTTATAGTCTCAAAATTACCAGCATTAACGAAAGCTGTATCTTCAACAGACAATAAAGAAGCTGGCAATTTTAAATTAGTGAGATCGCAGAAATTAAATGCGTATGTTTTTATTTCCTCCAGCCCTTCTCTAAAGATGAAAGAATCATAACTTGTTCGGTTGGGATTTTGACCAGCAAAAGCCTTTTCACCAATACTTTTAACAGCAGATGGAATAAACACCGTGCCTAATAAATCGTAATTTTTATAAAAAGCCCTATCCCCAATATTCGTTACCGATGATCCTAAAATTAAAGTCTCATCATTTGGGTTAGAGCCACTTCTCCACTCAACTGGTATATCGCCAGTGACAGAAGCGATTTCTTGTGAGGCGTTATCTAATATAATACTAGGACCATCATCTAATCTCCAAAGCTGCAATATATTACCATCATAATAACCATTATTTCCACCTGCAGCAAAATAATCATTAAAATGAGTTTGTCTAACGTATAAGATTTTATCAGAAGTTGTTGCCGCTTGAAACTGCAAACCCGACACGCCAAGATTAGCTAGTGGAACATCAGAATACGCAACTTCAATACCAGAACAATTTCGGAAAGCATAATCACCCACTGTAATCCCAACTCCAGATAGGGAATCTAATAAAGTAATAGAACCAACTACATTCTTACATCCTTGAAATGCTTTATCACCAATGTTAGTGACTTTTTGCCCCAAGAAAATCCCTTCAGCACTACTACAATTCTCAAAAGCATTAGCGCCTATAGAACCAGTTACAGAAGATACATCTAACTCGCCAACAATATTAGAACAGCCTTTAAAAGCAGAAGACCCTATATCCAAAACATTAGGTATAGACAATATACCATTTATGTTTGAGCAACTCGCAAAAGAATTAGAACCAATACCGCTAGCATTAGTTATCAACAAGTCTCCAGTAAGGCTGGAGCAACGCAGAAACGCCTCATCGCCAATTGTAGCTGCTGTTGATTCTATGGTTAAAGATCCGTTCAATCCATTGCAATCCTTAAAAGCCCGATTTTCAATACCAGTGACTGAATTTGGTATTGTTAAACTTCCAGTAAAATTGGTATCTCGAAAAGCACTATCACCTATACTCTTAACACCCTCTTCTATTATCAACTCACCGTTAAAACTAGTGCCCTCAAACGCTTCATCACCAATTGTATTAACATTTCCAGGGATAGTTAAAAAACCTTCTAGAGCCGAAGAATTTAAAAATGCCTGACTACCAATAGATGTCACATTTAATCCAATGTCCAAGTATTGTGGAGTAGGTGTTGTTTTGCCCTCGTACCAATCATCTGGAATAACCTCTGCTCTCGTGCCTTTTATTACATTATAAGAAGCATTATAAATTCTTGTATAAGCAGCCCCACGACAAAGCGGCATACCTTGGAATATACCATCATCCAATAAAGCCTCGTAATCATCATAAACATTTCTTGCTGCATATAAGCAACCCCTTATACCAAGTAAGGTGTTAGCTCCTTGGAACGAATTCGGCGGTATGTGAGTAGCAACATTTCTTATGTTATCGCAACCATAAAAAGCTTCGTTGCCAATGCTGTTCAAACTATAGCCCGACTCATCAAAAACAAGAACTCCACTAATGTTCTTGCAATCTTTAAATGCTTTTTCTCCTATCGAAACAAGGCTTGGCTGAATGAAATTAAATCCAGTTATATAATAAGAAGCCGTACAATTTTGGAAAGCCCTGTCTGATATAGTGGTGGCATTATCAATGAAGTTTTCATTGAATGTTTGAAATTTTGTGTTTCTAAAGGCTTCTTGCCCTATTATTGTTGCGTCAGATGTATCCAACTCTAATCCAGCCGCATAAGCATTTTTAAACGCAGCTGCTGGTATTGTTGTTCCATTAGCCCCGCAAACCTTAAGATTGCCGTAAAGATTGCCACAATTTTCGAAAGCCCCAGAACCAATACTATTGGCTGTGTCCAATCCTTGAATTATACCATTTAAAGAAGTACAATTTTTAAAAGCTTCTACACCTACACTAAAATTTGCATTTTTAAATTCTAACCCTTGAGCTAAACTAGAGCAATTTTTAAAAGCCCTATCTCCAATACTATTGCAACTATTACCTTCGAAAATCAACTGTTGTATACCATTACAATTCTCAAAAGCCCCGTCTCCTATAGTACTAACTAAATTAGGCATCGAAAGAACGTCAGACAACTGTTCGCAATTTCTAAATGCGCTTGCCCCTATTGAATTCAAAGGCGCACTTTGGAAGTCCAACTTTCCATCTAGACTACTGC
>Ga0213864_10000063_pt1 | contig 43517 bp, 45 predicted proteins | sample PICome_5_FD_160078 | JGI IMG/M metagenome (GOLD analysis project Ga0213864, IMG submission 160078) | Coastal seawater microbial communities near Pivers Island, North Carolina, United States - PICO247 | ecosystem: Environmental > Aquatic > Marine > Coastal | place: USA: North Carolina... | reverse complement strand
CGCAGAAGGTGCGCTTGGGACAGTTAAAATTGGATACAAGCTTGACGGACGTATGGATTGGCGCGCATCGTTTAACGCGGGTGCCCCAACATTGGATGGATTTCAACGCCATCGGGCGTTTACATTATAACGAGAGGCTTGGCGCATTTCTGTCAGGTGATTTTGAAAAAGGTTTGACATGATACGAGTGCGTTTTGGAATGAAATTATCGGTACTAGCCGTATCAGCGTTGATCGTTGGGGCAGGAGCCGCCTCCGCAGATACGCTTCGTCAGGCACTGATCAAAGCTTATAATAATTCTGGACTACTGGAGCAAAATCGTGCGGTTCTGCGTGCTGCGGATGAGGATGTTGCACAAGCTGCGGCAACCTTGCGTCCTGTATTCAATTGGAGCGCTGGGGTCACACATAATTTCAGCAATACGGATAGCACCTCGCAGTCTTTGGCGCTGTCTGCTGAAATGACAATTTATGATGGTGGTTCGAATAAATTCGCGATCGAAGCCACAAAAGAAACTGTTTTGGCGACACGTCAATCTTTGATTTCAGTTGAGCAGAACGTTTTGTTGGACGCTGTTCAGGCATATATGGATGTGCGGCGCGAAACGGAAACGGTTGCACTTCGTCAAAATAACTTGCGTGTGATCCAAGAAGAACTGAGGGCTGCGCAAGACCGGTTTGATGTGGGCGAAGTTACAAAAACAGATGTCGCTTTGGCAGAGGCGCGATTGGCGTCCTCACTTGCTCAGTTAGAAGCCGCAAAAGGTGCGACACAACAAGCCAAAGCACGATATAAGCAAGCGGTGGGTGTTAATGCCAATGGTCTATCCACACCGCCCAGCCTGCCGAAACTGCCTGCCTCGGCTGAAGCGGCACAGTCTGTTGCGATACGCAATCATCCAGCGATGCGTCAAATTCAGCATACGATCAAAGCAGCAGATCTGAACATTGCACGTGCAAAAACAGCCAGTGGACCAACCGCCACGATAGGTGGGTCCTATGGTATTGCCCGCACGAACAGTTCGAAAGCAACAGAGCCTGGATCGATTTCATTCAATATCCGTGGTCCGATCTATACGGGTGGAAATATCCCCTCTGTCATCCGCAAAGCGCAGGCACAAAAAGAAGCACAGGTCGCGAAACTACATGTCAGCAAGCGCCAGATTGAGCAGGCAACCGCAACTTCATATGCCCTGTTGGATATGGCACGTGCCAGTCGCAAGGCAACAGAAGAGCAAATTCGCGCCTCACAAGTCGCCTTTGACGGAACGAAAGAAGAGGCAAAATTAGGAGCCCGCACTACCTTAGACGTGTTGAATGCAGAACAAGACCTTTTGAATGCCAAAGCTAGCCTAATTACTGCATTGGTTGAAGAGCAGGTTGCAGCCTACCGCCTATTGGCGCAGATGGGTCAATTGACCGTAGACCATCTGAATTTGCCGGTACAAAAATATGATCCAGACGCATATTATAACCATGTCAAAGATGCCCCAGCGGCCAGCGATCAAGGAAAAGCTCTGGATCGCGTTTTAAAGGCACTGGGCCAGAAGTAAGCTTGTATGTTGTGACAATCCGCATTGAAAGTTACCCTAGTGTTAGAAAATTGGGTTAATTGCTGAATGTCCGGATCAACAGAACAAAAAGCGACAGGGGAACTTTTGTAATCGTTTAAATGTATCGTGTCAGAAGAAACTGGACAAAATTACGGCGCAAAATTGGTTTTGTCACAATCGCAACGCATGGGGCTTGATCAAAAGCAACGTGCGCCAAGACCATTGGTATTGTCCCATTCGTTAAAGGCCAAAGTCACCCAATTGGAAGAAAACATTGCACGCACGGCTGATGAGTGAGAACGAAATGGTGATCATGACAGCGATTGCGCGGGGGGCGTTACGGCGACACTTGATTGGGAACGTGTTGCCGATGCTGCAACAGATGAGTTTGATGAAACTGTGGCAGCATTCATCGCCGAACCGATCGCGCGGCCAGGTGCCGAGTTCTTAAATAACGAAGTAATGGATGCGTTGCGAGAGATCGTGGCAAAGATTATTAACGAAGAATTAAAGGGATATATGGGTGAAGAGATTACTGAAAAGATACGTCAGACGATACAGCATGAAATAAAACCGGCATTAGGAGAAAGCTAAAAATAAAAAGCGCAGGCCCCAAGCCCGCGCAGATTAAATTTCTTGTGTTTTATGCTTATGCAGCTTCAGCTTGTTGCGCCGCGTGACGTCGTTCACTTTCCTCACGTGACAATGCGACAGATGTACGTACACCTTTTTCAACAAACTCCATCAATCCTGCAACAACCCGTTCATTAGGATCAATGCCTGCACAAGACAACACTTCACGCCCATCGCGTGACCGCGCCCAACGCGCGATTTGGTCTGGGCCGTTGCCGAATTTTTTATCGACCGCAATCGCATCGTCCAATGCTGCCAATACCACTGCTGCAAACAGTTTGCGGGCACGGTTACCTTGTTCAGCGTTAAATGCAGTTGCATCAACGAAATCAACCATCTCGTCGTCCTTTTATATCTTGTCATTTTGGCGTAGCGATGCTTATGCCCGAAAAAAAACGATTCGGATAGACTTATTTTGCATAACTGCTATGCTGAAAACGCATATCGTCTCCGCAGATAAGCGCGCTTGCCAACTAACGGTCTAGCAGATATAGCGGCGAAAGATTTAAATTCAACTTTTGAACGAGGTCTTTCGGATGCCAAAAATCAACGGAAACGAAATTCGTCCAGGTAATGTGTTAGAACATGATGGCGGTCTTTGGGCTGCGGTGAAAGTTGATCATGTAAAACCAGGCAAAGGCGGTGCCTTTGCCCAGGTCGAATTGCGTAATTTGCGTAATGGTTCCAAACTAAATGAACGCTTCCGCAGCGCTGATAAAGTTGAGCGCGTCCGTCTATAGCAAAAAGACCAACAGTTCCTGTATGAGTCTGATGGTATGTTAGTGTTTATGGATACGGAAACATATGAACAAATCGAACTTCCCGCCGATCTATTGGGTGAGCGTCGTCCGTTTCTTCAGGATGGTATGACCATTGTCGTTGAATTTTATGATGAGGAAGCATTGAACGCGACCCTTCCACAAAAAGTCACATGCAAGGTGGTTGAAACAGAACCAGTGGTCAAAGGCCAAACTGCCGCAAATAGCTTTAAACCTGCGATCTTGGATAACGGTGTCAAGGTTATGGTGCCACCCTTTATTGCGCAGGACGAAGACATCGTTGTGAACACTGAAACGATGGATTATTCAGAGCGCGCCTAAGCGAAATATTTGTGGGCCGAGGGCTCACTTTTATTTCTGCCACGTGACAGGAATACCGTTAACGCTGATGTTTCCATCCACACGATCATACCGCAAATAGGCAAGTGCGCGTTTACCCGCGCTGGTATGCGTGCGGCCAATTACCTTACCATTTGAAATAACGTCTGCGTTTTCTAAAATGTCAGCATCTGCAATCAATCGCACCAAACCCTTCCTAAGTTCGGTTTTGTGCTTCATGCGCGCGGTCACTTCTTGGCCGACATAACAGCCTTTTCTAAAATCAACGCCATTTAAATCTTCGAAACCCATTTCAAGGATATAGCTTTCAGCGTCCAATTCACGCCCCATTTCGGGGATTTTATGTTCAACGCGCAAGGCGTCCCAATCGATCGTATCCGTATTGCGATCCTCACTGCCATAATAACGCCATCCAAGATTGGCATCTCGTGGATCTGTAAAAGCACCCTCTGGTGCATCTGTTAGGCCGCAGGATACAATCAAATCGGTTTCTGAAATTGTGACGTCTGCTCGCAGTTTGTACATGTTCAGACGTGGGATCAGCGTGGCCGAGGCATATGCATCGACATCCATCAAGATATTGTTACCCTCTGCCATCAGAAAAAAATCAGCAATAAATTTGCCCTGCGGTGTCAAAAGCGCAGAATAAACTGGACCTGTATCAAGACGTTTGACGTCATTGGTGATCAAGTTTTGCAGAAAGTTCCTGGCATCTGTGCCAGAAAATCGAAATACCTTGCGTTGCATTTTTCTACCATTCTTATGCTAATTGGTTCATTACATATAAGGACCAACCATTTGATTGGAAAGAGATGTCACAAAAACTGGGTGTCGTCATCCCAACTATGAATGCTGAACAGGCGCTGCCATCAACTCTTGAAAGTTTGATGGAAGGTGTTTTCGCGGGTGTGGTCGCTGACTTGGTGATTGTTGATGGTGGTTCAATTGATGCAACTATCAATATGGCAAAAGAAGTTGGCGCGACATTTTTGGAGACAAAGCCATCGCGGGGGGGGCAGATTTTGGCAGGTGTATCCGCATGCAAATGCGATTGGGTTTTGATCCTTCATGCGGATTCACGTCTTTCCCATGGATGGGCAGAATTGATCCCGATGGCACCTGATCCTGAACGTGCATATTATTTTCAACTGCAATTTGATGCAGTTGGTTTGGCCGCATGGTGGGTAGCGAAATGGGCAAACCTACGATCCAAAATTTTCACGCTGCCTTATGGAGATCAGGGTATCCTGATACATAAAAACCTTCTTGCTGCTGTTGGGGATTATCCAACTGCACCGTTGATGGAGGATGTAATCCTAGCCCGTAAATTGGGACGCCGTTTGACTGCTTTGCCAATTGTGATCGTGACCAGCGCTGAAAAATATGTCACGCAGGGATGGTTGCGCCGCGGGTTTCTAAATCTCGCCCTGCTGTTTCAATTTTTGTTGGGGAAAACACCCGAGACACTTTACAAAAAATACTATTCCTGATGCAGGTGCCGGTCCTGAATGCGAAGGGTTCTGTCCATTTTCGCGGCAAGATTGGGATTATGTGTGGCGATCAATGCACACAGGCCCGTTTCCCGTGCAATTTGAATGATTAGGTTAAACACCTGATCTGATGTCGTCTCATCTAGGTTTCCTGTGGGTTCGTCGGCAAGCAGCGTGCTGGGATTATTGGCCAAGGCTCGGCACAGCGCCACACGTTGCTGCTCGCCCCCTGATAATTGTGAGGGGCGATGGTCCGCCCGCTTGCTCAACCCAACCATGTCCAACAGATCGCCTGCACGTTTTTTGGCGGCAGAAGAATGCGCGCCATTGGCCAATTGGGGTAGAGTAATATTTTCCAACGCACTGAATTCGGGCAATAAATGATGGAACTGGTATACAAATCCAATGTCTTGACGCCTGGCAGCGGTGCGCTGTCGGTCACCCGCAGTACCAATCGCAGATCCGTGTAAATAAACGTCACCCTGATCGGGGGTATCCAAGAGGCCTGCTATGTGCAGCAATGTGGATTTACCCGCACCAGATGGCGCAACCAGCGCGCTGATCTGCCCGCGTTTTAGTACAACGTTCACATCCTCCAAAACGCTAAGCTCATTCGGGGCTCCGGCGTTGTAGGATTTGTGAATTCTACGTAGTTCAAGCACAACATCACTCATAGCGAAGCGCCTCAACCGGGTTCATGCGTGCCGCACGCCGCGCCGGAAAATAGGTGACACCAAAGCTTAGTCCAAGTGACAGAGTGACAGCGGTGATCACATCATCCAATTTCAATTCGGCAGGAATTTCATAAATCCCGCGAATGGATGGATCCCAAACACCGCCGCCTGACACATAGTTCACAAAGGCGAAAATTGTATCCACGTAAATCGCGAATAGGCATCCCAAAACGGTTCCAGATAAAGTTCCTAGAACTCCAGTGAACGCGCCGCAGAGGAAAAATACGCGCAAGACGGCCCCTTCGCTTAATCCCATCGTGCGCAAAATGCCTATATCGCGCCCCTTATTCTTAACCAACATGATTAAGCCTGAAACAATATTCATCGACGCTATGGTGACAAGGATCGACATGATGATGAACATCACGTTGTCTTCAATCGTTAGGGCGCGCAAATAATTGCCAGAGGCATCCTTCCAGCTCCAGAATTGAATATAATGGGGCACTGAGGGAGCAAGTCGTGCGACCACATCTTCGACCCGATCAGGTTCTCTCACCAACACCTCGATTTCATCGGCACGATCAGCGCGATTGAAATAATCTTGCGCTACGGTAAAGGGCATGTAAACGCGCACCTTATCCATGTCATGTCGACCTGCGGAAAAGATGAATGAAACAGTAAACGATTTTACCCTTGGGCTGGTTCCAAATGCCGTTTTTACGCCATCTGGACTGATCAATTTGATTTGGTCACCTACTCCAACGCCCAAGGTGCGCGCAACTCCAGAACCAATTGCAACACCATTTGCAAAATCATCGACACGCCCGATCACTGTTTCAGGGTCCACAATGCGGCGCAGATCCACCAAATTGTCTTGCGATATTCCAAAAACCTCAACGCCTGCGTTCGTGCTGTTTGCATTTGCCATGACTTGCCCTTTGATCAAGGGGGCAGCCCGCAGAACACCATCAGCAGAACGCAGTATATCTGCTAACTGTTCATAGTTTTGAATGCTTCTATCGATTTGGTTCTGCCCTGTTGTTTGGGGTAGGCGATAAACGGTTACATGGGCGTTTGCCCCTAACACTGTATCCACGATTTCTGTGCGAAATCCCGACCGTACTGCCAGCGTAGCAATCAATGCAAAAACCGCTAGCGTAATCCCAATTAGGCTGATCCATGTCATGGTGCTCACGCCGCCCTCGGTACGCTTAGAACGTAGGTACCGCCAGGCAATCATAAATTCGTACTTTGAAAATGGATGGGGTGTACCCTTCACATTCTGTTCCTTCTATTTTGGGTTCAACTTGCGCAGATCGTTGCAGATGGTCAAGCCGCCTTGGCAGATTTTCTCTGATGTCCTATAGATTGCTGGGATACAGTTAGGGGCCAAAAAAATGAGCAACGCAAGATACGCAAAATTGGTGCAAGGTCTACCTGCAACCGTTCCGTTTGTTGGTCCCGAAACCCAAGAACGTGATCGCGGGTCAGCATTTGATGTCCGTCTTGGGGCGAATGAAAATATTTTTGGACCCTCCCCAAAGGCAATTGCGGCCCTGAACAAAGTGGCGTCTGATATTTGGATGTATGGTGATCCAACCAGTTTCGATTTACGCCAAGCACTCAGCACGCATTTGGGCTGCTCAATGGGCAATGTTGTCGTCGGCGAAGGCATCGACGGATTATTGGGTTATTTGGTGCGTTTGCTGGTGGACGCGGGCGATCACGTTGTGACATCTGATGGCGCCTATCCCACCTTCAACTATCATGTGGCAGGGTATGGTGGCACCTTACACAAAGTCCCATACAAAGATGATAAAGAGGATTTGTCCGCATTGTTGGCCAAAGCGGAAGAGGTTGACGCAAAACTTGTGTATTTCGCGAACCCAGATAATCCAATGGGAAGTTGGACAACAGGCGCTGAAATTGAAGCAGCGTTAAATGATATCCCAGCTGGAACTGTGTTGTTACTGGATGAAGCATATGTTGAATTTGCGCCCGCAGATGCCGTGCCCTCCATCGATATCGAAGACCCGCGTGTTATTCGAATGCGCACGTTTTCAAAAGCCTATGGGATGGCGGGGGCCCGTGTCGGTTACGCTTTTGGAGCGACTGAGTTGATCATAAGTTTTGAAAAAATCCGCAATCATTTCGGCATGAACCGCGCGGCGCAAACGGCGGCGATTGCGGCGTTGCAGGATGTGAATTGGTTGTGCAAAACGATTGCTGATGTCGAAACTTCACGTCAGGCGATTTCCCAAATTGCCGCTGATAATGGTTTGGTGGCTCTGCCATCTGCGACGAACTTTGTCACAATTGACTGTGGTCGTGATGGGGATTACGCGCGGCGCGTTGTGGGCAGTTTGGTGGCGCAGGGCGTTTTTGTGCGCATGCCGTTCGTCTCACCCCAAGATCGCTGTATTCGTCTCAGCGTGGGTCGCGAACAAGATTTAGAATTCGTCGCCGCAGCATTGCCAAAGGCGCTTGCAGATGCTTAGGCGCCTGCAAGCACGTGCGTGGCTGCGTCGATTGCGCCTGTCCCGTAGGGAATATTGTTCGCGATCAAACCCGCCTGAACGGTTGAGAGCATACCCAAAATCATTTGTGCGTTTACGTGCCCCATGTGACCAAATCGGAAAAACCCATCACCCTTAGGATCTTCGGGTGTTGACATGCCAAGTCCGATGCCCAGCGTTAGGCCCGCGCTATGCTGTGTCCAATTGCGTAAATTTTTCGCGTGCGGAATGCCCATATGCAAGGCCGTAACCGCGGTGCTGCGTAGGGATTTGTCTTGAATGTTCATGCGCATGGGCCCATCCGCCCCCCAACATTCAACAGCGGCCCAAATGGCCCTGGCCAATGTTTCGTGACGTGTCCAGATATTTTCGATGCCCTCGGCCCGGATCATATCCAGCGCAACACGCAACCCATACAAATGATGCGTTGGGGCCGTACCACAGAAATAATGCGCCAAAATTTCGGGGTTGGCGCGTTGTCCCCATTCCCAATATGAACTGACGTAGGGTAATTGTTTCTGACACTTGGCCGCTTCATCATTAAAATAGACAAAGGCCATGCCCGCGGGGACCATCAACCCCTTTTGACAAGCCGCGACCATGACATCCGCGCCCCAAGTATCCATTTTAAATTCATCGCACCCCAATGATGCCACGCAGTCGACCGCCAACAACGCATTAGATCCCAAATCATCCAATAACGACCGAACCGTAGCAATATCATTTTTCACAGATGTTGAAGTGTCGACATGTGTGACCAAAACGGCCTTGTAATAATCGCTGGGGTACGCACGTAGCGCTGTTTCCAATGCATCTAAATCAATTGTGGATTGGGTGCCGTATTCAACGAAATCTGCCTGAATTCCCATTGCGCGTGCCATCTTGGCCCACCCATGCGCAAACCATCCTGTCGCGGCGACTAAAACGCGATCGCCGTGGCAGGCCATGTTCGCCAATGCCGCTTCCCATGCGCCGTGTCCATTCGCGATATAGAGCGCGACGTTGCCTTCGGTTTGAGCCACATAGCGCAGATCGGGAACAAGTGTGTGCGTTAAATCAACAAGCTCACCTTCATATATGTTTGGCGATGCGCGGTGCATGGCACGCAACACGGCCTCTGGAATGACAGAAGGTCCGGGGATCGCAAGGTATGTTTGACCATTTGACAGGTTCATTGGAATTCCTTTTGTTTATGCCATCAATCAATAGTCGGGATTTGTGCGACGTCAACATGGCATGCGTTTGGGGTGACGAAACCTTACCTAGGCAATAGGCCGCGCACAGGGACCCATATGTTTAAGAAAATCGCAGATCTCTACTTTGTTTGGGAACGCCATCTGCGCGATTCATTTGGGGATGATATTGAAACCCCTAAAGGGCGGTTTTGGGCCTATGTCCATTTTCATTTGATGGATCACGCATTTTTTCGGGTGTTGTGGGCAAATATGCGTGAAATTGCGCCCGATGTGTACCGATCAAATCAACCCTCGCCACGTCGTATTGCGAAGTGGAAGGCGAAGGGCATCCAAACGGTTGTTAATCTACGTGGCGCGCCAATCCAATCGCATGGTTTGCTTGAGGAAGAAGCCTGTAACGCCGCAGGGATTGGTATGGTGTGTCTGAAATTTGGGGCACGTCACGCCCCTGACAAGACCCTGTTACTTGAGCTGTTCGAGATATTTGATGACCTTAAGGAACCGGCTGCATTTCATTGTAAATCAGGGGTAGATCGCGCAGGTTTTGTTTCCGCGCTGTATCTGAATATAGTTGCGGGCCACCTGATGGAAGAAGCGGCAAAACAACTAAGTTTGCGCCACTTGCATGCTGATTTCACACTAACAGGTGTCGTTTATTATACTTTACGTGTGTGTATGGAACGCAACCGACGATTGTCGAGTTCGTTTCGTGACTGGGTTGTTTCAGAATATGATGCGCCGACCCGTGTATCACGGATATCAAGATCGCATCATGTGGTCAGAAACGGTGGATAAATTGCAGGGCCTTACGCCTGCTGTGTGATCCAAACACCAACCGCCATGACGGCGATACCACTGGCACGAACAAGGTTCAGAGAATTTTGCGCAGCCCCAAAAAGGGCAAAATGATCGATTGCCGCAGCGCTGACCAACTGTCCCAACAAAACGAAGAAGACTGAGTTACCAACGCCAAATTTTGGCGCGATGAATGTGATCGAAAGAACGTAAAACGCAATCAGTACTCCGGCAAAAAACAGATGCTTTGGCGCCTGACTAGCAGTTTTCAACGGATTTAGGCCAGTTGCAAATGCCAGTGCCCATGTGACAAGGCCCGCAATCGTGAACAGAATTGCGGCTGCAACGATTGGAGATACGATAAAACGACCAAGGGCAGCATTCAACGCGGCTAGGATGGGAATTCCGATCCCCGCAAGAAACATGATCGCCGCATAATGGTGCATGTCGGGGTCCTAAACGTCCAACTCTTCAACGAAACGCGCATTTTCCTGAATGTACTGGAAACGTAATTCGGGTTTTTTGCCCATCAGACGTTCGACTAAATCTGTTGTTTCGCCTGGCTCGTCTTCGTCTATGGTCACGCGGATCAATTTACGCGTCTTAGGATCCATTGTTGTTTCTTTTAGGTCTTTGGCATCCATTTCGCCCAAACCTTTGAATCGTTGAACGTCAATCTTGCCTTTGCCACCAATTCCCTTGGTCAGATAGGTGTCTTTTTCCAAATCAGTTGAAACGTACAAGCGCTTGGCGCCTTGGGTCAAACGATAGAGTGGGGGACAGGCTAAAAACAGGTGACCATTGTCAATCAAGGGTCGCATTTGGGTGTAGAAGAATGTCATAAGCAATGAGGCTATATGCGCGCCGTCAACGTCCGCATCGGTCATGATTATAATTTTGTCATACCGTAGGTCATCAAGATTAAAGCGGGTTCCCATGCCAACGCCCAATGCTTCGCACAGATCGTTGATTTCTGCGTTTTGCCCCAGCTTATTTGACGCGGCTCCCAACACGTTGAGGATCTTTCCCTTCAGTGGAAGCAAAGCTTGGTTTTCACGGTTTCGAGCACCCTTGGCGGATCCACCCGCACTGTCACCCTCAACGATGAAAAGCTCGGTACCTTCGCGGTTTTTGGCGGTACAATCGGTTAGCTTACCTGGCAGGCGCAGTTTTTTCGTTGCGGATTTGCGCGCGGTTTCTTTTTCCTGACGACGGCGCATGCGTTCTTCTGCTCTCAAAACAAGGAAATCCAGGATTGCACCAGCTGATTTTGTATCTGCTGCCAACCAATTGTCGAAATGGTCCCGCACGGAATTTTCAACCAATCGGGCCGCTTCGTTGGTTGCAAGACGATCTTTTGTCTGACCCACAAATTCGGGTTCGCGAATAAAACAGCTGACCAACGCGCACCCGCCCGTGATCAAATCTTCGCGCGTAATGTCCTTGGCCTTGCGATTGTTGATCCGTTCGCCATAGGCACGAATGCCTTTCAGAATGGCGGCCCAAAAACCGCTTTCGTGCGTGCCGCCTTCGGGCGTAGGAACGGTGTTACAGTATGATTGAATAAATCCATCGCGTGATGGGGTCCAGTTGATGGCCCATTCCACCTTGCCCGGTGTTTGAAAACGTTCATTGAAATCAACGACACCCGCAAATGGATTTTCAGAATACGTCGTGGCGCCATTCAGTGTCTCACGTAGGTAATCAGCCAACCCACCTGGGAAATGAAAGGTTGCCTCGGTTGGGGTTATGCCATCATCAATTTCGGATTTCCATCGGATTTCGACGCCACTGAACAAATAGGCCTTAGACCGGATTGATTTGAACAATCGGGCAGGTTTAAAGCGGTTTGCACCAAAAATTTGTTCATCTGCGTGAAACGTGACAGATGTTCCACGTCGGTTTGGAGCTGCACCAACTTTCTCAACACTTGTCTGTGGAATGCCGCGTGAAAAGCGTTGTTCAAACAACTCTTTATTGCGCGCAACTTGTACTAACATCTTGTCAGATAGGGCGTTTACAACTGATGCTCCGACGCCGTGCAAACCGCCAGAGGTTTGGTAGGCCTTGCCACTAAACTTCCCGCCCGCATGCAGGGTGCACAAAATAACCTCGAGCGCGGATTTGTCAGGGAATTTGGGGTGCGGATCAATCGGAATTCCTCGTCCATTGTCCCGAACTGTTAGCGAATAGTCGGCGTGTAATTCCACCTCAATGCGGTTCGCATGCCCTGCAACGGCTTCGTCCATCGAGTTATCAAGGATTTCAGCGACCATATGGTGCAGTGCACGTTCATCGGTGCCGCCGATATACATGCCTGGGCGTTTTCGGACAGGTTCCAGACCCTCCAAAACCTCAATCGACGATGCGCTATAATCGTCAGTTTGGCTGTTATCCAAAAGATCAGTCATGTAAAGTGCTCGATTATTGTTTCTAGATACTATGACAGCAAGTCCACCAAAGGAAAAGAGCAGATTGAGACATCGGATAGCACTCAATTCACGCAGTAATTCGCTCTTTGGTTGTGTAAGTGAAGTGTTACGATCGTGATGAGCGGTCAAATAGTTCAAGCGGGTTCCGATAGGGTCGATGGCTTCGGTTCATTTAAGCAGTATTGCATTCCCTACTTCCCTCGCACCAATTTGACTCCCCTAACTTTCGGCAAAAAGAAAATCCTTGTTTGAATGACGCGTCAGGTCTACGGGGGTTACATGGCACTTTCGCAAAATACATTTCAAAATATTCAAAAGCTGGTTGTTTTGGGTCTGCCCATTGTTAGCAGTAATTTGGCCATGATGTTAATTGGTGTCACCGACATTGTGATGGTGGGGTGGCATTCGGTGGAAGAACTCGCCGCGCTTATTCTTGCGACGACTTTATTCTTTAATATTTTCATCTTGGGGTCTGGTGTTGCCTTTGCTGTGATGCCGGTGGTGTCCACCGCTGCGGCCGTTAGGGATGATACGACGGTGCGTCGCTCAACCCGAATGGCGTTATGGCTAAGTGTGATTTATGGCATTTTTGCACTACCAATTTTTTACATGTCAGAGGCTATTTTTCTGGGACTTGGTCAACAGCCAGAACTTGCACATCATGCCTCGGATTATATGTGGATATTGGCACCTGCGATCATTCCCTCACTTTGGGCTAATGTGATGCGCAGTTATCTGGCTGCGATGGAATTCACAAAAGTCATCATGTTAATCACTTGCGGTGTCGCAATTTTAAATGTTGGATTTAATCACATTTTGATTTTCGGCAGCTATGGCTTTCCCGAATTGGGAATTAAGGGTGCCGCGATAGCATCGTTATTGGTGAACATTCTAATGGCAATCATCACGTCCATTTATGCTGTTTATATATTACCTGAGCATGAAATATTCGCCCGTTTTCATCGCCCTGATTGGAGTGCATTGATCAAGGTGTTTAAACTTGGCGCTCCAATCGGCCTTTCGATTTTGGCGGAAACAGGTTTGTTTTCTGCCGCCTCAGTCATGATGGGATGGATCGGTGTCATAACGCTGGCTGCGCATGGGATTGCTTTGAAATTGGCAAGCCTAGCATTCATGGCACATTTGGGTTTGTCCCATGCTGTTACGATTCGCATGGGGAATGCGGCGGGACGAAAAGATCGGGTCGCAATGGTTGAGGTAACCAAAGCCGGAACAATTATTTCCGCGTGCTGGTCGTTGCTTACAATAATTCTGTTTGTCGGATTTGGCGCGCAGTTAATATCGCTGTTCCTAGATGAAAATGAAGGCGCGCGGGATTCCATCATAGCCTATGGCATTATGCTGTTGTGGATTGCTGCATTGTTTCAGCTTGTTGATGGTGGCCAGGTTTTGGCAATCGGCCTATTGCGCGGTTTACAAGATACTGCAATCCCGATGGTGATAACGGTTATCGGATATTGGGGCGTGGGTGTCCCGATTGCCTATTTTCTGGGGTTTTATACACCCCTGGCTGGTAGTGGAATTTGGCTTGGGCTAGTCGCTGGCCTTAGCTTTGCAGCCATAGGATTATCTGTGCGTTTTCGCCGCTATCTTGTAAACTATGAATAAGTGACGGCCTAATCCGTTAGGCTGTCACAGAACGCTTTTATTCGGGCACAGGCTTCAACCAGTACTTCATCTGACGTTGCATAGCTCACGCGAAAATGAGGGGACAAACCAAAGGCTGCGCCGAAAACCACAGCAACGCCTTTGCTCTCTAATAGCGCCATGGCGAAATCTTCGTCGTTTTCAATTGTTCTGCCGTTGGGCATTGTTTTGCCGATTAATCCCGCGATTGAGGGATAAACGTAAAACGCACCTTCGGGGACAGGGCACGTGATCCCATTTATTGCACTAAGAGCAGACACAACCAAATCGCGTCGACGATGAAACGCAATGTTGTTTTGCGCGATAAAATCTATTGGACCACTCAGGGCCTCTTGCGCAGCAAATTGACTAATTGTGCAGGGGTTTGATGTGCTTTGACTCTGGAGTTTGCGCATCGCTTTGATAATATGCTCAGGGCCGCCTGCGTATCCAATACGCCAACCCGTCATGGCATAAGCCTTGGACACGCCGTTGCAGGTTAGCGTGCGATCATACAGTTCTGGTTCAACCTGAGCGGGAGTCGCAAATTTAAAGTTACCATATGCTATGTGTTCATACATATCATCTGTCATGATGTGGACATGCGGATGACGTAGCAAGACGTCAGTCAGCGCTTTAACCTCGGCCCAGGAATATCCTCTGCCTGTGGGGTTTGAGGGAGAATTAAAGATGAACCACTTTGTGTTTGAGGTAATCGCGGCCTCTAGCGCATCTGGGGTTAGGCGGAAGTTTGTTTCCATTCCTGCTTCGACAATCACGGGGGTTCCACCCGCTAAAACGACCATATCGGGATAAGATACCCAATACGGCGCAGAAATTATCACTTCGTCGTCTGGATTTAAGGTTGCCAAGAGGGCATTAAACAGAACCTGCTTTCCCCCATTTGAGACCGAGATCTGCGAAGGATCGTACTCCAAAGCGTTTTCACGTTTGAATTTGCCACAGATGGCTTGTTTCAAGCTGAGCATCCCATCAGGATCCGTGTATTTTGTTTGGCCTGCGTGGATCGCGGCGATGGCGGCCTCTTTAATATGATCAGGTGTGTCAAAATCAGGTTCCCCTGCGCTTAGGCTGATGATGTCGCGGCCTTCGTGTTTCAGTTGTGTCGCCAAGGCTGACATCGCCACGGTTGGAGAGGGCTTAATGCGGGTAAGGGATTCTGAAAGTTCCATTTTGCGATCCAATTGAAGTTCGTTCGACAATGTCTTACGGTGCTAACCAGACGCAAACAATCACAAAAACTGAGAAAAAGATGCCAGATAACGAATTTGATTGGTACGGGCCTGAAACCTCGACATTCGGCGATCGCGTTTGCGCGGCGCGTGAACAGTCAGGAATGACGCAAAAGCAATTAGCCAAACGACTGGGTGTAAAATATTCAACGATCGTTTCGTGGGAGCAGGATTTATCTGAACCGCGCGCGAACCGACTTTCCATGTTGTCGGGGATTCTGAATGTGTCCTTTAGCTGGCTTCTGACGGGAGAGGGCGAAGGCGTGGACTCGCCTGATGAGAACTCTAAGTTAGCGCCCGAAATTTCAGACATCTTGATTGAAATTCGTGATCTTAAGGCTTCATTGGTTAAAAGTGCAGACCGTTTAGGACATCTGGAAAAGAAACTTCGCATAAAATTGAAAGAAAGCTGATGGAAACGCGCGAACATAAAATCAAACGTTTGACAATGCGTTCCATGCGCCGTGGGATCAAAGAAATGGATCTGATTTTGATGCGCTATGCTCAGGACAAACTGTCAGGAATGAGTGATGAAGCATTGAGTCATTATGATGCGCTTCTCAACGAAAATGACCAGGATCTATATCAATGGTGTTCGGGACAGATACCGCCGGCGACAGAATTCACTGATCTGATTGCGGATATCAAGGTACACATCGCTGAACGTTTTTAACGTTCAAAATTTTAACTTTATCTTCAGAAATGTCGCATAGGTAAGGCAAAGTAATTGCGTTAGAGGAGCCGATGGATAGTATGAAACCGTTCTCGCAAAACACCTAAATATGTGTCGCCCGTCAGTATTTAGATGCACATTCCTTGACTGAACGTCTTCTCTGGTTGCTGTTGGCTGGCCGAATGGGCCAGCCTTATTTTTGTAGTCTTACCAGTGGCCAATATTTTGCATCGACGTCCAAGGTTCAGCAGGCTCAAGCGCGTTGCCCATCTGCAAAAGTTCGATTGAAATATTGTCCGGTGAACGCACAAAGGCCATGCGACCATCACGCGGTGGACGGTTGATTATGATGCCATTATCCATCAAGTGTTGACACATGTCGTAAATATTTTCGACCTCATAGGCCAAGTGGCCGAAATGACGGCTGTCACTTGGCAACCCATCATCACTGTCCCAATTGTGGGTCAGCTCGACTGGACAGTCCTCTTGCCCCTCGGGGGCCATGAAGACCAAAGTGAAGCGGCCTTGCTCACTGTCATAATGACGTGTTTTCTTTAGGCCCAATAGCTCAAAGAAGGCTTGCGATTTTTCAAGATCCTTTACGCGGACCATTGTGTGTAAATATCGGATTTTCATAAAATTTCCCCTGTGTTTTTAGAATTTATGGCAGGTTCCAATCTAAAATAAAACCGCCAGCTTTGTCGTATTGATCGATTTCACCAGCATACGTACCGTTTTATCAATTCACAAACTGCATTGGAACTCGCGAAGTTAATGTAATGATGCGAGCACTTTCAGAAATTAGCCTGTCCGCATTTGTGGACACTGGGCCCTAGACTACCTCAGCGTTCAAACAGTTGACCGCTAGACAGTATTTGCAATTCGTTCATGAAATATCCGTTTGAACCTATTCCATTTGCGAAGATAACACAAACTGTGCCGAGTAAGCTAAACTCGTAGCCCGAGGTCACTTCAAGTGATTATCCCGACCCCATTGAATATCATATTCTTTTTACCATTCGGAAAAGTGTGTAACGGGATTCATTTGGATCTTGCAAATCCACATCATAAAATAGTTCCGCGATCACAAACTTACCACCCGCGGCACTTTTTCGTATAAGTATCCCAAGATACTCACCAGTCATGGAAATTTAGCCAATTTTGACGGCGTAACGAACATCTCCAACAACCCCAAAAGGGCCGATGATTGAATTATTCTCGGACGTGACGTTCTCCGCGGAATTGCTAGCTGGCGGCGTTGCGCTGCCAAACGAAATGGATGTTAAGGTGTTATCGGAACTTCCCTTGTTATTCTCGGATGTTGTATCAGTTGTCGTACAATTGGAATCGGCTTCACTGTCAAGAGGATTGGGGCTTGCACCAACACCAGAGTATTCGACGAACATCGCAATACAAATTGGTCGTAGGATATTATGCATCACTGCATTGCCTTGTTGGGCTTGAAGAAAAGATTGTAATGCTGATCTATCAATAAGTATATAAAAATACATATAAGTATTGATCAATTTGTAGTGGATTAGTGCATATCGCGGTTTGCATGCCGATCATCCCAAGATATAGTGACGGTACTAACCCCAAATGGAGTCGCAGATATGTCCCTGTCCCCCGAACAACTGGCCGAAATCGAACAGCTGCGTGAACAGCGTGCATCAACTCTCCGCGCAGTGAGTGAGGGTATGGAGGGGCATCTTTACACGGCCTATCCCGTTTTGGATCACGGGTTTGTTCGCGTCATAGATTACATGGGGGATGATGCCGCAATTTGCCAAGCTGCGCGGGTAAGTTACGGCAAGGGCACTAAGTCAGTTCAAAACGATGAAGGTTTGATCCGCTATTTGATGCGTCATTGGCATTCGACACCGTTTGAAATGTGCGAAATTAAACTGCATGTGAAACTGCCCGTCTTCGTTGCACGTCAGTGGATTCGCCACCGCACGGCCAATGTAAACGAATATTCCGCGCGTTACTCTATCTTGGATCGTGAATTTTACATTCCCGCCCCCGAACACGTCGCGGCGCAGTCTGTGGTTAATAATCAGGGGCGTGGCGATATTTTAACTGGGGAAGAGGCCGCGCGTGTTTTAGAAATCCTAAAAGCCGACAGCGCGCGCGCCTATGATAGCTACGAAAGCATGATTTCACAGGATGGGCAACAAGGGTTGGCGCGTGAATTGGCGCGGATGAACCTGCCCGCGAATATCTACACACAATGGTATTGGAAAGTGGATCTACATAACCTGTTGCATTTCCTTCGCTTGCGTGCAGATGCTCATGCACAGTATGAAATCCGTATCTACGCAGAAGAGATTTGCAAAATCGTGGCCGATTGGGTGCCTTTCGCCTACCGCGCGTTCGAAGATTACCGCATGGGCGGCGCGACCCTATCTAGTGGTGCGTTGGATTGTGTGCGGCGTATGATTAAAGGCGAAGAGGTAACAAAAGAAAACTCTGGCATGTCGGCAGGAGAGTGGCGCGAATTTCAAACAGTATTGAAAGGTTAGTCGCTTTTTAGATCGACTTCTTGGGTTAACTGACCATCCAAATCAAAGATCAGCATTTTGTTTTGGTCTGTGACAACGGCATACCAATCTTTGGTTTGGGTGTAGGATACGGCGACTGTTCCGGAGGGAAGGGTGATCCGATCTGGGATCGCCAGAGCAGGCTGATTTAATCTAATGACAAGCAGTGCCGAGATGAGTACAACACCCACAATCATGACCATGGTCAATACAGTCACCAGTTGACGCAAAAAACGCAAACCGGACGGAAGCTCAATGTCTTCCATAGGGGATTTCATGTCGTCATTCATTGTTTCGTTCCAAATTCGAGCTGACCCACCTAAACGTCTTGATAAAGCGCTTTCGCGCGATGTTCCAGAGAAGGCTGATATTTCGCGATCACAGATTGTTCGCTTTCTGGAAAAAGGAGCAGTAAGCGTAGATGGCGTTGTTCAATCAGATGTGAAAGCTAAAGTTGCAGAAGGACAATTGGTTGAAATCACCATTCCAGAAGCTGTCGCAACTGAAATACGGGCCCAAAACATCCCGCTAGAAGTGATTTATGAAGATACTGATTTGATTGTCGTGAATAAACCGGCGGGCATGGTGGTGCATCCAGCGTCCGGATCGCCTGATCAAACATTGGTCAACGCGTTGTTATATCATTGTGCTGACACATTGTCGGGTATTGGTGGGAAACGCCGCCCCGGCATTGTTCACCGCATTGATAAAGATACCAGTGGGCTATTGGTTGTCGCGAAAAACGATCAGGCACACCGTGGTCTTGCCGCCCAGTTTGAAGTGCATTCGGTAGAACGCTACTACCGAGCGTTATGTTATGGGATACCTGACGCAAATGATCCGCGCCTGCGGGGCGTTCGCGGGGTCAGTTTTGAACAAGGCAACATTATGAAGGTGTCCACACACCTTGCGCGGCACAAAACAGACCGTCAGCGCCAGGCAGTGTTGTTCGAAGGGGGACGGCACGCCGTAACGCGTGTGCGAATCGTTGAACGTTATGGAATGCCCGAAACATTGGCACAGGTTGAATGTTGGCTGGAAACAGGGCGCACCCATCAGATTCGTGTGCACATGGCGCATTCAGGGCACGGATTAATTGGCGATCCAGTCTACGGTGGACGTCGTAAATTGGCCCAAAAATCATTCTCTTCAGAGGCATTAGATGCCATAGCACATTTCGATCGACAGGCATTGCATGCTGCAGTTTTAGGATTTGAACACCCTATAACAGGTGAAAGTTTGCGGTTTGAAGCGCCACTCCCCGATGATTTTGAAGTATTGATCAACCACATTTCATAATGTGAAATAGTCTCCACACTAAAAAGTGAACTTTTCAGTACAGTGCCACCTTGATATAGCTTATTACGCTTCTTAATTTGATGTTAACAAGGTAACTATCAGGGCTTGTCATGAGTAATTATGCAAATCTACCAGCGCCGACACCCGAAGGGGGGTTGAACCGCTACATGCAGGAAATTCGTAAATTTCCCATGCTGGATCCAGAAGAAGAATATATTTTGGCCAAGCGCTGGGTGGAAGAACAAGACACCGAGGCTGCGCATAAAATGGTAACTTCGCACCTGCGTTTGGCGGCCAAAATTGCTATGGGATATCGCGGATATGGCCTGCCTCAGGCGGAGGTCATTTCTGAAGCAAACGTAGGCCTAATGCAGGCCGTAAAACGCTTTGACCCTGAAAAGGGGTTCCGTTTGGCAACCTACGCAATGTGGTGGATACGCGCGAGCATCCAGGAATATATCCTGCGCAGTTGGTCCCTTGTTAAGATGGGAACAACGAGCGCACAGAAAAAGTTGTTTTTTAATTTGCGGAAGGCAAAGTCACGCATTGGTGCATTAGAAGAGGGTGATTTGCGTCCTGAAAGCGTTGCGCAAATTGCGAATGATTTGGGTGTAACAGAAGACGAAGTTATCTCAATGAATCGCCGCATGTCTGGCGGTGATGCATCCCTAAATGCAATGGTATCAAACGATGGCGAAGGCGCTATGGAGTGGCAGGATTGGTTAGAGGATGAAGATGCAGACCAAGCAGGCGATTACGAAGAGCGCAATGAAATGGAATTACGTCGTGAGTTACTGTTTGCTGCAATGTCGGCTCTAAATGATCGAGAGCGCGATATATTGACTAAACGCAGACTGTCTGAACCTGTGTCCACGCTGGAAGACTTAAGCGCAGAATATAATGTCTCGCGAGAGCGGATTCGCCAAATTGAGGTGCGTGCATTTGAAAAACTGCAATTGCGTATGCGTGAACTGGCGGTTGAACGTGGAATGCTGAACGCCGCTTAATACATCTTGGAAAAATAAATCACTCAGGATACCCTTTTGAACAAATCGAAAGGGTATTTTTATGACTAAACCGTTACGGTGGGGTATTTTGGGCGCTGCAAAATTTGCGCGCGAGCATATGGCACCTGCGATGATGTTAGCCAATAATACGGAATTGGCTGCTCTTGCAACAACTTCTGCGGATAAGGCCGCCGCATTCACTTCGCTTAACCCATCTTTGCAGATACACACTGATTATGGTGCTTTGTTGAACGATCCGGCGGTGGATGCCATTTACATTCCGTTGCCCAATCATATGCATGTTGAATGGGTAAAGCGTGCAGTTGAAGCAGGGAAACATGTTCTATGTGAAAAACCAATTGCAATGCAGGCCAGTGAAATTGACGAACTGATTACTTTGCGCGACCGCTCAGGTTTGTTGGTGGCCGAGGCGTATATGATCGTACACCACCCCCAGTGGCATTATGTGAAAGACCTGGTTGATGCGGGTGAAATTGGGACCGTGCAGCAAATTGATACAGTATTTTCCTATAACAACGCTGCAGATACGGGGAACATTCGCAACCGCGCTGAAACAGGTGGCGGAGGACTGCGTGATATCGGTGTATATACCCTTGGATGCGCACGATATGTAATGGGTGCTGAATTTGATGCGTTTCACCACGTTGATTTGCATTTAGAAAACGGTGTGGATGTTTGGGCGGGTGTTACGGGGCGCATCGGAAAAGTACGCTTTCATGGTATAACATCCATGAGGATGGCCTTGCGACAGTCTGTTAATATTCAAGGTGATCAGGGTGTTATCACATTAACAGCTCCGTTTAATCCAGGGGTCTATTCCCAAGCAGAGGTTCACGTTTCCAAAAGTGATATGACTTTGAAAACCAAACGCTTTCCGATGGCGAATCACTATGTGCATCAGTTGGAAAATTTCCAAAATTCCGTGACACAAGGTATTGCGTATCCGTGCTCGCTTGAATTTGTGCGTGGAACGCAATCAACGTTGGACCGAATTTTTGAAATCGCAAAATAAGGGCGCAGACCCTTACTTATTATTTTTGTCGATGAATTTTAGAACAAGTGGGCGTATGTTGTTCCGCCAGCTTTTCCCCGCAAAAATACCATAATGCCCTGCGCCCGGTTCTAGGTAGTGGGATTTTTTGGTTTTGGCCAGGCCCGTACACAAATCCAACGCTGCCACACATTGACCGGGTGCCGAGATATCATCCTCTTCCCCTTCCACGGTCATTACTGCGACGGTGGTGATTTTGGAAATATCTACTTTGTGACCGTCGACGGTAAATTTGTTCAACGCAATCTCGCGATTTTTGAAAACGCGATCCACAGTTGATAGATAAAATTCGGCTGTCATATCCATCACAGCCAAATACTCATCATAAAATTCGTTGTGTTTGTCGTGATCACTGGCCTCACCACGCGCGACGCGCATGATCTGTTCGTTGAACGCTTTTGAATGCGTTTCAGCGTTCATCGACATAAAAGATGTGAGCTGCAACAGACCAGGATAAACTGACCGCCCAACGCCTGCATATTTAAATCCCACGCGTTGGATCATTGTTTGTTCCAACTGTCCCATCGTCACCCTGTGCCCAAAATCTGTAACATCCGTCGGCGTGGCATCTGGATCAATTGGCCCACCGATCAGTGTTAGGCTGCGTGGCTGCGCCTCAGGATGTAGTTCCGCCAGATAGGCCGTAGCGGCCAATGTCAGCGGAGCGGGTTGGCAGACAGCGATAACATGCGTATCAGGACCCAACTCCATCATGAAATCCATCAGGTATCGGGTATAATCCTCGACGTCGAATTTTCCTGCCGAAACGGGAATATCGCGCGCGTTGTGCCAGTCGGTCACGTATACCTCGCAATCTGGTATAAGACTTTTGACGGTTTTGCGCAGCAAGGTTGCATAATGCCCCGACATTGGGGCAACCAACATGACCTTGCGCGGGGCCGCTTCACGCTCGGCAACTTCAAAGTGTACCAAATCACCAAAGGGGCGTTCGATAACTGTTTTGACGTTCACAACGTGATCACGCCCATCTTGACAGGTGAATGAATCTAATCCCCAGTCTGGTTTGACAATCATGCGTTCGAACGACCGCTCAGTCACTTCGCCCCATGCTGCTATCCATTGCACGAACGGATTGGGAACCATTGCGAACGCGGGATAGGAGGCGAAGCTTTTCGCGGTTGCGCCCATCCATTGGTTTGTATTTCGCATCGTTTCCATAATGTCATAGCTTGCCATATAGCGCATGGGATTTTCTTTGCTCCTGCCTCTTTCCGTCGCACATATTGAACGGGTCTTGGACAACGCGATCAAAATTGTTATGCTGCATAGCAGAAAGAATAAGTGGAAAATTTTGAAATGACAACCGAAGATAACGAAAGTGCTGTTATCCCAGAGGTATTGAAGCAGAATATTGAAACTCTCGAAGAGCTGAACCAGCGCTTAGTTTCTGTGCTGCAGAATAAAAAACAGATCAATCCTGCTTTGAACGGACCTGGCCAGGATTTAATGGTCAAAGCATCGCACGCCTATTGGTCAAACTTCATAGAAAATCCAGCGAATCTCATGGAAAAGCAGATTTCGTATTGGGGGAAAACTTTGGAATATTTTGTCGAAGCGCAACATGCCTTTACTCAAGGACAGTTTCAAATTCCTCAGGCCGATGGAAAACCTGATCGAAGATTTACGCACGAAATGTGGTCCTCAAACCCTTATTTCAATTTTGTAAAAGAATACTATTTGCGCACCGCTGATCTGATCAATTCGGCGATTTCTGAATTGGATGGGATGGAGCCTAGGGAAAAGCGCCGGTTGGAATTTTTCACGCGCCAAATCGTGGATATGATGTCGCCCACAAATTTCTTGGCAACAAACCCTGATGCACTTGAACGTGCTATGGCAACCCAAGGGCAATCATTGATTGATGGCATGCAAAACTTGATCGCCGATCTTGAGGCGAATGAAGGTGAACTGGTTGTTCGTTTGGCAGATGAGTCCGCCTTCGAAGTTGGCGGCAACATTGCAACCGCGACAGGCAGCGTAGTTTTTCGCAACGAAATGTTAGAGTTAATCCAATATGCCCCAACGACAAAAACGGTGCATGAAACTCCGATAATTATGTTCCCGCCTTGGATCAATAAATATTACATCCTTGATCTAAAAGAACAGAACAGCTTGATCCGTTGGGTCGTTGATCAGGGTTATACATTATTCGTGGTGTCATGGGTGAACCCCGATGCCAGCTATGCTGACATTGGATTGGAAGATTATATACAAAATGGGTATCTAAAGTCGATCGAAGTTGTGAAAGAGATTACGGATCAAACCCAAGTCAATGCCATTGGGTATTGTATTGCTGGTACGACGCTGGCGCTCACGCTATCACTTTTGAAGCAGCGCAAAGATGACAGCGTGAAGTCAGCAACCTTTTTCACAGCGCTTACAGATTTTTCCGAACAGCGCGAATTCACCCCATTTTTGCAGAATGATTTTATCGATGCGATCGAAGATGAAATCAATGACAAAGGTATATTGGAAAGCTTTATAATGGCGCGCACCTTTAGTTTTCTGCGTGCCAATGATTTGGTTTATGGTCCCGCCGTCAAAAGTTACATGATGGGCGAAGCGCCCCCTGCATTTGATTTGCTATATTGGAATGGTGATGGATCGAGTTTGCCTGGAAAAATGGCAATCCAATATTTGCGTGGCCTGTGTCAGGACAATAAATTTGCATCTGGCGAATTCGAACTTTTGGGGCAAACTTTAAAACTATCGGATGTTGATGTGCCCCTGTGTTCGATTGCCTGTGAAACAGATCACATCGCCGCGTGGCCAGATTGTTACCGCGGGGTGCAAAATATGGGCAGCAGCGATAAGACATTCATTTTGTCCGAGTCTGGTCATATTGCAGGGATTGTTAATCCGCCCAGTAAGAAAAAATATGGCCACTATACTTTGGACGATTTGGGATTGGATGCGGATGACTGGAAAGAGGGCGCATCCTTTAATGAAGGCAGTTGGTGGCCGCGTTGGAATGATTGGATCTCACCGCGGTCCGGTGAACAAGTTCCTGCGCGCATCCCTGGGAGTGGATCGTACAAAGCGATTTGTGATGCACCAGGCACCTATGTTTTGCGCAGATCGCATGTGTAACTTGAAATTTCTAGAAAAATGCTGCAATGCAGAAAAAAAGCTTGCAATGCTGCGATGCAGCATTTATATGTAGCTCGAACGCAAGATGGTCTTGCGTAGCGTGAAGGGAATTTGCGATGACCAAAGTAGAAGATATGACAAAAGCGTTTAAAGACATGATGGGTTCATTCCCAGTGGACATGAGCGCATTTGACGATGCATTTAAGAACACAGCATCAATGAACGAAAAGCTATCAAACGTTGCAGTTGAAGCGGCAGAAAAGTCTGCTGAAATCTCATCAAAGTGGACGAAAGACACCTTGGCGAAAATCGCAGACGTTTCAAAGGCGAAAGCGGAGCCAGCGGATTACGCCAAAGCAGTGGCAGATTTTGCGACAGCACAGGCAGAAGTTGCTGCAGAGAATATGGCAGCATTTGCAGAAGTTGCGAAGAAAGTCCAAATGGACACAGTTGAATTGCTAATGTCTACTGGCAAGAACATGTCAGAAGAAGCGACAGCAGCAGTGAAAAAAGCTACAGCTGACGTTACCGCGGCAACACGGAAGGCGACAGCAGCGGCGAAATAATTCGCTACCATTTTAGATTATTGAAAGGGTGCGGGTCATCGCACCCTTTCTTTTTTTGCTGCAATCGCTAATCTATGCTGCGACGCTGCATTTTTAGGGAGAATCGTTGTGGCAAACGCAAAAGAAAAACTACTGATCAAGCGCTATGCGAGCCGCCGTCTCTATAATACGGAAACCAGCGATTACGTCACGCTTGAGGATATTTCTGGGTTTATTCGCGATGGCCGCGATGTACAAATCATGGATTTGAAATCTGGAGATGATCTAACGCGTCAGTATCTGTTGCAGATCATTGCAGAACACGAAAGCCGTGGTGAAAATGTTCTACCTGTGGATGTTTTGACTGATCTTGTAAGAAGCTATACCAATCAGGCCGCATCCGTAGTTCCGCAATTCCTATCTATGTCCTTTGAAATGCTACGCGACGGACAAAATAAGATGATGGAAAATATGGGTATTAATTCAATGAATTCGATGCCTGGTTTTGAGGCGATGAAGGCCCAACAAGAAGCATTCATGAAAGCCTTTGGTTGGCCATCTACGGATCAAGCGCCATCTGAACCTGCAAATAATACAGGCGGCAGTGACGATCTTGATGCAATAAAGGCTCAGTTAAGCGCGCTTCAAGATCAACTGTCGAAGATGAGCAAATAGGGGCTGGCTTATTTCTCCGACTGTCAAAGATGCTTCTGCCTACCTTGGTGGATATCAGTGTGAAAATATATGCTATGCTTTTTCGGCTGATCCGAATGCGGTTCGTGCGTTTGTGACTCAGGAACACATCATAACGATATCGTAACTATTAAAAGTGGTTCGTTGGACTTTATGCATCACATCAACGTTGTTGGACACATATTGATAGACAGTCCCCGATAGTGGATCAATGAGGGCAAATTGCCCGGAATAGTTTACCCACGCCAATCCGACGGTTTTGATGAAATGTTTGCCAAATTTGGACTACCAGCTTGGGATTAAAATCCGAAGCGATCGCGCAGTCTATACCACGTCATCGCCAGCGCCAATAGGGGCGAGCGTAGCAATGTGCCCCCCGGAAAACGCTGATTGGGTACAGACGCCATAGCATCAAATCCCGCGCTATCACCATGAATGGCCTGTGCGATTAAGTGACCCGCATGCGTGGCCGTTCCCACCCCATGGCCTGAATACCCTGTTGCTGCCCAACTATTTTTTTTCGGTCGCGCGAAATAGGGCATGCGCTGAATGGTGATGCCCAATGTTCCCCCCCAAGCGTAGTCAATCCGCACATCGCGCAAATGCGGAAAGATTTCGCTCATGGGTTTGCGGACTATGGCCGCGATATCGCTGGGAAATTGGTACCCATAATTTTCGCCACCACCGAACAGCAATCTGTTATCAGGCGATTTACGGAAATAATTTACGACAAATTTACTATCAGCGACGGCAATGTTGTCGTTTGGTATTACATCCTGATCTTTTGACAGAGGTTCCGTTGCCACGATAAAATTGTTTATGGGCATGATCCGCGCAGCTAGGCTGGGTTCCAGATCACCTAAATATCCATTGCAGGCAAAAACAACGTGATCGCATGAAACTGTTCCTTGATCCGTCATTATATATATTTTGTTTGGGCCGTGTATGACCTGCGTTACTGGTGATTTCTCAAAGATTTGAACACCAAGTTGTTGCGCAGCGTTAGCCAGCCCCAAAACGTATTTAAGCGGGTGTAGATGCGCAGAATTCCAATCAACAAAACCACCATGATATGCATCAGTATTACAAAGCGTACGCCCCTCTGACACACTCAGAGATTGAACATGTGTCGCGTCGTAGGTTTGATGCAAAAAATCCGCATAATCGCGCATTTGATCCCCAAGTCGGAGGGTATGTCCCAACGTTGCCACGCCAGGCGTCAGATCACAATCAATCTTGAATTTGTTGATCAGTGATTTAACCAAGGTTTGTGCATCTAACGCCATGCTCCACAACAAACGCGCAACATCATCACCCATCAAATCAATCAGGTCAGCCTGATCCATCCGTTGGCCCATACCCAACTGACCACCATTACGCCCTGATGCACCAAAACCAATGCGCTGTGCATCGAGTATTGTTACGGAATATCCCAGCTCGGCCAGATGCAGCGCGGTAGAAATCCCCGTGAATCCCGCACCGATTATACAAACGTCTGCGTCCTCTGAACCAACGAGCGCAGGGCAGAGTGGCATTGGTCTTGCCGTGGCGGCATACCAGCTATTTGGGTATTCACCAAAACGATCATTTGCATAAAGTAGGTTCATACGTTCAAAAGCAGGTGTTCACGTTCCCATGGGCTGATCACTTGCAAGAATTCTTCGTATTCTGTGCGTTTTACGATCGAATAAACACGCGCAAATTCTGGCCCTAAAATTTCATGAAGCTCCTCAGATGCTTCGAATAAATCTAACGCCTCTCCCATGACGCGCGGGATGTCCTCATCCCCTTCATAGGCGTCACCTTTGAACTGTTTGGTAGGGCGAATTTCATTGACCATGCCCAGATATCCGCAAGCAAGCGATACCGCGATCCCCAAATACGGATTGCAATCCATGCCCGCCAATCGGTTCTCCACCCGCCGTCCTTTCGCATCTGACAGTGGGATGCGAATACCTGTGGTGCGATTGTCGCGCGCCCATTCCAAATTGATGGGGGCGGCATGATCTTTCACATAACGCCGATATGAATTCACATAGGGTGCCAAAACTGCGATGGCCGCTGGCAAGTATTTTTGTAGACCACCGATGAAACAGAAAAATAGATCGGTTTCACCACCTTGTGGACCAGAAAAGATATTCTGACCCGTTTTGGCGTCCATGAGCGAGTGGTGGATATGCATTGCGCTGCCTGGTTCGTCTTCGATCGGTTTTGCCATAAAGGTTGCGAAGCAATTATGACGCAGAGCGGCCTCTCGGATCAAACGTTTGAAATAAAATACTTCGTCGGCCAGGCGCAAGGGGGCCCCATGTCGTAAATTGATTTCCAATTGGCCTGCCCCGCCTTCTTGGGTGATGCCATCAATTTCAAATCCCTGCGCTTCTGCGAAATCATAGATGTCGTCAATTACCGGTCCGAATTCATCTACCGCTGTCATGGAATATGCCTGTCGCGCGGCCGCTGGCCGGCCTGAACGCCCCATCATGGGTTGAATCGATTTGGCCGGATCTATGTTGCGAGCAACCAAGAAGAATTCCATTTCAGGAGCAACAACAGGCGTCCATCCTTTGTTTTGGTATAATTCCACCACTCGTTTCAAAACGTTGCGCGGGGCAAAGGGAACTGGTTCACCTTTCCGATCAAACGCATCATGAATGACTTGCAGCGTCAAATCCCCCGTCCATGGTGCAGCCGAAGTTGTGGAATGATCTGGACGCAAAATCATATCCCGTTCAATAAATCCTTCCGCGCTTGCAGCTTCGCCCCAATCGCCCGTGATTGTTTGGTAAAAAATGGAGTCGGGCAAATGAAATGATCCTTGACGCGCATATTTTGCCGCAGGTACGGCCTTGCCGCGTGCGATGCCCGGCAGATCTGCAATGATGCATTCAACTTCGTCGAGTTTTCGCCCGTTTAGATAGTCTTGGGCGTGTTGGGGAAGTGATGCCAAAAAGGTTTCAAGGTCAACGGACACTACGTCCTCTTTTCTTGTTGGAAATGCCGGGCGATTTTGTCGGCCATTTCGGGTTGTGCGGCCTGTTCTTTCAGGCGCGATTTCGCTGTGAGCAGCAACTCATCGGGAACCACGCCCTGACCACGGTAATCAATCAAACCTTTGGTGAAGAATGCGTCGAATTCGGGATGGGGTTGAAATGTCAAAATGTGATTGCCGTAACTTAGGACAGCATTTGCGCAAAATGAGGACTGACCAATCACCCGTGCGTCAGTTGGAAGCGTAACAACCTGATCCTGATGCCAAGCGTTTAGGGAATAGGTCTGACCATCGATTTCATAGTCCGTGAGGCCAACACTCCATCCCCCGTCAAATTTTTCGACACGACCACCAAGGGCTTGCGCAATAATCTGATGGCCAAAACAAATGCCAACCAATGGGCGTTTGTCATGATGAATTTTACGGATTAAATCCTCTAACGGGGGAATCCAATCATGGGGTTCATATGCGCCATGTTTTGATCCTGTAATCAACCAACCATCGGCTGCATCTGCACCATCGGGGAAAACTCCATCTACAACGGCATATGTTTCAAATTCAAAATTATATGACCCAAGCAATTTTTTGAACAGGGTATCATAATCGCCCAAATCATTGATCAGGGCATCTGGTGAATGGCCAGTGGCTAGAATCCCAATTTTCATCATCGTAAAACTACTTTAATTCAGGTTATCATACGGTTTCTAAGTATGATTTCCAATGTTCTGATACATCTATGTCGACCAAAAGCGATAGCTCTTGTTGTTTCGTCAGGCAGAGATTTTCAATCAATGCCTGAGGCAAAATGCGCGCGATCAGCGGATCACTTTCAAATGTATCAATGGCTTCCTGCCAAGTTGGGGCAAGTTGGGGTAAATCCAGATCATAGGCGTTTCCTGTGATTGGCTCAGGCGGAAGCATTTCATCCTCAATACCCGCTAAGGCCGCTCCAAGGATCACAGACAGGACAAGGTAGGGGTTGATGTCGCCTCCTGCAACACGATGTTCAATCCGCCGCGCTTCGGGGTGGCTTTCAGGGATGCGCAGAGCTGAGGTGCGATTTTCATATGCCCAACTTGCACCTGTGGGGGCGTGAGTGTTGGGCACCAGCCGTTCGTAACTATTACCATGGGGGGCAAAAACCAAGGTGGATGCGGCCATTGCCTCAAGGCACCCTGCCACAGCATGGCGCAGCATCACGGTTCCATCGGCTCCGCCATTGTCGAAAATGTTATTCCCCTCTTCATTCAAGACTGAGAAATGCACATGCATCCCATTTCCAGCCTCATTTGCAAATGGTTTGGCCATAAAGGTCGCTGCCATCCCATGCTTACGCGCAAGCCCCCGCACCAATGATTTGAACAGCCATGTGTCATCGGCTGCGCGCATTGCTTCGGAATGTGTTAGGTTCACTTCGAATTGGCCCAATCCCGCCTCAGAAATAGCGGTCTGCGCATCAATTCCCATGTGTTCGCAGGCATCATAAAGTTCAGAAAAATAGGCATCAAAGCTGTCCAGTTGACGTAATGACATATAGGCCCGCCCAACCAGTGGGCGCCCGCTTTGCGGATTAATGGGTGGGTTAAGGTTTTCTTGACTATCGTCAACCAGATAAAATTCCAATTCGGTTGCGGCTACAACTTGCCAACCGCGAGTGGCATAGCGGTCCAATACACGCGCAAGCGCATGCCGGGGGTCTCCCGCAAAAGGTGTTCGATCAACCTCATAAGTCCACATCGGAACAAAGAATGTTGCAACATCGAGCCATGGCATTGGAACGGGCCCTCGATCCGTCGGCAGAAGAATTCCGTCAGCATCACCAGTTTCAAAGACAAGCGGGCTGTTTTTGATGTCAGATCCCCAAATGTCTAGGTTTAAGGCTGACAAAGGCAGTTTGATCGCCCCTTGGTCGACGGTGTCATAATCAGAGATGGGTAGACGTTTTCCCCGCATCTGACCATTCAGGTCACATGTTGCAACCCTGAACGTCCGGAATTGGTTCAAATCCATGAGAACCTCGTTCAATAATTTGATCAAATTATTTCACTCATAGAGGTTTTTGTCTAGTCTTGAAAAATTCATAATGCTGTGATGTTGTCACGCTCCTTTTTTGCGATCCTAAAATCCTGCCAAATATGCTTGATATTGCGAACATACGTCTGGAATTTTGCAGTAAAATGCTTTTGAATAAAGTGAAATCGATCATATGAACTATTTCTAAAGTAGATGACGAAATGCTGTGTTTATTACTTAGATTTTAGTTCCTTATAAAAATCTAAAAATTGCATCGTTAAATAGCGAAGTTCCGCACCAACAAGGCCTATTTTTCCATAAACTCTCTGATTTGGTATGTCTTTAAATGGCTGGATCGCATTACTATTGGTTATAATTGCGTGAGATAAAAGTTGGGCGGCAATGGGCGCAGTATTCATTCCATGCCCTCCAAATCCAGAAAGAATATATTGACCATCTTGCAATTCTTTCACGTATGGCAAGAAGTGCCTAGCATATGCCATATTGCCTGCCCATGCATACTTTATTTTCAAAGAACTTTTTGTCATTTCATTCCCAAGTTCTCCAAATACAGAAGTAATATCATTTAAAATCATCTTTTTAATTTTTTCAGTGTTTAATGTGCCATAGGCAGTAATTGAAGTACCCCACAAAAGACTACCATCTTGGAGCTTCCTGTAATAATTACCAGCTCTTCGAGTATCGGAGTAAGCCCAGTTTCTAGTTATATGTTTATTCAGAATTTCGTGCATAGGTTCGGATACGCCAATGTATGTTTTAATGGGAAGCTGGTGTCTCATGCCAAATTTAAATTCTTTCCCACCATAGCCGCCTGTCGCAAAAATTACTTTATCTGCATAAATTGTGTTGGGTACTGAATGAGTTTCCAGAATATGAGTGAGGTGGCGTTTCGTTACAGATTTTACTCGAAAATTTTCTACTACGGTTCCACCTGCATCAATTGCTTCTTTTGTAAGCGTGCGGATGAAATTCAATGGGTGAAAATGGAAAGCATTCGAATTGTAAAATCCAGTTTTATATCTTTTAGCGGTTAGTATCTTTCGCAAATATTCTCTTGAGATTTTACGAGTGCTCAAATCGTCTGAGCTGTCATTCCAAAGTGAAAGACGCAATTCACCCTTGATAGGCATTGATGACGAGTAATCTGATGACAATAACTTATTTCTAGTCCAAACAAAACCATCGTAACCTAATTGATTGAGAATATTAGCACGATCTGTTCCTAATAAAGCACTCATATTTTTATTAGTTGACGCCCAACCCGCTGAACAAAATCCCCCATTGCGACCAGACGCCCCTGACCCAATTTGATTTGCTTCCAGCAAAACCACTTTGGCACCAGCTTTTGACAACTCAAGCAATGCAACCAATCCCGCTAATCCACCACCGATTATCGCAACGTCAAACTTGTGTTGGGGCAAATCGCGCGCGTCAGTGGGGCCTACGGGCTCGATAGCTGTATCGTCATACCAAGTTCGTGTGAGAAGAGCATTCAATGCTCCTTTCCTTTACCCACCATGTTACTCAATGCCTTAACACCTGATGCGGCAAGCAACGTGAGGATTACGTAAATTAGAGCAGCTGAATTAAATGGTTCAAATGCTAAGAAACTTTGAGCTTGGAACTCTCGCATTCTTTGGGTCAGGTCCCGTACAGAGAGGATTGATACCAGTGACGTATCTTTTAACATTGCTATAAACTCGTTGCCAAGCGCAGGTAAAACGATCGCAATTGCTTGAGGTATAATGATGATGCGTGTAATCTGAAATTCCCTAAGGCCCAATGACCGCGCCGCTTCAATTTGCCCTTTAGGAACAGCTTCAATTCCCGCTCTGAAAATTTCTGCCATGTAAGCTGAGTAACCGATTGCGATTGCAAGAACCCCTCGTGTCATCATTTGCAAATCAATGTATCCAGCTGAAGCACTCTTAAGGGCGCCGGATAAAGGTAGACCAACATATAAAATGATTACCAACATTGGTACTCCTCTTATGGTGTCTACAAAAAAATCTGCGAACACCACAAGTGGATGAGCTTGTATTAGGGCACCAATTGCAGCTAGGAGAATCAATAATACTCCGAATGATAGGCACGAGATTGCAATTGTTTTTTTCACCGTGGGTAAATAATTGGTGCGCCAAATGTGAATTCCTTGATTTTCGTACTTTTCGGGAACTAATACCGCAGTGATGTTCCCCCTCTGGTATAAATCTAAAGCCTGTTCGACTGTTGCGAGAGATCTAATTTTGTATGGTTTCTCAGGCGGATCTTCTTGAAAGTCCCCGTATCGAATTGCGTCTGATATATTTTGAGGTGTCCCAGAAATTATTCCGACCCTACCTTCCAAATCACCAATTAAAATCACCTGCTGCTTGGGTGCATTAAATTGCCATATAGATATCAACAGCAGCACAGCCCCTGTCATGAAAAAAATTTTTGAGGCAAGTTTTGATGGCTTTAGACGCGACATCATTGCCCAGATTAATCCGAGAATTGAGGCGGCGATATATGCAAAAAATGCTGCTCTTAGAGTTACCATCAATCCTACTGCAAAGCCAGCATGTGCTACCATTATGATATAGAATGCTAGGCAAAAATTAAATGCAAGAATAACGAAGGTTAGTGCTTTACCAGTGCCACTCGAATGCACAGACTTGGGTAAAATGGACCAGACGATACAAAGGACTGACAGACCAATAAGCCAGTTAAAAGTATGATGCGCGAATTCGATTAATTTCAAACGGTATGTTTCATCTAAAATGAATAAATTGTCAGATACGATAACATAATCCGAAGTTCTTGGATCTAGTTCGTTGACCACTACGGACGCTAGGTAGGTATCAATCCCTTCAAGATTAATGATCAATATCCCTGAAATACTTTGGACAACGAAACAGCTTAATGCTTTAGTCCGTTTAAGTGCTACATTCTCGGTGCTCTCATTGAGCTTGGTCGCACTCAAGACATAATACGCACCAAGAAAACCAAAGATCCAATATGATGAGCAGAGAATGAACATACTCAGTAGGATCAAAGGTTGGTCTTCTATACCAAGAACCGCTTTTAAAGCAGAACCATAATTTCGGGATGTAACAAGCAGCCAAATTATTATTGGTGCAAGCATTAAAAACACCAAATTTGATGCACGCACTTCGCGTAGCCGCTTTAACATGTTGATTACTTTCGGCACTAATGTGAAACACTCCCCAACGTTTAGATTGGGCTAAACTATTGGGGAGTATGAAAAATTTATTTTGGCCACCATTTGATCATAAGCTGCGTCAGGGTGCCATCCTCTTTTATCATTGCAAGTCCAACATTGAAGTCATCTTGTAAGGTGTCGCCTTCTTGGAAAACTAAACCTAACGGGTCCGATGATAGGCCCGTAATTGCCACTGTAAGTTCGCCTGCGAATTCTTGCTCGTATGCAGCGGCAGACGTAGAGTCGATGATAACGCCATCAACATCACCGTTTTGCAATGCAACCACAGCATTATTGAAAGCATCAAATAATGCTAGGTTTGCTCTGCCGACGAGCTCTTCGCCCAACGTCGCATTAGTTGTTCCGGTTTGAGAAGCTAAGCGCATTGATCCATTTTTAAAGTCATCAATTGTCGAATTTTGATCGGAAACTCGCATCAATACACCTTGCTGGACAACGATGTAAGGTTCAGAAAAATCCACAATTTTATCTCGTTCCTCGGTAATGGTAACACCAGACACCACCATATCAAATTGACCATCAGCTAGGGCACCAAAAATCCCATCCCAGGCAGTTGTTATCCAGTTAGGTTGACAATTGATTCTGTTGCATATTTCAGCAACTACATCGACATCAAACCCTTTTACGACCCCATCTTCAATAAATTCATGTGGGGGGTAAGTTGTGTCTGATCCAATATTTATTACTCTTCCACCTAAGTCGGCAGCTGCCACTGGTAGAGCAAGTAAAGCACCTAAGGCTATTCCCGTTAAAAGCTTCTTCATAATATTCTCCCATTTTGGATGGCTTGTCAGTTCGCAAGCTCTGTCGATAAGCGATACTGTTAATGACCGAACGAAATGGGTCAAGTTTTTAGTGCTGAATATCAAAGTTACAGTTGCATGACATTGAGGGCAAATAATGGTAATTTGAATTAAGATTTATTTTTGATTGATTAGTTCTGAAGGGCTGTGAGGGTTTGCAACGTCTAGGTAGTCATTCTTTGGAATGTAAACTATTCCTTTTATACCGAGATTTGTCTTAATAACGTCGTCAAGTCCTCTAATAGTTTTACTAACAGCTTCGAATATCAATTCTGCATAATTTTCATATGCTGTGACGAATGGCAAACCGGGTGTTGGTTTTGTCAAATAGATTACGCGTACTTGGCGTGTTAGTTCAGGGTGATATTTACACATCAAGCGCCATGTATGTGCATCAATGGCTGCAAAATCAGCTTCTCGTTTGCGGACTGCATGAATAGACGAAGCGTGGGTGTGAGTCCGAATACCTCTTTTTGGTTGCAGACCTTTTGTCTGCATCTCCACAATTACCGATCCCCATCCAGATTGTGATAGACCATCATTAAATGCAATATTTTTACCATCAAGTTCGTAGAAGTCGTGAATTTTACTTTCTGAATGCACAATAACTGCACTGCGATAATAACCTGGAGCGCATCCCTCTAGCCCATAATCAGGTGTTCCTACCAAGTATAGGCTTTCGTGTAGAAAGGTGCGATATGGCATTCCGCATGTTTGACCAAAGAAAAGTTCTCTTGATAGCCAAAACTCTTGAATATTTTTAGGGCGCGAAAGCTTATCAGGCCCAAAACCCAAATTTGCACGAATTGCGCTCCAAAAACCATCATTATCGTCCCGTAACTCGGGGCGATCATACATCGGTAAGCCTGCAATCATATCAGCCAACTTTTTGACGTGCTTTGGCGCTGTCGACGTCCGTTATGCCTAGTAGGCTAGCGACCAGTCGGATTAAGGCATCTTCCTCTGCATCCCGCTCTCCATCGGCAAGCGCAATTCTCCAAAGCGCTTCGATCACGGCAAGTCGCTCTTCATATGCTACGCATTCTTTGATCGCACGGGTAAAGCGCACAGTATCAGGTGCTTCGATCTCTAACGCTTCGCCTTCTATGCGCAACGCTTCTGCATCAGCGTCCACAAGGGCGTAGCGCGTCGCGAGAACACGATCAATATTTGCCATCTCGACAATTGCATAATCTCCATCGGATCGCGCCACGCGCACCAACAGGGCGGCGATCGCCAAACGCGCGTCTGTATCACCAAGTGGTTCTGGTGCGTGCGAAAGTAAACGGCTTAAAAAATCTGCAATCATTCGTCATCATACCCTTCGACAATGACCATATCGCCTGCGGAAACCTTGGCGCGAATTTCGAATGCCGCACGATACTCGGGGCTTTCGTAACAGGCGCGTGCTGTTTCGATGTCGTCAAACTCCAGCACGACTGTGCGTGGGCGCACGATACCTTCTTCTACGGTTTGTTCGCCGCCGCGCACTAAAAACCGCGCACCAAATTTTTGAAATGCAACTGCGTTTGCTTTTCTATATTCTTCGTATACCACCGGGTCCTCGACAGTGACGTGGCCAATCCAATATCCTTTTGGCATTTCGCTCCCTTTCAAGTCAGTTTGCCGAAGATATCAGCAAGTCGTTTCAACTCATCTGATAAACCAAATGGGGGGTTCACAATGAAAAGTCCAGAACCCATCATTCTGTGGCCTTCGCGCGCAGGTGGGAAGTTAACCTCTGCGCGCAGCCCGTCTGGATGATTTTTGGTCAAGGCGGTTAACATAGGATCATGTGCACCAGATTTTAGAACAGGGTACCACAGCACAATAATTCCAACGTTCCACTTTTTATGCAGCTTCGCGATTCTTGGGGGAATCGTCGTATAATCACTTTTAATTTCGTAGCTGGGATCAATCAACAGAAGTCCACGTCGTGGTGTCGGGGGGCACAAACTTTGCGCAAGTTGATAGCCGTCTTGTTGATAGACCCTGGAGCTTTTTCCTATCGCGCTCCGCAGGGCGCTTGCTTCTTGCGGATGCAGTTCTGCTAAATGTATCTGATCCGTTTCACGCAGTAATTCGCGTGCGATCCAGGGCGATCCAGGATAGTGACGTGGTCCAAATGTGTCGCGTACCTTATTCAATGCACGCAAATAAGGATGATCTGATCCAAGTGCTGATTGAATCAGTTCGTTTTCGATCCCTTTCTCTGCCTCGCCCGTTTTTTGCGCTGCATCAGAGGCAAGATCATAAAGCGCGCGACCCGAATGTGTTTCGATGTAACTGAGTGGTTTATCTTTGAGCGTTAAATAGGCCAGCACCCACGCAAGGGCCGCATGTTTTTGCACATCAGCTAAATTGCCGGCGTGAAAGATATGTTGATAGGAAAGCATTCCCCAGATGTGCCAGTGATTAGCGCATTAAACAAGTCTACTGGTATCTTTGGCGGCGCGGACGAAATCCGCGAACAAGGGATGTGGTTCAAATGGTTTAGACTTTAGCTCTGGATGGAACTGAACGCCAATGAACCATGGATGATCTTCCCATTCGACAATTTCTGGTAGTCGACCGTCTGGAGACATGCCTGAAAATTTAAGACCCGCTTTTTCCAGTTGTTCACGGTAGCGAATGTCAACCTCGTATCTGTGGCGATGGCGCTCCTCGATAGAGGTTGTGCCATAAACTTCTGCAACTTTTGTTCCTTCGCCCAAGGACGCGGAATAGGCACCCAAACGCATTGTGCCGCCTTTATCATCGGTGACTCTACGCTCAACAGTGCGATTTCCTTGGATCCATTCTTTCAAATGGTAAACTACGGGTTCGAAACGTTTTTCCCCCGCTTCGTGATCAAACTCTTCTGATCCTGCATCTTTTAGGCCTGCAACATTTCGCGCTGCTTCGATCACGGCCATCTGCATGCCCAAACAAATCCCTAGGTATGGAATTTTATGTTCGCGGGCAAATGTGGCGGCTTTGATTTTGCCTTCGGTACCACGTTCGCCAAATCCGCCTGGTACCAAAATGGCATGGAACCCTTGCAGGTAGGGTCCTGGATCTTCTTTATCGAAAATCTCGGCATCTACCCATTCCACATTCACTTTTACACGATTTGCCATACCGCCATGCGTCAAGGCTTCGGCAATGGATTTATAGGCATCTTCAAGCTGTGTATATTTCCCGACAATGGCAACTTTGACCTCGCCTTCTGGGTGGTAAATGCGGTCTGCCACATCGTTCCAACGCATCAAATCGGGTTTTGGCGCGGGGGCGATGCCAAAGGCATCTAATACTGCTTGATCCAAACCTTCGCGGTGATACGCCAGCGGCGCTTCGTAAATGGATTTCAGATCCTGAGCTGCAATCACACTGTCTTTGCGCACATTGCAGAACAGAGCCAATTTTTCGCGTTCTTTTTCCGGAATTGGTCCTTCTGAGCGGCAGACCAGAATATCTGGTGCCAGCCCGATTGAGCGGAGTTCTTTGACCGAGTGCTGTGTAGGTTTCGTTTTCAACTCGCCAGATGCATTGATAAATGGCAACAGGGTAAGATGCATGAAAATACACTCTCCACGCGGTTTATCCTGCGAAAATTGACGAATTGCTTCAAAAAATGGCAACCCTTCGATGTCACCAACGGTACCTCCAATTTCACATAGCATGAAGTCAACCTCATCTTCGCCGATCGAAATGAAGTCTTTAATTTCATTTGTGACGTGCGGGATCACCTGAATGGTTTTGCCCAAATAATCGCCACGACGTTCTTTTTCCAATACGTTGGAATAAATGCGCCCTGAAGAGATCGAGTCGGTATTGCGCGCCGCAACCCCTGTAAATCGTTCGTAGTGGCCAAGGTCCAAATCTGTTTCCGCACCGTCATCGGTTACGAAAACCTCGCCATGTTCAAATGGACTCATCGTCCCCGGGTCAACGTTTAGATAAGGGTCCAATTTGCGAAGACGTACGCTATACCCACGGGCTTGTAACAATGCACCAAGGGCCGCAGAGGCAAGGCCTTTCCCAAGCGAAGACACCACACCACCAGTGATAAAAACAAAACGCGCCATAGGTCGAAGTCTCCCGTAGTGTTGGGCATGGATGCCATCGTCAATCGGTCCCATAGGCTCAGAATGTGCCATGTACCACGGGACTTAAGATATAAAGGATTCGCAAAATTTTGCAAGCTAACCGCAACATTATGTTACGATTATGTTCCTACCCCCAAGCGATAGTATTAGTCAGTACTTGGTAGAAGTGGGGCCGAGCCATCGCTGCTGGGCGCCAATAATTCATCTACATTTAGCTCTGGGACAGCGTTTTCTTGTACAGCTGGAGCCACGCCCAGGCGGTCCAAAACGGACCCATCGGATGAATTTTGCGCTGCAATAATCGTCAGTGTGATCGATGTAAAGATGAATGCGATTGCCAAAATCCATGTCGCCTTGGACATCGCAGTGGCTGCACCACGGCTTGACATAACATTGTCCCCACCACTGCCCATTCCTAGGCCGCCGCCTTCTGAACGCTGAAGCAAAACAATTCCTACCAGCCCCAAGGCCAGCAACAGATGGATGGTGAGTACGACGTTTTCCATTCTACCCCGCAGGTTTTCGACTTGCAGGCGTAGATAGTCATGTTTTGTCCCATGAGCAAGGGGAGAATGTGCCAGAAGCGTTAAGTGAATTGCGGGACTTTTGACACCTGCGGCAATTTCGTGGTTTCCATGAACAGATTCGCTATGTATATCAGCGCGGGTTTGATAGCGCATGAGAAAGGCGAGACATGGCAAACGTTGTGGTTGTGGGTGCTCAGTGGGGCGATGAAGGCAAAGGCAAAATTGTTGATTGGCTAAGCGAGCGCGCAGATGTCATCGCGCGTTTCCAAGGGGGTCACAATGCAGGCCACACCTTGGTCGTCAATGGTGTGACATACAAGCTGCATGCGCTGCCCAGCGGCGTTGTCCGTGGGGGTAAGCTATCAGTGATAGGGAATGGTGTTGTTTTGGATCCATGGCATCTGGTCAAAGAGATTGAAACAGTGCGTGCCCAAGGCGTTGAAATCAACGCAAAGACATTGATGATTGCGGAAAATACGCCTTTGATTTTGCCTGTGCATGGTGAATTGGATCGTGCACGCGAGGCACAGATCAGCGTCGCAAAAATTGGAACCACAGGTCGTGGAATTGGCCCGGCCTATGAAGATAAAGTTGGCCGCCGCGCCATCCGCGTAGCGGATTTGGCTGATCCCACAACGCTAGAGGCACGTGTTGACCGCCTGCTGTTACATCACAACACATTACGCCGCGGTTTAGGCATGAAAGAAGTGGATCGCGCAGATTTGATCTCGCAGCTAACAGAGATTGCACCAGAAATTTTGAAATACGCAGCGCCAGTTTGGAAGGTGCTGAACGAAAAACGAAAAGCGGGCAAACGTATTTTGTTCGAAGGAGCGCAAGGCGCACTTTTAGATATTGATTTTGGTACATATCCATTCGTGACCTCTTCAAATGTATTGGCAGGTCAGGCATCTGCAGGGACGGGTATTGGGCCAAATTCGATTGACTTTGTACTTGGCATTGTTAAGGCCTATACAACCCGCGTTGGCGAGGGACCGTTCCCGACAGAATTGTTCGATGATGATGGTCAGCGTTTGGGTGAGCGGGGTCATGAGTTTGGGACAACGACAGGACGTAAACGTCGTTGTGGCTGGTTTGACGCGGTGTTGGTTCGTCAAACCTGCGCAACTTCAGGGGTAACTGGAATTTCGTTGACCAAACTGGATGTTTTGGACGGATTTGAGACCCTAAAAATTTGTGTTGGCTACGAATTGGATGGCGAGCGTCTAGAATACCTCCCAACCGCTGCTGACCAACAGGCGCGCTGCACACCGATATACGAAGAAATGGCAGGTTGGAGCGAAAGCACCGAAGGCGCCAAAAGCTGGAACGATCTACCCGCGAATGCGATCAAATATGTAAAGCGTGTCGAAGAGTTGATTGAATGCCCTGTCGCACTATTATCTACGTCACCCAAGCGTGAAGATACGATTTTGGTCACGGATCCATTTCAGGACTAAACATGCTAAGCTACAATGCACGTCGCAGATTATCTTTGGTCATCCTATTGCTGGGGTTGCCACTATATATCATTGTGGCAGTGAACGTGATTGCGATGTTTGACAGACCCCCGATAGTGGTGGAAGTTTTTGTTTATGTCGCACTAGGCGTGCTTTGGGCCTTTCCATTTAAATACGTGTTTCGTGGAATCGGTCAGGCAGATCCTGACCAAGACTGATCCCTAAATTGATCCACCAAATTCTTTAGATAACACCAATTCAATCAGCACGCGCGCCTCTTGCCGCGCGTGTTGAGGATCCATTTCCCTATCCGATTGGGCCACGCTTAGCCAAACACCGTCCAAATAAGATTGCAGTATGCGGCGCATAGTTTCGCAGAATGGTGCAGGGACTAGAGGTGCAAGTTCGGCGTGGAAATGTGATTTTACCCGTGATTGATTGATCCGATGCAACCGTTCTAAATGCGCAGAGTAGGGTGCTACCGACCAGAATTGCACCCAGAAACTACAGTGTTGTGGTGTGAAAAATTTGGGATCAAAATGCGCATCAAAAATCGCAAGCAGTCGGTCCTTGGGATGAAACGCAAATTCAAGGTATTGTTTGTGTGTCGCCCTCAAAATGCGAAGCAAATGTCGCATCGTTTCAAACATCAATTGGTCTTTAGATCCAAAATAGTAATTAATACTTGCTGCCGTTGCCCCAATTTCAGCAGCGATTTCGGACATAGTAACGGCGTGAAACCCCTGTTTGTGCGTTGCGTTAAGCGCTGCAACTATTAACTCTTCATGTCTGATATCGCGGATTTTTTTTCTGGTCATGGATTTATATTATCATTTTTTAAACTGGATTACCAAAAATTAAACATACATTTAAAAATAGTTTTACTTTTCAAAATATGTAGTAAGATCATCGTGCTACAACAGCATGATGCCACTATTGCGCCCGACATTTTTGGAATTTTGAAATTGTGAATGCGCGTCTCGGCAGTGTTGGTATTGCAGTGGCAATAGGGGAGAACTTGTCAGCGTGCTACAAATAACTGACACAGTTGTACGGTGTTCAAAAGGAAAGGCAACATGCAAATTCAACCAGTCGCAAGTCATTTTATCAATGGTGAATATGTTGAAGATATGAGTGGAACGCCCATTGATGTTATTTATCCAGCCAGTGGCGAAATAATCGGGCGCGTCTATGGTGCAACAGATGCAGTGATTGAACAGGCCATCAAATCGGCGAAGTCTGCGCAAAAAAAATGGGCAAAAACTTCGGGAACTGAACGTGGTCGCATCCTGCGCCGAGCAGCCGATATCATTCGCGAGCGCAACCGCGATCTGTCTGTTTTAGAGACATATGATACGGGTAAACCATTATCCGAAACGTTATATGTGGATGCCACGAGTGCTGCTGATGCTTTAGAATATTTCGGTGGATTGGCGGGGTCGCTAACAGGTGAGCATATCCCAATGGGCGAAAATTGGGCCTATACAATTCGTGAGCCACTCGGGCTTTGTGTTGGGATTGGTGCATGGAATTATCCAACACAAATTTCGTGCTGGAAAGGCGCGCCAGCAATCGCATGCGGAAATGCGATGATCTTTAAACCATCAGAGACAACGCCTCTTTGCGCTTTAAAGGTTGCGGAAATCCTGATCGAGGCGGGTTTGCCAAAGGGCTTATACAACGTGATCCAAGGAATGGGGGATGTTGGTGCAAAATTGGTCAGCGACAACCGCGTGGACAAAGTGTCATTAACGGGGTCCGTCCCTACAGGGCGCAAGGTTTACGCCGCCGCAGCCGAGGGTATTAAGCATGTGACGATGGAATTAGGTGGCAAATCCCCGTTAATCATTTTTGATGATGCAGATATCGAAAATGCGGTAGGAGGCGCGATTTTAGGGAATTTTTATTCTTCGGGGCAGGTGTGCTCTAATGGCACGCGTGTTTTTGTGCATGAGTTAATCAAAGAAAAATTCCTTGAGCGTTTGAGCGCGCGTTTGAGCGAGGCGGTTATTGGTGAACCGCTGGATGAAGCCACAAATTTTGGTCCGATGGTCAGCGAACGCCAGATGAACATTGTGCAAAGCTATATCGAGATTGGAAAATCTGAAGGCGCGCGTCTGATCTGTGGTGGGAGACGTTTGGAT
>Ga0213864_10000061_pt1 | contig 44858 bp, 39 predicted proteins | sample PICome_5_FD_160078 | JGI IMG/M metagenome (GOLD analysis project Ga0213864, IMG submission 160078) | Coastal seawater microbial communities near Pivers Island, North Carolina, United States - PICO247 | ecosystem: Environmental > Aquatic > Marine > Coastal | place: USA: North Carolina... | reverse complement strand
CGAATACGGTAACGGATTCGACCAGAAGTTCGGATGGTTCTTCTCTAACTGGGGTCCTTCTTTCAGAAAAGGTGGATCAACAGGATGGGGTAACGCATCAAACTTCCCTTCAGTTTATCAATTAGACACAAACGACGGAACAATCCTTCACCCTTATTCAACTGCTGGTGCTGCGACAGGTATTCCTGCTGCATTCCCAGAATTACAAGGAGCTAGATATAAGTGGCAACCGTACAACTCAGTAGGTGGTTTCTTTAGAACTGGAACGGTAAGTAACACTTCGATTAACGCAGGTGGTACTTCTCAGGACGGTAAAGTTTCTTATAACGCGAGTTTTGGTCATTTAGAAGATAAAGGCTTTACTCCAGGTAACAAACTATTGAGAAACAATATCTCTGTTGGTGGACGTGCTCAGTTATCAAATAACTTCACAGTAGCTGGTACGATGAACTACTCGAGAACTTCATTTAAGTCTCCTCCAGTAGCAGCATCTTACGGTTCTAACGTAGGTGGATCAGGTCAGTCAGTTTTCGGTAACATTATATATACACCGAGATCTGTAGATTTAAATGGTCTTCCTTTCCAGAACCCAATCACAGGTGGTTCGACTTACTATCGTCAGAACAACTCTATCCAGCACCCGTTATGGACAGTTAACAATGCGGCAAACATCCAAACTACAAACAGAGCATTTGGACAAATGACTGCAACATTTAACTTCAACGATAACTTAAACCTTCTATATCGTTTTGGATATGACGTTTACAACGAAAGAAACGTAAACTACCAAAACAGAGGAGGTATCGGAACAACTGCTGTTACACGTTCAGGTGTTTATGACACTTGGGATAATAACAACAGAATCTGGGATCACTCTATCATCTTAACAGGTGACTATGATATTACAGAGAAGTTAGATATGACATTCAACGTTGGTGCTACATCACGTTCATCTAACTACGACAGACAAGGTGTTTCTTCATCTAGTCAGAATGTATTTGGAGTTCTTAGACACTTTAACTTTGACAACCAAGATGAAATTCAGTTTACTACATACAAGAACATCTTAGGAGCTTATGCTCAGGCAGATTTCGGATATGATAGAATTCTTTACTTCACAGTTAACGGACGTAATGATTGGGTATCTAACCAAGCTGTAGAAAACAGACAGTTATTCTACAAAGGTGGATCTTTAGCATTCATTCCTTCAACTGCATTCCCTTCAATCAAAAGTGAGAATGGAATCAACAACTTAAAAGTAAGAGCTGGATACGGTGAATCAGCTGGTTTTGCTACCGGATTCCCAACCTCGGTTAACTTAAGCTTAAACACTCAAGCATTCGAAGACGATGCAAGAGGAACGATTGTAACAAACTCAGTATCTAACACAGTAGCTAACCCAGGTATTCTTCCAGAGCGTTACCGTGAAATAGAAGCTGGTTTAGAAGCGAGCTTATACAAAAACAAGATTAGCATCGACTTATCTATCTACAAGCGTTTTACAGAAGACTTAATCATTAACAGACCTCTTGACCCATCAACTGGTGGTACCACAATCCAAACTAACATTGGAGAAATCGAGGGTAATGGTGTTGAATTAGACTTAGGTATTAACCTTGTTAGAACTGAGGACTTCTCTTGGGACATCAACGCTAACTATAACCAAAACGAATCGATCGTAACAGATCTTGGTGCAGATACAGATATCATCGTTTATGCTGGATTCACAAACCAAGGTAACGCTGCGATTCCAAATCAACCTCTTGGTGTAATGGTTGGTAGTAGAGTTAAAAGAGGTCCTAACGGAGAGCTTTCTGTTGCTGCTAACGGTAACTACATTAGTGAAGCACAAGATCCTGATACAGGATTAATTCCTGTAGTTGGTAATCCAACTCCAGACTTCATCCTAAACGTTGGAAATACTATTTCTTACAAAGGACTTAACTTCTCATTCTTGTTCAACCACGTACAAGGTGGAGATTTATATGCACAGACTACACAAACTCTATTAGGTAGAGGTCTTATTACTGAGACTATAGATCGTGAGAATACTTATATCTTACCAGGTATCGGTCCTGACGGTCAGCCTAATACAACGCAGATCAACAACTCTGACTTCTATTTCTCAAACGTTCTTTACGGACCAGTAGAATTAGGTGTTTATGATGCAACTGCGTTACGTTTACAAGAGGTATCTTTAGGATATAGCTTACCTTCTAGCTTATTAGAGAAAACACCATTTGGTTCATTAAGTTTCACTCTTTCAGGATTTAACTTATGGTACAAGGCGTTCAATATGCCTGATGGTGCTAACTTCGATCCTAACGTAGCAGGTTTAGGTGTAGGTAATGGACAAGGGTTTGAGTACCTTAACGGTCCTTCATCAAAACGTTACGGATTAAGTGTTAAAGCTTCATTCTAATCATAAAACATTTATTAGTAAATCATTATGAAAAATTTATTTAAAATATTAAGTGTAGTTGCGATTGTTGGAGCATTAAGCTTACAGTCGTGCGAGACTACAGAACTAGATCTTAGGGAAAACCCTAACGCTCTGTCAAAAGATCAGGCGAGTCCTGACTTCTTGATGAACCAGATCCAATTAAGCTTTGCTGGTTGGGTTGAGAGTTTCGGTAATATCGGTGCTGAATTAGCCCGTATAGATTACCACTCTGGTAGAACTTATGAGAATAACTTCTCTCCTTCTACATTTAGTGGAAGATGGTCAACAGCTTACGCTGGGATGTTCGAGGACATCAAGGCCTTAACTCCATTAGCAGAAGAAGGTGGATTAGACACGCACTTAGGAATTTCAAAATTCATTAAGGCGTATGTTGCCATTACTTTAGTTGATTACTTTGGAGATGTTCCTTTCTCTGAAGCAAACTTAGGTGGTGAAAACTTCAACCCAGCTGCTGATGCCGGTTCAACTGTTTATGCATCTGCAATGGCTCTTATTGACGAAGCTATCGGTCACTTTAATGCTGGAGGTCCTGCTGTAGCAAACGACTTCTATTACAGTGGAGATAGTGATGCTTGGGTTAAGGCGTGTAATACACTAAAACTAAAAGCGTTAATGACTTCAAGATTGGTTGATTCAGGAGCAGTTTCTGCTTTCAACTCAATCATCTCTGGAGGAAATTACATTGCTAGCTCTGATGACGATATGCAATTTACTTGGGGTGTTGAAGCACTTCAACCAGATTCACGTCACCCGAGATATAGTAGTGACTATACAGCGACTGGTGGTGGATACTACCAATCAATTCACTTGATGAATTATATGTTAGAAAATGACGATCCAAGAAGACGTTACTACTTCTACCGTCAAGTTTCTGTAACTCCAGGTCAAGACGGTTCAGCACCAGCTCTTGAAACACTTGGATGTTCATTACAAGAAGCTCCTGCGCACTATGACGGTTTCCCATTCTGCGGATTACCTGATGGTTACTGGGGAAGAGATCACGGAAATGACGAAGGTATTCCACCAGATGGATTCTTGAGAACACTTCACGGAGTTTATCCTGCTGCTGGTCGTTTCGACGATTCAACATTTGAAGGTTCACTTCAAGGTGATGGTGGTAGAGGAGCTGGAATCACTCCAATCATGTTAGCGTCTACAGTAGATTTCTGGCAAGCAGAAGCTGCCCTTTTAGGTGGAGATGCTGCTGGAGCAAGAACCGCAATGCTAGCAGGTCTTGCTAAGTCTGTTGCAAAGGTTCAAGGATTTGTTTCTCTTGATCCTACAGCTGATGACTCATTTGCTCCTGATGCTGCTGCTGTAACTGCTCACGCTGATGCTGTTGGTGCTGCTTTTGATGCGGCGGTAACTGCTGGTGACGTTGACGGATGGTGGAATGTAATGGCTCAAGAATTCTTCGTTTCATTATTTGGAAACGGTAGTGATGCTTACAACTTCTACAGAAGAACAGGATATCCAAACAACTTGCAACCTAATTTAGAGCCTAATCCAGGTGCATTTATTAGATCAATGTGGTATCCAGCGAACTATACAAACACGAATTCTAATGCTTCTCAAAAACCAGATGTTTCGCAAACAGTATTCTGGGATACTGGAGCAACAAGTCTTTATTAATAACATGAACTCTTATGAAAAATATTTTTAAAAATTTAAAATACGCTTTCGTTGCACTTGCGCTTGTTGCTTGTGAAGCTGAGAATAATGTTATTGATGACGTTTTTGCAACCGTTGAAAATGGAGCCTTTTTAAGATTAACTTCTACTCAAGGTTCTTCAATTAACAAAGCAGATTTATCATCAAGTGTTTCTGTGAGCTATGAATTTGATGGAGTTGACCCATCAGAGCTTTCTTCTATAGAATTTACACTTAGTTTCATAGATAGAGATGACGCGGATGGTGTGGATGAAAATGCAGGACCAATTTCAATTAGTTCGGTAACTGCAGCCAATCTTTCTCCTTCTCAATTCGGAAAGCCATCAGGAACAATCTCGTACAACTTTGGTGAAGCTTTAACAGCTTTAGGCCTTAGTGCAGATCAAGTAAATGGAGGTGACCGCTTTCAATTAGGTATGACAGCTGTTTTAACAGATGGTCGTTCATTTGGACCGGGTCAGGCTAATGGTAACGTTTCCGCAGTTGGAGGTTACTACTCATCGCCTTATGTCTTTACCTCTTCAGTGGTTTGTTTATTTCCTATCACACCAGGTACGTGGACAGTCAATATGACTGACTCATACGATGATGGATGGCAGACAACTGAATCAGGAGGTGGTCCAGGACTGCAAGTCGTTTTAAGCGATGGTACAGTTTTCGCGGAAGTTGGTTTATGTTCACCATACAGTGCAGGAAGTCCTTATGACTGTACTGCAGAGTCAAGTGAGGGTACTGCAACAATCGATGTCCCTGCGGGACTAGGTATTGTTGATTGGTATTTCCCAGGTGACTTTTGGACAGAAATTTCTTTTGAAATAATCTCTCCAAGTGGTAACGTTGTAGGATCATATGGTCCTGGAACTTCAGCTGGAAATCTGCCTGTTAACTTATGTAACGAACCCGTACAATAAGATTTAAGTGCCCTCTCTAAGAGGGGGCACTTTAAAAATATTTCACTCATAAGGAAAAACATTATTATAATATGAAAACAATATTTAAAAAACTATCCGTAGTCTTTTTGGCATTAGTTGTGTTTGCCTGTGAGACAGAAAATACAGTAATTGATGACGTTTTTGACTCAGTTGAAAATGGTGCTATTTTAAGACAGGTTTCGTCTTCAGGAGCTATCGACTTATTCAACACAGCTTCATCGGTATCTGTTACTTTAGAATATCAGGATGCTGAGAATGCGTCTCTTCTTTCTAATGTAGAAGTTTATCTATCTTTTGTAGACAAAAACGGGACAGATGATAGCGTTGGTCAAACTTTACTAACGACTTTATCACCTAGTGACTTCTCACCAAGTCTATATAATTTACCTGAAACGACATTCTCATACACTTTTGGTGGTGCCATGTCAACACTTGGACTTGTTATTGACCAAATCAATGCAGGTGACCAATTTGTTTTAAATTTCAAATTGAATTTAACTGACGGAAGATCATTTGGATCTGGGAACGCAAACGGAAATGTCTCTGCTGTAGGAGGATATTACTCTTCTCCTTACAGATTGGCATCAAACGTTGTATGTTTATTGCCTGACGGATATATGGAAGGAACTTATACCTTAACAGAAACAGAAGCAGGTGGATTTGGAGCTGGTACAGTTGTTAGCGAACAAGTTACTATCACTGCTCCAGGACCAACTACAAGAACTATCAACTTAACGTCGTATGGGATGTTCGGCGGATTTACTAGTACTTTCACGGTTGACCTTGTTTGTGGCGAGTTTGTTATCGGCAATCAAGATATGGGTTTAAGTTGTGGTGGTCCTAATATTTTCTGGGGTCCAGCTCCAGGACAAGACTTGTCATACGACCTTAATGACGATAGTTCTTACACGTTTAGGATAGCTGAAGATGGAGGTGCTTGTGGATACGAGGTTGAATTCGAATTCACGCTAACGCGTTAATCAATTACAATAACGACTTAAAAAGACCGCTTTTTGAGCGGTCTTTTTTTTGTCGCAATACGATTAAATGTATATTTGAAAAAAAAATTAAATGAGATCCCTATTATTTATCCTAAGTATTGGTTTATCAACGATTGTTAGCGCACAATACTCAAATCTAGAAAACTTTTCACAACAAGGTAGAGGTGGAGAATTATTCGCCTCAATGCGTAAAAAGAGAGATGTCTCTAACGATTTACCAACTGTTGGTTCAATCTATATCAATGACGAGTTTCAACCCTGTGAAGTGTATTATAAAGAAGACGTGGTAGGAAATTTCTACTACCGACACAACGCCTTTAACGACGAAATAGAGATTAAAGAAACAGAATACGCCGATGAAGAAGAAAGCTCTTTAGCCACAGTTAAAGAACTAAGAGTAATCAACAAAGTTGACGGCCGAGAACTTTCATTAAGCACCTATAAAAATCGTGAAGAAACCATTAAAAATGGATATTTATATACCCTTGTCGAAGGTGATAAATACTCATTGTACTACAGAAACCGAGTTCGCTTTAAAGAAGGAGTAAAAGCTGTTAATTCGATGGTTCGTTCTACCTCTAATAAATTTACCCATTATACAGACTTTTACATTGTAAATGGTGACGAGCCTTTAGCCAATTACTTTTCTGGTAAATCTAAAGATATTGAGCCTTTCATTTCAGATGATCTGGAGAAAGCTAAAGCCTATATGAGAGATAACAAATTATCGTATAAGAAGACAGATGATTTAGCTCAATTATTCGAGTATTTAAATAGCTAAGATGAGTTTTAAAAATGCCCTAATACTTCTATCACTTTTTTGTATTTCAAATATTTGGGCACAGCGCATCATCAACTACGGTATTTACGACCGACCCACTTCAGATGCCCAAGCTGAGGCGCTTGCTAATATCTTTGCGCAACGTCATCCACAACGCGATTTCTTTTATACCGATGTAAGAGACGATTTAGATGTAGAAACGATTCTCGCAAATGCCACTGGAAGTCCATATGTAGATACTACCTTTAAAAGATGTCGTATCATCTATCAAAATGAAGAAACCGGTTACGCATTCTACAGATTCAATGCACACAATAATGAAATTGAGTTAAGGGAAACGCCAACAGCGGCTAAAACGTTTTCTCTTAATATAGATGCGAAGATTTCTATTAAAGACCTTGAAACTGGAGAAATTCTAATGCTAAAAAGAGTAGAAGAAAAAGATCAGGTTTCAAATGCTTACGTGAATCTCTTAGAATCGATAAACGGACTCACCTTATTTCGAAGAACCTATATCAAGTTTACCGAAGGCAGAGAAGCAACCAGTTCTATGGTTGTAGCTACTAAAGATAAGTTTACTGTCTATGAAGATTATTTTCTTGAACGTGAGGATTCTAAAACTCTAGTCCTTTTAAAACAAAATAAGAAAAGCATTTACGAGCTATTTGAAGAGGACAAAGCGGCGATTAAAACGCTCATAAAAACCAAGTCTTTAGATGTAAAAAAAGAGTCAGACTTAATCACTTTGATTCAAGAAATTTCAAAATTTGGAGTCTAAATCAATGACTTCAGATGAATACATCTTCGGACTCCGAGCTATACTCGAAGCTTGTGAAACTGACACACCAATTCAAAAAGTATTTCTTCAAAAAGGTCTAAAAGGCAATTTATTCCAAATGGTAGAAACTGCCCTTAGACAAAAAGGAATAGCCATATCATATGTTCCAGAAGAGCGATTTAGACGATTTAAATCCCAAAACCACCAAGGAGCAGCTGCTTTAATTTCTCCTGTTGACTATGATGACTATATAGAGAAAATAGACACTTGTCTACAGCAGCCTAAAAAAGCTTTTTTCTTAATCTTAGATCATATTACCGATGTACGCAACTTTGGAGCCATCCTCAGAACGGCCAATAGCGCCGGTGTAGATGCCGTAATCATCCCTTCAAGTGGAATGGCACCCATTACATCAGAAAGTATAAAAAGTTCTTCTGGCGCCTTATTTTCTACTTCCATTTGTAGAAGTACACACATCAAAGATGTTATTTACTATCTTCAAGGCTCAGGAGTGAAAGTAATTGCTGCTACAGAAAAAGCAGAACAGCATATCTACGATGAACCTTTAGACGAGCATATCGCTATCGTTATGGGGTCAGAAGACAAGGGCATACATCCTTCAATTTTAAAGTTAGTGGATGCCCAGGCCAAATTACCAATGTTAGGCAAAGTAGATTCTTTAAATGTTTCTGTCGCATGCGGATTATTTTTATACGAAGTAGTACGCCAACGACTTTAAACAATGAATTCAATTCCGTTTGCTGAAAGGGCCAGGCCTCTTTCTTTAGAAGATTATATCGGTCAAGAGTCTGTCATAGGACCTACTGGAGTGGTCGGACGACAAATTAAAGCAGGTCACCTCAGTTCATTGATTTTGTGGGGGCCACCAGGAACTGGAAAAACTACTTTAGCTCATCTCCTCGCTCAAGAACTTCAAAGACCCATAATTGAGCTCAGTGCTATTGAAAGTAATGTTAAAGAAGTTCGTGCGGCAATTGAGCAAAGTTCAAAAAGCCAACAACTGTTTTCACAAAAACAATCTATCTTATTTATAGATGAAATTCATCGCTTTAGTAAATCACAGCAAGATTCATTGCTAAAGGCTGTAGAAAAAGGTACGGTTACACTCATAGGCGCTACTACAGAGAATCCGAGCTACGAAGTAATCCCTGCCCTTCTCTCCCGCTGTCAAATCGCACAACTCAAAACACTTTCCGATCAGGAATTAACTCAATTATTAGAAAATGCCATATCCAGAGACGATTATTTCAAGAATTGGGATATTGAATTGCAAGAATTAGATGTACTCATACATCATTCACAAGGTGACGGAAGAAAACTCTTAAATCTTTTTGAGAATACCTGTGAAGGGCTAAAAGGAGAATCTGGTAATACTAGCATTCGAATTAACAATGAAAATTCACGGTCATTTATTCAAACCAAGAGCTTTCGATTTGACAAAAAAGGAAATCAACATTACGATATTGTATCTGCACTGATCAAATCAATTCGCGGTAGTGATGTAGATGCCTCAGTGTATTGGTTAGCGCGTATGCTCGAAGGAGGAGAAGACCTAAAATTCATTTGCCGCAGATTGATCATATCAGCCTCAGAAGACATCGGTCTTGCCAATCCCAATGCACTACTCATAGCAGAGGCAACAGCAAGGAGTGTAGAACAAGTTGGGATGCCAGAGTCTAGAATTATTTTAAGTCAATGCGTGATCTATCTCGCTTGCTCTCCTAAAAGTAATACCGCTTATAAAGCAATTAACAAGGCCCTTCAGCTTGTTAATCAAACAGGTGATTTAGAAGTACCCCTACACTTAAGAAATCCTCGCACAGCCTACGATAAACAACTCGATTACGGCAAAGGCTATATCTATCCTCACGATTTTGAAGATGAGGCGCTATCCCAAAAATATCTTCCTGAAGAAATTATCGATACTCAAATTGTAGACTTCAAAACCTCTCCAAGCGAAGAAAAGTTAAAGAAACAATCGAATCAAAAATCTTAAAACTCTAATTTAAGTTCTGTTTTTACTTGACCACCAGAGTTGTCATTTAATTCGATATACCATTTATCCTCTTCCTTAAAAATAAGTCCCGAAGCATCACCGCTTTGAACCAAATAAACATCATTGGCAGAAGTGGCCTTCATTGTAAAAACAACCTTACCACTGTTATCGACTAAATTATAATTACCGTTATCGACCTCAACTACTCGAAGTACATCACGACTTGAGGCTACCTTAGGGCCATTATTGGTATTGGTTGAACGTTGCACGGCATACAGCTCTACAAAGGCTTTTTGAATAGCCTCTTGATAGGTAGCATTAAATTCTTTGAGCTTACTCTCCCCTACTTGTGTTCTAAAAACCTCCTGTCCTTTACAGTCCTTGAAGAAAATAATAATCTTAGTGCTGAACACACTAGGCACTTCTAATAAATCTACTTCAACAGCTTTACAGATGTTTGAAGTGACTTCATCGGTTAAGGCATTGTTATAAAAGGATTTGTATCCTGCATCTGTAAAGAGATGCTTCAAGATCGTACTACTTCTGTAGGCGTTATCCTCATAAAAAATATCAAATTTTACCGGGACAATGACGTAATCGTATTTTTCCAACTGACCAATAGCTGTTTGACTAAGCAACAATACAGCAAGCAGTATGAGTCGTTTCATAGTTAAGTATTTATCACAAATATAAAGAATCCAATCGCTCTTCAAAATCACTAAAGCAGTTGAAAATTGGGCATTTCTGATGACTATATTCTCTTAAAGGGTCAAAGTGCATAGCGTGAAGACCACAATTTAAAGCTCCAAGCACATCCGCCTCTAAATCATCTCCAATCATAAGTACCTGCTCAGGCCTTTTTCCGGCAACCTCTAAGGCATGCTCAAAGATGGCAGGGTGAGGTTTTTTGTATCCCACCTCATCGGCATTAATTAATCCTTTAAAACAATTTTCGATGGGCGTTTCTGCTATTTTTTTATGTTGTACCTCTTTAAAACCATTGGTCACGATGTACAAATCGTAAGTAGAAGAAAGTCTTAGAATCACTTCCGAAACGTGAGGAAACATATGTTTAAAGGTGGTTAGATACCGAATGTATCCTTCTACAATATCGACCACCAATGTCTCATTAAAATCAAAGTTCAAAGCCACAAAAGTCTCTCTAACCCTATTGTACCTCAAATATTCCTTGTCTATGTCACCATCTCTGTACTTTTTCCAGTAGGCTCTATTGATTGGGCGATACACCATCATGAATTGGTCAATTTCGATATCGACCTTGTGCTTTTGAAAAAGCAATTTAAAAGTGAGTGCTGAGTTTTTTTCAAAATCCCAAAGCGTGTGATCTAAATCAAAAAATAAGGTGTTAATCTTGGGATTCATCTAAAAATTGAATAAGGTTTTCAAAATAAGTTGCGCCTGGTGTTTCTGCTACGAATTCATTGGAAAACACAAATCGCAGGCTACCACCGATATTTTGGGTTTGATCGACAATAGCCCTTAAATCACTAAACGCCTTTTTAGCAGCTCTCCTATTCACAAAAATAAAATTGGTCATGACAAAAGGGTGCACTTTTAGGGGCTGCACCATTTCAACATCCAAATCGTAAAAAAAATGAGTGCTTGAAGTACCGCTTCTAAATCCAATTTTATCTGCATATCCCATCGAAAAATCATCTCTAACTTCAGCCTCTATAAGTCGCTTAAAATAGTGTGGCATACGTAGATTCAATTTAGAATGAAGGGCGTACCAAATCGGCCTGTGAATTTGTTTTGTGAGTTCCAGACGTTCCCGTTCTAAAGCTTTACTGTCTTGTAAACCTAAATGAGATATGGATAAGGCTACTGTCTTATAATCAGCAACAGATTTAATCAGTCGATTCAATGAGGAGCGAAAACGAGAAATATTTTGATCCTCAAACAAATACTTACTGTATTCGAAAAAAAATCGAAGTTTTATTGGTGTATTGTCCAGGCGTTCAATCAAAGCATCATAGATTAAAAATGGATCTTGGTTTTGACCCAGCCACACCGAGAAGCGCTTTTTAAATGCATTGAGATTAAACCGTGCGATATCGCCTAAACTTTCGGTAAGGTGGCGCATCAATCCTCGACCGCTGTATTTAAAAGCTTGCACTACATTCAAAGACAGTTCGTAATTCAACTGAGAACTACGTTCAGGAATTTGATCAAATTGTTCTCGTAAACTCTCGTAAAACGCATGCATCCAAAGGTCGATTAAAGGGGTTCTGAGTGCATCTAATTTGTGTAAAACACTCAACTCTGCCTTAAATTCATTTTTGGGATTTTTTACATGAAACAGGAGTTCTTCGTACCTACTCAGCAAATAAAAAGAAGCTGCAAAGAGGTCAAAAGGGATTTTACTTTTTTCACCAACACCGAAGAAATACGGAATATCGTTCCACTGCCCAGCGGTTACATCAACTGCTCTAACTCCTTTTTCAAAAAGTAAGGGATGAGATTCAATAAAAAACTCATTTTGTAGCGGTTGTTTGGCGTAGGTAATTTTAGGACCATCGTGTTTGATAAAGTCCTCTACTGAGGTCGTTAGTTCAAAATCTACTTTTAAAATATTTTGGATGCACTGCTGCGTGACATAGCGCAGGCGATTCGATATTTTATGGGTGTAGATTAAGAGCATTCCACAAGTTTAGTTTCAAAATTTTCAAATGAAAATCCGCCGTAATTTCCTGAACTCATCATCAAATAGACCCTGCGATCGCTAATCTGCTCATGCAGTCGCTCTTCAAAAGCTTTGGCGTTGGTATACACTTCAATAGATGGGTTTTTAAATGCATTTCGAATTTCTTCAACACTTAATTCAGGCATGTTTTTCAGCGCTAAAGCTTCTGCTGTATAATAGACAATTGCCTCATCAGCCTCATCTAAACTGTGCGCATATTGTTGGATAAATTCTGCATTTAAAGAACTATAGGTGTGCAGTTCAAAACAAGCGACGACCTTGAAGGCATCAAATTGCTCTTTGACAGCACCTAAGGAAGCTTTTACCTTACTCGGTGCATGGGCAAAGTCTTTGTATACTTTGATGTTTTTGTGCTGACAGACGAGCTCTAAACGCTTTGCGGCACCTTTAAAAGAGGAGATGGCTTCAAAAAAATCTGCAGCATCTACCCCCATTTGTTGACAGATCCATTGCGCTCCAGATATATTATTCACATTGTGCTTTCCAAAGACATCTATAGGTACTCTCCCCTCTTCTGTTTCAATGAATGTAACACCGTCTACAATACTGTGCTCTAGTGTGGTGTATGGAAATTTACGTAGGGGTCTTTCACAGGAGCTTACCAATTCTCTAACCTCAACATCTTCTTCATTGTAAGTGATACTGCCTCCCTCAACTAAGGTGTCTAAGAATATTGAAAATTGATGCGTATAATCTTCGGCCGTTTTAAATACATTGATATGATCCCATGCAATTCCACTAATTAAAGCAATATGGGCTTTGTATTTGTGAAATTTAGGGCTCAAATCAATGGGTGAAGACAAATATTCATCGCCTTCTATGACTATAAAATCAGCATCAGAGAGTTTGACCATTCGATCGAATCCAGTCAATTGAGCCCCGACTAAATAATCCGCCTCAATATCCCAATACTTCAGAACGTGCAAAATCATTGAAGTGATGGTGGTTTTTCCATGGCTCCCTCCAATGACTACTCTTGTTTTTTCTTTGGCCTCCTCGTAGATAAACTCAGGGTAAGAATAAATTTTAAGCCCGAGTTCCTGTGCTCTTAACAACTCAGGGTTGTCTTTTTTAGCGTGCATTCCCAAAATCACAGCATCGAGATCTTCGGTAATCTTTTCTGCAAACCAACCCATTTGAGTTGGCAACAAACCCGATTGGGCTAACCTTGACTTTGAAGGTTCATAAATGGCGTCATCGCTACCACTGATTAGGTATCCCTTATCATGTAAGGCTAAAGCTAAATTGTGCATTGCACTTCCTCCAATGGCGATAAAATGAATTTTCATAGTAAAAGCTGCGCTACCACTTAAAAAGTTTCTAAATTTAATAGCATAAAGATACTAACACTCTATAAAGACCTCGCTTATGAGATTAGAAAACCTGCATGAAATTCAAGAAAAAGAATTGTTTCCCGGCTACCACGGAAAATTATTTCACGGCGAACAATTGAGTTGGGCCTTTTGGAGGGTTGATCAGGGATCTGCAGTTCCTGAACACCATCACCTGCATGAACAAATGATGCACGTCATCTCAGGACGCTTTGAATTTACCCTTGATGGTGTCACTAAAATATGTGAAGCTGGAGACCTCATTCACATACCCTCAAACCAAGTTCATTCAGGTAAAGCATTGACCGATTGTGTTTTGATGGATGTGTTTTCACCTGCTCGAGACGATTACAAATAAGTCATGAATATTTCTCTTGAAAACAAAACCGCCATTGTTGGTGGATGCAGCCGCGGTATTGGCGAAGGTGTTGCCCGTGTTTTGGCGAAGGCAGGAGCATCGGTCATTCTAATGAGCAGAAATGAAAAAGCATTAAAGCAATTGTTAGAAGAATTACCGTGCCTAAATGCAAAGCAACAACACAAACTATTCTTGGTAGACTTTAACGACCACAAGGATTTTCAAAATAAAGTAGATGTCTTTTTTAAAGAACATACGGTTGACATATTGGTGAATAACACTCAAGGCCCTTCAGGTGGATCGGCTTTAGAAAAGAAGATCGATGATTATCAAGAAGCCTTTGATATGCTATTTAAAAACCATGTGTATATCACCGAGAAGGCCATTGCACATATGATGGCCCAAAAATGGGGACGAATCATTAATATCGCTTCGATTTCAGTGAAAGAGCCGTTGAATTATCTGGTGCTTTCAAACTCCATTCGGGCAGCATTGACAACTTGGGCCAAGAGTATGGCCATTGACCTTGGACCATACAACATAACCGTAAACAACACGCTAACGGGGTACTTCGACACCCAAAGAATTGCCGAACTCAACCAGAAAAAAGCAGAGAAACTAAACATCAAAGCCTCTGAAGTTCGAGACCAAATGATTGCCAATGTCCCGCTAAAACGATTAGGGACTCCTGAAGAATACGGAAATTTAGTTTGCTTTTTGGCCTCTGAACAAGCCTCTTATATCAGTGGAACCAACATTCCTATCGATGGCGGACTTCTAAAATCACTCTAAGCATTAAGCAAGTTCCACAACTTATCTTTAAGAGTAGTAATACCCTTTTGAGCCACCGAAGAGATAAACATAAACTGTAATCCCGGGGCATTCAATTCTATTTCGTCTTTGAGTTCTGACATCAATTCTTCATCGAGCATATCCGATTTAGAGATCACTAAAAAGCGATCCTTGTCTAATAATTCGGGGTTGTATCGCTTGAGTTCATCACATAAAATGCCGTACTCTTTCAGATGATCGGCACTATCCGCAGGAACTAAAAACAACAAGGTCGCATTGCGCTCAATATGTCTTAAAAAGTAATGTCCGAGTCCTTTTCCCTCTGCAGCCCCTTCAATAATTCCGGGTATGTCAGCCATCACAAAACTTTGAAAATCTCTGTACTCTACTATGCCTAAATTGGGTTTGAGCGTGGTGAATTCGTAGTCGGCAATTTTTGGTTTAGCCGAAGTCATTACAGAGAGTAATGTCGATTTACCGGCGTTAGGAAAGCCCACAAGACCAACATCAGCCAGTACTTTAAGTTCGAGGGTAATGTTTTTTTCTTCCCCTACTAAACCACTTTGGGCGTAACGAGGTGTTTGATTTGTCGGGCTCTTGAAATGCCAATTTCCGCGTCCACCTAAACCACCTGTGGCAATTACTAATTCCTGTGATTCTTCTGTGATTTCTGCTAGAAAAGAATCGTCCTCGGTGTTTTTAATTACGGTTCCTAGGGGAACATCGATATACACATCTTCACCATCAGCTCCGGTAGAGCGATTTTTGCTTCCGTGTTCACCGTGGCCAGCCTTAAAATGACGTTTGAATTTAAAGTTTAAAAGGGTCCATAAATTGGAATTCGCTCTTATGATGACATGACCTCCGCGTCCCCCGTCTCCCCCATCTGGGCCACCTTTGGCAACGTATTTTTCTCGATGTAAATGTGAAGAACCTTTACCTCCATTTCCGGAAGACACATAAATTTTAACGTAATCAACGAAATTACCTTCTGTCATAATTCAGCAACAATTTGCTCCAATTTCAATGCAATTTCATCAATACTACCAATACCATTTATAGCGACGAATTTGTTTTGCTTTTGGTAATAATCAATGAGTGGAGCGGTTTTTTGATTGTACTCGTCAAAACGATTTCTGATTTTCGATTCATCCATGTCATCAGAACGACCACTGTCTTTTCCTCTTTGAATCAAACGCTGAATTAAAATTTCGTCCTCAGCCTCAAGAGAAATCGTGGCATTGATTTTCATGCTCTTGTCTTGCATCAAATAGTCAAGAGCTTCAGCTTGAGCAGTAGTGCGCGGAAAACCATCAAAAATAAATCCATTGGCATCAGGATTTTTTTCAACCTCATCTGAGAGCATCTTTATGGTTACTTCATCAGGCACGAGTGCACCATCATCGATGTAAGACTTGGCAAGTTGGCCTAATTCTGTTTGGTTTTTGATGTTATATCTAAATACATCTCCAGTAGAGATGTGCACCCACTGTAATTTTTCTTTTAATAAAGCTGCTTGAGTTCCTTTTCCTGCCCCAGGCTTTCCAAATAAAACAATGTTTTTCATTCGTCTTTGTCAATTATATAAATAGCGTTCAAATTTCTTCCTTCTTCGTTGTAATCGAGCCCATAGCCCACTACAAATTCACTTGGAATTTCACGTCCGATATAGTCTATGGCGTACTCTCCTTGATAGGTGTCTTTCTTGTAGAGTAAAGAGGCTATTCTAAACGAGTTCACTTTAGCATTACTAAACATATCAACCAAGGTTTTCAAGGTTCGCCCACTATCGATAATATCCTCTAAGATGACAATGTCGTGCCCTTCTATATCCTCACTGACCTCTAAAAGGGTCTGCACGAGCTGGGTCGAGGTTAAACCTGAGTAGGATGCTAATTTCACAAACGACACCTTGCAATCGCCTTCGTAATAAGAAATAAAGTCACTTGTAAGTCGAAATGCTCCGTTTAAAACACCGACAAACAAAGGACTCTTGTCCTTGTAATCTTGGTATACTTCAGCGGCCATCCGTTGAACAATTTGTTGAACTTCTTCGGCCGTAAGCAACTTTTTAAATTGAATATCATCGATAATCATCAAGCGAAATTAGTTAAACAAAATTACAATTTTAGATTTGCCGTATTTTTGCCTTAATTAATGACATATGCAGTATTCAAGTTCAAGCTTTAAGCTCGGTATTTTAGGTGGAGGACAGCTCGGAAAAATGATGACGGTTCACACGCGAAAAATGGATATACACACACTGATTTTAGACCCCTCTGAAAGTGCGCCAGCCCGTTTGAGCTGTAATACCTTTTTTCAAGGAGATCTTTTAGATTACGACACGGTATACGAATTTGGAAAAAAAGTAGATGTCTTAACCATCGAGATTGAAAACGTAAACGTCGCTGCCTTAGAACATTTAGAGCGAGAGGGAGTCAAGGTTTATCCAAAACCCAAAAGCCTGAACATTATTCGAAATAAGGTGCGTCAGAAAACCTTTTATGAGCAACATGAATTGCCCACAGCTCCTTTTCAAAATTTACCGGTAAAGACGAGCTTTTAAAAAACAGCCCTGCACTACCCTTTGTGTGGAAATCTGCAGAATTCGGGTACGATGGCAAAGGAGTACAAGTGGTAAGAATTGAGCAGGATATCGCACAAATTCCCGATGGACCCTGCTTGGCAGAAGAGTTAATTGATTTCGAAAAAGAAATTGCTGTAATTGTGGCTCGCAACAGTCAAGGAGAGGTCAAAACCTATCCCCTTGTGGCTATGGATTTCCACCCCACTGCAAACCTGGTCGAATACGTCGTTTCTCCGGCTCCGCTCGAGAATGCAATACACCAAAAAGCAGAACAACTCGCCTTAGAGGTTGCTGAAAAGATGGATATTATCGGTTTACTCGCAGTTGAGATGTTTTTGACCAAATCAGGAGACATTCTTATCAATGAAGTGGCTCCAAGACCTCATAACAGCGGACATCAAACCATAGAATCCAATTATACCGATCAATTCGAACAGCATATTAGAGCGATTTTAGATCTGCCTTTAGGTTCAAGCGCATCCAAATGCTGTGGAATCATGATCAATCTCATAGGTGAAGCCAACCACACTGGGCCAGTAGTCTACCAAGGTTTAAAAGAGGCTTTGGCAATCGAAGGGGTGTACGCTCATATCTATGGTAAAGCAGAAACAAGACCCTTTAGAAAAATGGGGCATATGACCATTGTAGATGCTGATCTTGAAAAAGCCTATAAGAAGGCAAAGCAAATAAAATCAATGATTAAAGTAATAAGCGCATGAAAAAAGTAGCCATTGTAATGGGAAGCACGAGTGATTTAACCGTCATGAATGAGGCCATCGAAGTTTTAAAAGAGTTAGGCGTAGAAACAGAAGTTGATATTGTTTCTGCACACCGAACACCAGAAAAGCTATTTGAATTTTCTAAAAATGCGCACCTCAACAATATCGGGGTCATCATTGCCGGAGCAGGAGGCGCTGCTCACCTCCCTGGAATGGTTGCATCTCTGAGTCCATTACCCGTTATTGGTGTTCCCGTAAAAAGCAGAAACTCGATTGACGGATGGGATTCTGTACTTTCTATTCTACAAATGCCAGCAGGTGTTCCAGTGGCTACTGTGGCCTTGGACGGTGCTAAAAACGCTGGGATTTTAGCCGCACAGATACTCGGAGCTTCTAACGAAACGCTTTTACAACAGATTATTAGTTATAAAGAAGGTCTCAAACAAAAAGTAGAACAAGGGGCCGCTTCTTTAAAATCATAAGCACAGTAAATGAAATCTATTTTAAGCGCTCCATTTGCATTTAGCGCATACCAGCTTGAAGATTACATCAGCGAAATCGAATCTGGAATTGCCATTAACAAAGAAGAAATTAAGGCCATCAAAGAGAATCCAGAGGCGCCTAATTTCAACAATACCATAGCTGCCCTGGATCGTAGCGGACAACACTTGGCTAAATTCAGCAGTGCATTTTTTAACCTCAACGCCTCAAACACCAACGAAAAATGGCAAGAGGCTGCACAACAAATCGCACCCAAACTGAGTAATTTCAGCAATGACATTATACTCGATCAGGAATTGTTTGAGCGCATACAATCTGTTTATAACACAGAGGCCTTAGCTGGTGAGGCTCAAATGCTGCTTGAAAAAACCTTTAAAAAATTCACCAATAACGGTGCACTACTCCGAGATGACCAAAAAGAAGAATTGCGTAAAGTAGATGAAAAACTCTCTATGCTTTCGGTTAAATTCGGATCAAACGTTCTAGCAGATTCCAATGCCTATGAACTTCATATTCAAGAAGAAGCTAAACTTGAAGGCCTTCCACAAAGTGCTATAGATACAGCGAAACTTACCGCTGAACAAAGAGAAAAAGAAGGTTTCGTTTTTACACTTGACTATCCGAGTTATTTGCCCTTTATGCGGTACTGTAAAGATCGAAACCTAAGAAAAGAACTCTATATGGCTTTCGGTCGAAAGGGCTTTCAGCAAAATGAATACAACAATGAAAAGACGGTTAGAGAAATAGTAGAGCTGAGAGCTCAACGCGCTAAAATTCTAGGCTTTGAAACTTATGCCGATTTCATCTTAGATGAGCGAATGGCCAACACTCCAAAAACAGTCTTTGATTTTATTGATGAACTCTATAAGAAAGCTTTACCCGCAGCAGAGCGAGAACTGAAAGAATTGAAGGAATTCGCCGCTGCCAGAGAAGGAATAGAAAATCTCAAAAAATGGGATGTGGCTTATTTTAGCGAACAGCTCAAGGCAGAAAAGTTTGATATTGACCGCGAAAAGCTGAGAGTCTATTTTAGTTTAGATCGAGTTTTAGATGGGGTTTTTGACATCTGTAATCGCCTTTTTGAATTGGAATTTAAACCCCTAACTGATGTTGAGGTGTATCATCCCGAGGTGCGTATTTTCGAGGTTGCAGATAAAAAGGGTGAGCCTCTCGCCTATTTATACACTGATTTTCATCCTAGAGCATCCAAACGCAATGGCGCATGGATGACCTCCTATAGATCTCAATTTATGATAGAAGGGCAAAACCATCGCCCACACGTTTCTATCGTTTGTAATTTCAGTAAGGCTACAGAAACGCAGCCTGCATTATTACAATTTGAGGAAGTACTCACGCTTTTTCACGAATTCGGTCATGCACTTCACGGAATATTAGCTAACACCAAATACAGCAGTCTTTCGGGCACTTCGGTGTCTTGGGATTTTGTAGAATTACCCAGTCAACTTTTTGAAAATTGGTGTTATCAGGAGGAAGCACTAAATCTTTTTGCCAAGCATTTTGAAACCGATGAGGTCATTCCAATTGAGGATATTCGCAAACTCAAACAGGCAGCAAACTTTCAAGAGGGAATGGCTACCCTCAGACAATTGAGTTTTGCCTCCTTAGACATGGCTTGGCATACCACTTCGATTGATTCAGTGACAAGTGTAAAAGCATTTGAAACAGCTAAAATGCAGGCTTTTGAATTGTTAGAAGCCACTGAAGAAACCTGTATGAGCACCGCCTTTTCACATATTTTTCAAGGAGGATATGCCGCAGGATATTACAGTTATAAATGGGCAGAAGTACTTGATGCTGATGCCTTTGAATACTTTGAAGAAAAGGGCATTTTTGACACTCAAATCGCAGCAAAGCTAAAAGACTTCATCCTCTCAAAAGGAGGCACCGAAGACCCTATGGAATTGTATACAAAATTTAGAGGTAGAAAACCTAAAGTAGATGCATTGCTGAAAAGGGCAGGATTGGTTTAAAGCACGAGTATACCGCTGATTAATATCAACCAAAAAAGCATGGGAACAGCTTCAACCCAAAACGAAGCAAAGTAAGGACGCTGCTTGGTTGAACTTAAACCGACAATCAGCAATAAAATCAACCAAATCACAAATCTACTACTGACTTCTACAAAAACGTAGCGCTCTCGCGCAAAGGTCAATATTAGCCAAACCATGGCAAGTAGGGCGCCGAGCCACTTTGTGTTTGAAATACCGAAATATTGAGGTATGGTTCTTGAGTAAAGCTGATCCTGCTGCATATCCCTTAATTCAAAAGGAATCATTAAAATAACGACCAATAAAAAGCGCTGTATGTACAGCAGTATCCAATCCCAAATAAAAGTGTGTTGTTGCGTAAATTCCAATCCATACTCAATCAAAATTGGGGCTAAAAATGTAAATGATGTCCAAATAAAAGCAACGATAAACACCTTTAAAAAACCGTGATTTCGAAGTTGAGGTTTAGAGGAAAGCACAGGGAGCGCGTAGGCCATTGACAACAATCCATGACCAACGATAAAGATTTGTAATTCGAAATTGAAAAAGCAAAAAAGCACAAGTGCAACCAACAGTGAAATTTTCGTAAGAATTCTTACAAAAATCAAGAGCGAAGTAGGCTTATTCTTGGACTTCAGCAATAAGCCGCCAAACTTTACAATATTGTAATACGAAACCGAGGAAAAAAAGAGAAAAGTTATCCACTTTAAATCCATCAATAGATTCATCAAATGTGTACTGAGCATATACAAACAGCACAGTGCCAAAGCTACATGCACACTAGAATCTACATAGTACTTTAGAAAATCTCTATAGACTTTGTCGCTCAAAAGAATTGTTTCGTTAATAAAATTAGCACTATCCCTAAGGAAAGCCCATTAATTTAAACGCGGAAATCGATAATTTTGTACACTTTCAAAAAAAATGTTATGTACACGGATCAATTCTCAAATCGTCACATAGGAATAGATGCCAATGAAGAGGCTGTGATGTTAGAACAAATTGGAGTTTCAAACTTAGCGGAACTCATCGATCAAACCATACCAGAAGATATCAGAAATCGCAGTGCAATGAAACTGCCGAAAGCCATCTCAGAGTATGAAGTATTAAACCATTTAGAAAGCCTATCACACAAGAATCAGGCCTTTAAAAGTTATATAGGTTTGGGGTATCACCCGAGTATTACTCCAAGTGTAATCAAGAGAAATATTCTTGAAAACCCAAGTTGGTACACTGCATACACCCCTTACCAAGCTGAGATTGCCCAAGGAAGACTCGAGGCGCTACTGAACTTTCAAACCGTAGTTTGCGATTTGACAAAGATGGAAATCGCCAATGCCTCCCTACTCGATGAAAGTACGGCAGCAGCCGAAGCCATGACCATGCTTTTCGATTTGAGAAGTAGAGCTCAAAAAAAAGAAGGTGTTTTGAAGTTCTTTGTAGATGAAAATTGTCTTCCTCAGACATTAAGCGTTCTTCAAACAAGGTCGACACCACTTCATATCGAACTCGTTGTTGGAAAATTTGAAGAGCACCAATTAGACCATACGTTTTACGGCGCTTTTGTTCAATATCCAGGAAAACACGGGCAATTACCTGATTTAAAAGCGATTACATCCCAATGTAAAGCACATGATATCAAAGTAGTTGTCGCTGCCGACATATTGAGTTTATTGTGGTTTGAAGCCCCTGGCACTTATGATGTCGATGTTGTTGTAGGTACGACACAACGATTTGGTATTCCAATGGGTTACGGTGGACCACATGCTGCTTTTTTTGCTACCAAAGAGGCCTACAAACGAAGTGTTCCAGGCAGAATCATTGGGCAAACCATTGACACAGATGGCAATCAAGCCTTGCGAATGGCATTGCAGACAAGAGAACAACACATCAAAAGAGATAAGGCAACCTCAAATATTTGTACCGCTCAAGTGTTACTGGCAGTTATGGCTGGGATGTACGCGGTGTATCACGGCCCAAAGGGATTGAAAAATATCGCTAGAGTCGTTCACCTCAAAACCAAACTTCTTTCAGATTTGCTTCTAAAAAGTGGAATCGAACAACTCAACGACACCTACTTTGATACCCTGTTATTCAAAAGCAATTCAGTTGACCAAATAAAAGCCAGAGCGCTACAAGCTCAATCGAATTTCAATTTCATTGATGAGCATCGTTTCTCTGTTTCTATCAACGAAACAACAGCTGAAGAAGACATATCAAGGCTTGTAGAAATTATCAGTGGAGCATCCGTTTCAATAGAAACCAATACTGTCGCCGAGTTATTTCACGATCAAAGCATTCAGGCAGATCGTAAGAGTACGTATCTCGAGCACGAGGTATTTAACAGCTATCACTCTGAAACTGAATTGATGCGCTACATCAAAAAATTAGAGCGCAAAGACTTGGCTTTGAACCAATCTATGATTGCCTTAGGCAGTTGTACCATGAAACTCAATGCAGCGACACAAATGCTTCCGCTAAGTTGGAGCAATTGGGGTAATATCCACCCATTCGCTCCACTTGATCAGGTTTCAGGCTACACTGAAGTTCTCAAAGCCCTCGAAGATTATCTGACTGAAATTACCGGATTTGCAGCGACCTCTCTACAGCCAAATTCTGGTGCACAAGGGGAATACGCAGGTTTAATGACCATTAGGGCTTATCACAAAGCCAATGGTGATGAGCATAGAACCATTTGTTTGATACCCTCTTCAGCACACGGTACTAATCCAGCATCCGCAGTGATGGCAGGAATGAAGGTAGTGGTGGTCAAAACCGACGAAAGAGGAAATATTGATTTAGAAGATCTAAAAGAGAAAGCCGTTGCACATTCGGAGAATTTAGCAGCACTTATGGTGACTTATCCCTCAACGCATGGGGTTTTCGAGTCTTCTATTAAAGAAATCACCGATGTCATTCATCAAAATGGAGGTCAAGTCTATATGGATGGTGCCAATATGAATGCCCAAGTTGGACTCACAAATCCAGCACTTATTGGAGCTGATGTTTGTCATTTAAATCTGCACAAAACATTTGCAATCCCTCACGGAGGAGGAGGACCTGGAGTGGGACCCATTTGCGTCGCAGCTCAACTCGCCGATTTTCTACCGACCAATCCATTGGTTGAGACCGGAGGTGAAAAAGGAATAACTGCAATCTCAGCTGCACCCTTTGGAAGTGCTTTGGCTTGTCTTATTTCATACTCCTACATTCGATTGTTAGGACCCGAAGGATTGACAAAATCTACCGAATACGCGATACTCAATGCAAATTATATCAAAAGTAGATTAGAAAACGACTACCCTATTTTATATGTAGGAGAACAGGGACGTGCAGCACACGAAATGATCATTGATTGCAGACCTTTTAAGGCATATGGTATAGAAGTCACTGACATCGCTAAGCGACTTATGGACTATGGCTTTCACGCACCGACAGTATCCTTCCCTGTGGGGGGTACAATGATGATAGAGCCAACAGAAAGCGAAAGCTTAACTGAATTAGATCGCTTCTGTGATGCCATGCTTTCAATCAAAGAAGAAATTTTAGAGTGCCATAGTGAAGAAACTTCAAATCCCTTGAAAAATGCACCTCATACCCTATCCATGATTACTGCGGACGATTGGCCCTATGAATACAGTCGAGAAAAAGCAGCATTTCCATTGGATTTTGTGAGAGAAAATAAATTTTGGCCTAGTGTGCGAAGAGCGGATGAAGCCTTTGGAGATCGTAATTTAATGTGTACTTGTGCACCTATGGAATCCTATAGTTAAAAGATAAGTGTTTAGTTATCAATATTTTAAAATTCACTGTAAGCGTATAGACATCTTATAAACTCTTGTTTAGACTTCGGCAAGTATTTTGACTAAACGCGTAAAAACATTTAAGATGCCTTTACATTAGAGTAACAGAAACAACCTTATGGCGATTGGAATCTTAGGTACAGGAAGTTATATACCCGAAGTGGTCACCAAAAACGAGCATTTTTTGGAGCATGAGTTTTATTCCAATCAAGGAGACCGTTTTGAAGTTGATAACAACGAGATTATTGAAAAGTTTCAAGCCATCACAGGAATACGCGAAAGACGTTATGCCCAAGACGATGAGTTGACTTCTGATTTGGGTTATCAGGCTGCAAAAAATGCCATCGAAGACGCGGCCATTGACAAAGAAACCATAGACTACATCATCTTCGCCCATAATTTTGGAGATGTTAGAAAAGGTGAAAATCAATCTGATCTCATTCCTTCTTTAGCGAGTAAAGTAAAGAATCAATTGCAAATTAAAAATCCTAACTGTGTAGCTTATGATATGATTTTCGGTTGTCCGGGATGGATTGAAGCTATGATTCAAGCCAAGGCGTTTATCCAAAGTGGAATGGCAAAAAATTGTCTCGTTATTGGTGGAGAGGCCCTCTCAAGGGTTGTAGACCATCACGATCGAGATAGCATGATATTCGCTGATGGCGCTGGAGCTTGTATTCTTGGAGAAACACAAGGCGATGGAGAAATATTAGCACATCACTCACAAACTTTTGCCGGAGACGAAACCTTCTACTTGTATTTCGACAAGTCGAATCACAAAGAAAACGGTTACGACAATACGCGTTTTATTAAAATGAACGGTCGCAAAGTATACGAGCTTGCTGTGGTCAATGTACCCGAAGCACTTCGTGTGTGTTTAGAAAAATCTGGAGAATCTATAGACAGTGTAAAAAAGGTGTTCATTCATCAGGCCAATGAAAAAATGGATGAAGCCATTATCAAACGCTTCTACCGCAAGTTTAAAAAGGAGGTGCCTGAAAATATCATGCCCATGAACATTCAAACTGTCGGTAATAACTCTGTAGCTACAGTTCCTATTCTCTATGATATGGTTCGACAAGGCGCCTATAACGAGCACGAACTTCAGGCCGGAGATATCATTATCATGGCAAGTGTTGGTGCAGGTATGAACATCAATGCCATTGTATACAAATACTGATGCGAATAGCGATTGTTATTCCCTTCTACAATGAAGAATCTTTTCTCAAAGATTGTATCCACAGTTTTTTACAGCAAACAAGAGTACCCGATCAAATTGTGCTCGTAGATGATTCCTCTACAGATGACAGTTCTAAAATTGCGCAAGCACTGGCAGATGAGCATGAATTCATTTTATACCTAAAACATAAAAGTGAGGCTGAGCGAGTCCCCGGATCCAAGGTAATTCGAGCCTTTAATTATGGCCTTCAACTGTGTAAAGCCGCTGATTTCATAGGTAAATTTGATGCCGATCTTATTTTACCTAATAACTATTTCGAGTCATTAATCGAAGCTTTTAATGTAAACCCAAAACTAGGGATGTGTTCAGGATTATTGTTTGTACAAAATGATAAAGAATGGACTTACGAAAATATAGCTGATCAAAATCACGTTAGAGGTCCTGTTAAATTCTATTCTAAAGCTTGCTTTGAGGCCATTGGGGGTTTATATGAAGAACTTGGGTGGGACAGTATAGACACACTCTTAGCCAATTGCCAAGGATTTGAAACCTCTACCTTAAAAAATATGCAGGTCAAACATTTAAGACCTACTTCAAAAGCATATCATTCTAAATCGGAGTACCACTTTAAAAGAGGAATGAGTTATTACAAAATGGGCTATGATTTTACGCTGAGTTTTTTGAGTATACTCAAACAGTTTTTTAAAACCAAAGATATTCGTAGCGTAACTCAACAGCTTCGAGGTTTTCTTAAAGCCAAAAAATCGCGAGCAATTGTGCCTTTTGTAAGCCCGTCACAAGGACGATGCATCAGAAAAATACGCTATCAAAAAATCAGAGAAAAAATCTTCTAAGGTTTAGTGATCAAAAACCGCCTTAATCGGATTTCCTGTCGTTCCGTTAGGAAATGAAATGCCTAAAAGCACAGACATTGTGGGTGCAATATCTGGAATTTCGGTGCGCTCTACTGTACTTCCTTTAGTAATTCCCTGTCCATAAAACAATAAAGGCACATGCGTATCGTAATTCATTCCAGAGGCATGGGTAGATCCAAATCTTCGATTCGAGATGTATCCCGGTTTTTGAATAAAGACAATATCCCCTGAATACTTGAGACTATGACCGTTTTGCACAAGATTCTTCATTCGATTCAAGCCGTTGTGTCCATGTACCTCTTCAGCTGTGAATACATGTTCAATTTCAGGCCTTTTCATCAACTCCGCTACCACAAATGAAGTGAGTTCTTTTTGATTCAGTTTATGCTTCTTTAGTACATCTTGATTGAACACAATTTCATTGTAGTCAACATTTTCAATGATTCCATTTACTCCATAAACCTCCTTAAGACTTTGATTCAACTCGTTTCGTATTTGCCATTTATTGATTTTTCCAGTTGGGATTTTAGCATCCCTCAAAAATTCAGAATTGTGCATAGCCCCATGATCTGAGGATAGAAATAAGGTGTATTCATTTTGACCTACTAAGCTGTCTAAAACATTTAGCAATCGTTCGATGTCTTGATCTAGTCTAATATAGGTGTCTTGTACTTCTTTTGAATTTACGCCGTACTCGTGACCTACATAATCTGTTGACGAAAAGCTGATCGCTAAAAAATCTGTGATGGCATCGGTACCTAAATTTTCGTTTTTAAGGGCTTCAATAGCAAAATCTGTAGTCAACGAATTTCCAAACGGAGTATCTTTTAAAATGTCAAATCCGTCATTTTTTGACCATAACTCACCTATTTCGTGCGGAAAAGCATTAGACTCCTCACCGTCAAATGTGCTTTCATATGGATTTTCATCCGCTCCACTTTCTACATATGCTCCTTTAAGTTGATTCCAAGTTTTCAAATATTTCTCACTCGAATCTCCAGCATTAAAGGCTTGAACCCAGTCTGGAAGCTCATCCATATAATAGGTGGACGAAATCCAATCGCCGTCTTGTTCTCCTTCGTACCAATAGGCGGCATTGGCACTATGACCCCCGGGTAAAACTGCTGAGCGATCTTTAATAGCAATAGAAATGACCTTGGAATTAAATTGATGATGTATTCGCAGTTCATCGGTGATGGTTGAAACCGACATGCGATGCGGTGATTTCCCTTTTGAAGAAGAGGTATTGAGACTTGTATGATTCAAATCATCAACACAATAAACCATCTGTCGTTCAACTCTATTGTACCAATCATTACCCAATATTCCATGAACTGCCGGAGTGGTTCCTGAGTAAATAGAAGCATGACCTGGGCCTGTTACTGTAGGTACGTAATTAAAGTGATGATTCTTTGCGGTAAACCCATCCTTAACTAATCGCTTAAATCCACCCTCTCCATAGTGGTTCCAAAATCGAGTTAGGTAATCGTAGCGCATTTGATCTACAACAATTCCCACCACCAATTTGGGTTGTTCAAAAAGTGATTTTTCCTTTTTGTCATAAATAGTTGTAAAAATGAAATAACCAATGGCCGATAGAGATAAGAAATAGGATAAAATTTTAAAGCTTTTCATTATAATTTTTTTCAAAATTAAGATTACAATATGAACAAAAGTTCAAAACAATATTAAATATTTCTGATTTAGAAAATGTCAAATGCAAATGGCTAAACCGAAAAACAAAACCTGTTAACTAATAAATCTAAAACTTGCAATTTTAGATAAAAAAAATATATTATATTCAAACTGTAATAAATCCTAACCTATGGAAAAAAAACCCACAGTTGAATTAAAGCTACCAATCCTTAAAAATATGGAACTAGTAGCTACACAAACCGCAGATGTTGTTTCCAAACATATGCAACTTTCCGAAGAAAAATCAGGTGAAATTTCAATGGCCTTAATTGAGGCTTGTATAAATGCGTTTGAGCATTCTGAATCAAAAAGTGAAGTTTATATTCATTTTATAATAGATGACGATAATTTAATGATCAAGGTTATCGACAAAGGAATTGGATTTGATGCATCTCAGGTGAAAATACCAAAAATTGAATCTAAAATTAATTCTGATGAACGAAAAAGAGGGTGGGGCCTGATGTTAATAAAAGAATTAATGGACTCGGTAGATTTTGAATCAAGTGATTCTGGAACAACGCTAACAATGATTAAAAAGAAAGACCAAAACGATGAATAAAATTTTAGAAGCAAGCCTAAATGGTGAAGTTCTTGTTATAAAGACAGAAGGTTATTTAAACAAGGATCTAGGTCAAGACATACAAAATGCCGCACAAGAACATATTAACAACGGAATTAATCAAATACTTATTGATTTAGATAAATCAAATATTGTTAACAGTATAGGGGCATCAATTATAATTGAGTTAATTGAGCAATTACAAGAATCAGAGGGTACATTAGCTTTTTGCAATCTCGCTCCGATTATAGAGAAAACCTTTAAAATTATGGGTCTTACAAAGTATTGTTCGTGCTATCCGAACGAAGAGGATGCGATCAAAGCCATGTCATGATGGGGTAACAGATGAAAACTTACGGTTCAGACTTGGATTTAAATGAGATTTACGTCAATCTAAAGTCACAAAAAAAATTTAACTCCATACAACTACACTTTTTTAACCAAAAAGGTTTGGTAACAAGTATCGGACTACACAAGTATTTTTCAGGCATCAGTATACCTGAGAAAGCATTTAACGCTGAAAAAAGTATTATACTTGATCTAAAGGATTCAATTTCTTCGTCAGAAGCGAAAAAATTTGAATTCCAATCTCATCGTTATGCTTGGTTTTCATTCATACATTTCGAACAAAAAAAAATTGGAGTTCTTGTTTTACCGAGTAACAGTAAGCCGACGTCTTCCAGTAAAAATGAAATAAATTCTCTAAAATTATTAATTGAACAGCAACTTCAACTCTCGCATTTAAATCAAGAAATAAAAAAAACTAAAAAAGAGTTAAGCGAAAAAACCTTAGAAACAGAATCCCTCATTGATGTTACAGAAATCATCAACGCTCAAAAACAAGCTAAAGAGCAACTTTTTAGTGATATTTTGATTATGATTCTTTCTATAATGAATGCCTCAAAAGGATTAGTACTAATTCGCGATAAGAAATCAGATTTTTTCAATGTTGAAGCTTTATTCAATTTAAATAAAGACCAGGAGCCAAAACACATTCTAAGGATAACCAAAGGAGTTCTGAAAAGTTTAAATGATTCCATGTCATCATTAATAATAAACGATCCAGAAAATCACAAACTACTCAATTTTGCGAAAAAAAATTGTATCGTGAGTCCTCTGGAATCAAATAATCAACTTGAAGGAGCTATTATATTGATTGATAAAGAAAGTAGACATGGAACAATTCGTTTTACTAATCAAGACCTAAGACTTTTTGATAGTCTCTGTAAAAAAGTAAGTTTAGCTTATGATAATATCCAACTTATTGATTCATTAAAAGAGTCGCACAAACTTGTTGAAAATATCATGTCTTCTATTACTACAGGGATAATAATGATTAATGTCTTAGGAGAAATCGAATTCGTCAATAATAGCGCAAGAAAGATATTTTCAATTGATAACGATGATTTTTTACAAAATCATTACTTCATGGTTTTTCAAAATAATCCAAATTTAATTACGCTCATAGAAGAAGCAGAAAGTCAAAATGAAATTATTTTTGAAAACAACTTTAAAATAGACGATTTAGGAGGCACTTCTCACGAAATCAATTTGACTCTTTCTCCTGCATTTAATGAAGAAAATGAAAGATCAGGGATTGTATTTTCGTTTGAGGATTTATCAAACCTGAACAAATTAAAATCAACCTTCAAAAAATACGTTTCTGAGAATATTGTTGATGAACTACTTAAAAATGAAACCTCACTAGAGCTTGGTGGTACGCAAAATGAAGTGTGTATCCTTTTCTGTGATATTAGAGGGTTTACGGCAATGTCAGAAAAAATGAAACCTGAAGAAGTTGTTTACCTATTAAATAATTATTTCGAATCAATGATAGATGTTGTTTTTTCTAATAACGGAACATTAGATAAAATAATTGGTGATGAATTAATGGTATTATATGGAGTTCCTTTAAAACAAAAAAATGATGCTCAAAGAGCTGTTGACTCGGCCAAACAAATGTTTCAAGCATTAGAAAGATTTAATGATAAAATAGCCAATGAAGGTTTGCCGAAACTGAGAATAGGTATAGGCATCAATCAAGGTAAGGTAGTTTGCGGTAATATTGGTTCAGAACGTCAAATGAACTATACCGTTATTGGTGACGCCGTAAATTTAGCGGCAAGGCTGTGTTCTCACGCAAAGGCAGGACAAATTGTAATTTCCAAAAGCGTTTTTTCTGAATTAGAAAATCATCAAGGTTTTAATGAAAAGGATCCTATTTTCGTGAAAGGAAAGAAAAAACAAATTCAAAACTGGATATTTAACGCCTAGGCAACCTTTTTAATCACAACAATTGTGATATCATCTGGATTCATAATTCCATTAGACCATTGATCTGCTAAATTCACTAAGGCATTTTTAATCTCTTCAGAAGACTTATGAGCATTTACGCCGATACATTTTTCTATTTCATCATAATCTAATAGAATATTATCGTTATTCGGAAGTTCAGGTAATCCATCTGAAATCATGACCATTACATCATTTGGATCAAACTTCTTTGTCACTCCAGCATACTTTTCTGACTCTAAGCCCCCTAAAGGTAAATTGGGCACTAAAATTTCTTCTACTTGCCCACTAGCGGCCTTATAATAATAAGTAGGAGGCATTGCAGCCGAAGTTATTTCAAAATTATCTTCGTTAAACTTGGCTACACTTAGACTCATTCTAAGCCTACCAAAATTTACTCTTTTGACAATTCTATTAAGTTGCTCTAAAATTAGCGAGGGCTCACCCATTGGTATCCCATTTAAGCCTGCCTTTGTAACAGATACCATAATTCCAGAGACAACACCGTGCCCCGTTGCATCCCCACATATTGCATAAAAATATTCTCCGTTTTTATAGAAAAAATCATAGTAATCACCACCTATTTCAGTTGCTGATTTTAAGTAAGTACTTATGTCATAATTTTCTACATCTGGATTTTTCTTCGGCAATAAACTGAGTTGTAATTGACGTGCCTCTTCTAACTCTTCACTCTTTCGTTCTCCTTCTAGACGTTCTTTTGTTTTGGCCTCTCGATATTTTACAAAAAACCGCATGCCAATAAACATTAAAATTATATAGGCTGCAACAGATTCATATCTTAACCACCATGGAGGAGCATTATAAATTGTAAGGTTTAAATCATTAGCACTTCTTTCTCCATTAGAATCAATACCGTAAATTTTTATACTAGATTCATAATAGGGTAATCCATTTAACTGAATTTGATTGTTAAATCCATTTGCAATAATGTCTTTAACACCTGTTTGTTCGAATATAAATTGAATTTGATCTGATTTATACCGAACTGAGCTAAACAAATCAAGAATTAATGTTTTTGTAGTGTAGTCAACTTCTAATGAATTACCGATGAAATTAATGTCTGACTTAGAATTTAGTTTATCTATACCGACTGCTCTAAATAAATTTAATTCAAAGCTTTCAGATTCAATATTTGACAAAGAATCAAAAGGTATAATTTGAATTCCATTTCCACCAGATACAATTAAATCATCACCCGAAGCATGTAGAGATTCCTTGTGAAACATGTCAAATTTTAGACCATCTTCTTCAGAAAAATTCCTAATTAAGTTGTTCTGTGAAAAATTTATTCCTGTTCCCGATTGAAAATATAGATTACCATCAACAGTTAAAAAGTCATAAACATTATTGGATAATAAGCCATCTGTTACATTGTAATTTTGAAATTCTTGTGTACTTAAATCCAAAGTAAACAAACCGTTACCCAAAGAAGCGATATACAATTTATTCTCTTCATTGATAAACTGTAATTTCTGTATTGTTGAGGCAGCTAAAGATTTTGAAGAATCTCCATTAAAAGAATAATCGAAAATAATGTTGCTAAAATCTTTAGGATAACTAACTAGATTCTTATCATCACTTGATACATAAAGAAATTCCCCTATTTGTTCTATATCCTTAAAACCTTTGGGTATATGGGCATTTAATAATTCATTATACTCATAAGAAATAAAATCACCTTCTAAATTTCTATCGATAAGATTAAGAATGTCAAATTCGAAAATACCCATATCGTGAGAAGCATATAATTTATCATCAATAACTTTTAAATTATTGATTTCAAAATTCTTTAGTTGTTCCCTGGTAATTACATTTTCATAGGAAATACCATTATTTATATCGTAAATATTAATATTATCCTTTGCAATAAGTATAAAATTTTCAAAGGATTCGAAAACACTATCTTCATCAATTGTTACATTAAGGGTACTCACTAAATCAAGTGAATTATAAGTTTCTAATTCGTAGACTTTGAATCCATTTTTTGAAACTTGAATAAGTTGATTTTCATAATTTCTAAAATAAAGTGATTCTGCATCTATATATGAGTAATCTTTAACAATTGACTCCTTAGAATCAATATACATAACCCCATTTGAAGTGCCGAAATAAAGGGTTTTATCGTCACTAGTTATCGAATTAATCGATTCGTTAATTACTAAATCTTGAAATCTATAATCCGAGTTAATTGTGCTCAACTCTTCAGTACCATTTTGCCAAATAAAGGTGTAATCTGAAATTTGAAATACATTTTTATCAGTTAAATTTGGATATGAATCAGCGGACTGAATATCAAATCTTTCATTTATGTAGTCAATTCTTTTTACACCTGAAGAGGTTTGAATCAAAATACCACCATCATTGAGAAATTCGGTTTTTTTAATTCCATCTTCAAATCTTGAAACCAAATTAAAACTTGAATCTGCAGTGTTATAATTCACAAGCTCCTTTTCACCTACGATAAGCACTTTGTTTTCAAAAGATTTAACTCCTAATATATTACTTGAAGTCAATTTAGTTTTTTCACCAGCAAAATATCGCTTAAAGGTATTATTAGTTTGATCAAAGATGTTAACCCCGTTAACCGTTGCTACAAATACTTTATTTTCATTGAAATCAATCGAATGGCTTGTATTTGAAATGGTATTCGATGTAGAAATAGATAGAGGATTTAAGGGATCAAAAACAAAATGATGAAGAATGTTAAATGATTTATCCATTACATAATATCCTGTAGTCTCTGTCGCGATCCAAAACATAGAATTTGACAAATCCTCAACTACCGATACAGGTGTTGACTTTAGAGGTATTTGCTTAAAGTCAAATGTTTCTGGCTTGTAAATACTAATACCGTCTTCAGTTAAAACAAATAAATCTGATAGAGCACTCAAAAAAAGCTTATTAATTTTTGAGTTTAAAATACTAGTTGAGTCAGATATGTTTGAATAAAAGACATGTCTTTCATTGTCATAAAACACATCTAAACCTTCTTCAGTTCCCACCCACATAAGACCGTTTTCTTGAATTTTTAAATCTGTCACATAGCTAGAACTTAATTCTAGGTTAAGATTTTTTATTTGTGAATTCACAGAAATTGTAACAAAACCAAAAATCAAAAAAACGATTCTCATAATACTACTAAGATTAAGATTGAATTTGTGCTTTGGCCAGGTTTTTTACAAATGCATTTTGCCATGTTGCAAAATTATCGTTTGCAAGTCGATCCAATAATATTGTAGACTCCTCAGTTTCTCCAATTGCCTTCTTTGCTAGTGCGTAAAAATAGGAGTGATAACTATCGTTATCCATTACTTCTTTAGTTAAATTGTTATAAGCAGCAATAGCTTCATTTGGATTACCTTCCATCAAATTTAAATACCCAGAATATTTATAAAAATTATTCATTGCATTGGGGTTAAATTCCAATTGCTCAGACTTTAAAGTTTCATAATAAGGCATTAATCTCCTAGCTTCTTCGTACTCTCCAAATAAGATGTCAAACCAAATATCTAATTCCATATTTCCTATTTTGTTATTCAATTGAAATCTTTTCACTCGATCTTCATTAATTGCAACATCACTACGTTTACTCAAAATTATTGAGTCTAATTCTTTTATTCTACCAATACTATTTAATGTTTCTTCCCTATTTTGACTATGCCCAAAGGCCAAGAATTTAATAAATTCCATTTCAGAGGTCCAAAACAACTTGGTCAGCTCTTCTTCATCGAAGTTTGCAATATTATTCTGCACTTCATTCAGTTTACTTACAGCATTTGAAAAATCTTTCTGATAGATATAAGTGTGTGCACTTAGTTCTCCTATTGACATTTGCCAAAAATTATTAGAGATATCTATTGCCTGTTGATAAGATTTTCTTGCCTCATCGTATTTACCTTGAAAGGTGTTGACGTGTCCAACCATTAATAAAGAATTACCATAAGGATCACTTTCATTTCCTTCCTCATATTTTTCAATAATATCTAGTGATTTTGTGTACTCTTTTAAAGCCGAGTCGAAATCACCTTTTGCACGATAAACATTTCCCAAAAAACGAGACCATCTCGAACTCTCCGGATAAATTTTAGAACCTTTTTTCAGTAATTCTTCTGCTTTATTTAAATCTCGTTCACTTTCTTCAAGCATGAAAAAATTATTACCTGTAGGAAAGTGTAGAAACGCCAAATTAACATAAGCTTTAAAAGATTTTGGATTTATTTCAAGAGCTTCTTCCCAACGACGTTGACTTGCTTTAACATCTATTCTATTTTTAACCTGACCAGACCAAATTCTTAATTGATAATAGTCTGGATAATCTTCTATCAATTCATCTAAAGTTCTATCTCTATTCTTAAAATCACCAAATCGCTGTTCATATTCAGATTCAATTAACCTTTTTTCTAAGTCTGATAATTGTTCTCTGTTTTCGTAAGCATCTAAAAAATTCTGTCTCGTTTGTTCATTTGTTCCAAAATTATTGTACGTTTTGGCAATCAAAAAGTTGCTATCGAGCTCTAAAATAGAATCCATTAAGGCTTCTTGAACCTCTGGAGCCCAGTAATTTTGTTCGATGTTTGTAAGAAATTTTTCAAATAGCTCTTTGGCCTCTGCTGAAGAGGATGTCCACTCAATACGCTTAGCTACTTGCTCGTCTTGACATGACCACAAGATTACAACACTAGTTAAAAGGAGTAAAAAATTTTTCATTTTTTATAGTTTATAGTAGTTAAAATATATAATTCAATAAAAGAAATAGAATAAATAGAAGCATTGATTTTATTAGTGATTTGATAGCAGAATTAACCCTACTCATCTTTGTAAAAGCAATATTACCCGTAACATAAACCATATGAGATAGGTGACTTTTATATTCTTTCTCGTTGTTAGTGAGACCTATTAATTCCCGTTTATAAATATCAACATCCTTATAGTTCAAAGCCATATCTCCAAAAAATAAAGGAGATATAAGGGAGGACTCTTTTAATCTTGGCAAAAAACACCGAACACAATTCACAAATGAATCACCAACGAAATATAAAATTGGCAATGCAACAATTAACAGTAAATAATCAAAAACGGTGTCAAATTTGAAGGTATACATGTTTTCTTCATCAAGTATGTCAATGGTATAAGCAATCGTAATAAACAAACCATATATAGAAACTACTGCACTAGCCTTAATTTCGGCAAACTGAATTTGGTTGTGATTGTATTTTATGATTTCCCAAAAATCATCATTAGTAATATTCATATTCTAAATATTTATTTCTATTCCATAAAGAAAATCAGAGTCATTTTTAAGAGGCAGCACATAAATTACAGACCTATAATAAAGTACATAGCGCACATAAGTACTTATCCTTTCATTTACTTTAAATCTTACATATTGATTTCCAAAAATCCGGACATCGTTGATATCATTGTATCGCCATTGACTATAAATTGTAGTTAATGCTGTTATATTTTTTAAAAGCTTTACTGAACCAAATAAATTAAAAGAAATACGAGTAGTGAGATTTTCGGATGAAGAATAGGTTTCATCGTTAAAACGATAACTTGAATATTTTTCAAATTCCCGAAATGGTCCTATCGCTAAATCAAAATAATCTTTGTCTTTCAAATACAAGTGCTTTCGCCAACCTATTCCAATCAAACTTCTTTGATCAATATAAGATCTTAGGTTATTGCCTGATTGAACAAACATAAAGAGCGAATTCTTTTCGTTTATAATATGATTCCAACGAAATTGGAACGTGTTACTTCGATCAAATAAATTCCCATTAAACTTTGTTGAGTTATGAGCGTAGGTCAACCTAAATAAATGGTTGTTTTTTCTTGAACCTAAGGTTAGGTCCCCACGCATGAAAGACAGATTGACATTCCCTTTTTTACGATCACTCATGAAGTTCGCAAAGACATGAAATGTAGTATCGATTTTTTTTAAACTAGCTTCAGTATCAATAATGGCTTGAGCAAAACTTAAGGTGTTAACCAATAAAAAAGCACAAACAAGTACAATCTTAAATTTCAAATGTTTAGGTTTTTGGTTGTAAAATGAAAGTAGGAATTAATATTGAGATAACAAAAAACATTTTTCATTATATTGCAATAATCAATAAATAATCAAAATGAAATCACTTTACACGCTTTTAGGCATAAGCATCTTTTTATTCGGATGTCAGAATAGCCAAATGAAACAGATCGAAGAAAATAACGGCGATGAGCTCATTTTTGTAGTAGACATGAGTGTCAATGACAAATCTAAAGCTGAAGTAGCAGCATTTACTGAGTTTTACACTGCACAGGTAGAAAAGAATGAACCCAGCTCAATGGGATGGGGCTTTTTTGAGTCAGGCGAAAAGGTGATTTTAATAGAACGCTATAAAAATGCAGATGCCATGATCAATCACGCGACCAATGTCTCTGCAGGAGGGATTTTAGAAGAGGCATTTGCGGAGTTTAATTCATTTTTTACCATAGAGATGATCAGCATCCACGGAAACATCTCTGATGAGTTAAAGGCCACTCTTTCAAACTTTCCTTTCCCTGTGGCCTATAATGAAGCTTATGCCAATTACAGCAGAATGGTTTCGAGCATGAGCTCTTCCCCAGAGGTCATTGATCTCGAAACACAGCGATCAGAAGCGAATGCATTCATCGATAACCAATTTAATTTCTTTTACGAGAGTAGTATTGAAACCGCACAAAACACATTTGCTCAAGATGCTGTGCTCATTGGCACTGATGCTGCAGAATACTATTCGGGTTGGGAAGCCATGAAGGCTTCGATTGAAGGTCAACTCGCTATAGAAAATCCTATGTTCACCCATTCCAATAGAAATGTGATCATGAGCTCAAGTGGAGATATGGCTTCCTATACCCAACTGCTCAATTTTTCATTCGAAGTAGATGGTGAATCCATGTCTGTTGAAAACGTCAGAAACAGCGGGGTTATTCAAAAAATAAATGGAGCGTGGAAGATTGTTCAAATACACTGGTCCATTGGCGTTCAAGGACAAGCCGTAGCCTATTAAATACAAAAACCTATAACACAGAGAAAAAGAGGAGCTTAGCGTTCCTCTTTTTTTTAAGTCTAAGTCATAAAAATTTCCCAAATGAAGACTTACTTTAAATGTTTTATTTTTATGGTTGTATGAAATATATTTCTGCCATAGGTCGCTATTTTATGATGATTATTGAAGTCTTTCGCAAGCCCACAAAATGGTCTGTGATGAAAGGCTTGATTTTTAAAGAAATCGATGAACTCATTTTTAACTCCCTAGGCATCATCATTTTTATTTCTTTTTTTATCGGAGGTGTTGTAACGATTCAAACTGCACTTAATTTAACATCTCCTTTTATACCTAAGTACCTCATTGGATTTGCCACTCGACAATCGGTAATTCTCGAATTTGCCCCTACATTCACCTCTATCATTATGGTCGGTAAGGTAGGGTCTTATATTACCTCAAGTATAGGCTCTATGAGGGTCACAGAACAAATAGATGCACTTGAAGTGATGGGTGTGAATGCATTGAATTACCTCATCTTTCCAAAAATCATTGCCATGTTTATGTATCCTTTCGCCATCGCTATTTCAATGTTTGTTGGCATTTTTGGAGGATATATTGCCGCCTCAGTGGGAGGATTCGCTCCTTCAGCAGATTTTGTATCCGGTGTGCAATTGGATTTCATTCCATTCCACGTCACTTATGCCTTTATTAAAAGTGTAGTTTTCGCCTTTGTAATCGCAACCATACCCTCTTATTTTGGATTTTACCTAAAAGGAGGAGCACTCGAGGTCGGAAAAGCCAGTACCACCTCATTTATTTGGACCTCTGTGATTGTGATTATTTTAAACTATTTTCTAACCCAGTTACTTCTAGGCTGATGATACAAGTTGAAAATTTACATAAGAGTTTTGACGGTATCCCTGTTTTAGAGGGAATCAGCACCACATTTCAGAAAGGTATCACCAACCTTATCATAGGGGCTAGTGGTTCGGGAAAAACAGTTTTTCTAAAAAGTCTGCTGGGTATTCACACACCTGATTCAGGAGAAATCTATTATTCTGGACTTCGCTTAAATGAAATGTCCAAAAATCAATACATGCAACTCCGTCAAGAAATGGGCATGGTCTTTCAAGGATCTGCCTTATTTGATTCGAAAAACATAGGCGATAACGTAAGGTTTCCGCTAGAAATGTTCACCAAGCTGACCCAAAAAGAAATGAATCATCGAGTTGATGAAGTATTAGAACGCGTCAATCTGCACAATGTCAATTCGAAATACCCCTCAGAAATATCTGGAGGAATGCAAAAACGGGTTGCTATTGCTCGAGCAATTGTAATGAATCCCAAATACTTGTTTTGCGATGAACCCAATTCAGGACTCGACCCAAATACCGCAATTCTAATTGACGAACTCATTCAAGAAATTACAAGAGAGTATCAGATGACCACTATCATCAATACCCATGATATGAATTCAGTAATGCAAATTGGTGAGAGTATTGTCTTTTTGAAAAACGGTTTTAAAGAATGGGAAGGAACACACAAAGAAATCTTTAAAACTGATAATGAAGCCGTAACCAATTTTGTCTATTCATCTGCCCTATTCAAAAAGGTCAGGCAAATGTATATCATCGAAGATCAAGAAATTAAGGAATAGTTTGAACCATCACCTTTTGATCAGCCAATCGCACTCGAACCCAATTTTGCAATCGTCTACTCAAATCGTTTATTTGAATCGTATCAAGAGCTGAATTCCATCGTACCTCTAAGAAAGGAATAGTATCTTGAGTTGTAAAATCTGTGCTAATCTTATTGGAGTAGTTCAAACTCACAATTTCTGGAAAGCCAGATTTTAATTCAAGTTTGAGCTGTTCAAAAGGAAAATCTTCTCGTTTCATACTCGAGAGTCGCGCCACCTCCTGTTCTAATACAGAAATGCGATTTTCTTTAGTGAGCAATTCGTTTTTCTTACTTTCGTAGAGTTCCAAAACGTACTGCATTTCGTTTCCACTATCATTCTCAGCCCCTTGAAACACTTCAAAATCAGCGTCTTTTAACCTGTCGTATTGATTTTTTTGTACGGTCCAGGTGTTGATAACACTTTGTGGAATCGTTTCATCGCCAATAACGACAACAGCGATTTCAGAACCCAATTTGTTATCGTATTTTAACTCTGTAAGTTCTTTGCGATAAATTCCATTTTGATTAAACTGGTAAATTTCTATCGTTTCACTCAAAAAGGTCTGGGCATCTCTACGAAATAAACTCTCTTGAAGCACACTGTAAAAGGTTATACCTGCAGGGATAATAACTACAAAACCCATAATAGATACCACTCTAGCTATAAAGCGTCTACGCTGAGAATTGGCATACCTCACCATGGGAAACCTCAAGTATTTTATCACCAGATAGGTCGCCAAGGCGATAAACATAGTGTTGATAATAAATAAATAAAGTGCGCCATAAGCGTAATTCCACTTTCCTACGGCAAGTCCAAAACCCACGGTGCACAGGGGTGGCATAAGTGCCGTTGCAATAGCCACTCCAAAAATAACGCTGGCTACAGTACCCTTTTTGGCCCGGGCAATAACCAAAGCAAGACCACCAAAAAAGGCAATTAATACATCTCTGATATCTGGTTTAACCCTCGCTAATAATTCTGAAGACTCGTCTCGAAGTGGAAATAGGGCAAAAAATAGAAAGGCCGTAAAAACACTTAAACCAACCATGACTAAAAAGTTCTTAATAGAACGATTCAATAAATCGAGGTCATTGATGGCCAAAGACATTCCTATACCTAAAATAGGCCCCATTAAAGGAGAGATTAACATCGCTCCGATAACAACAGCCGTTGAATTGGCATTCAATCCGATGGATGCGATGAAAATCGAACAAATTAAAATCCAAGAGGTGTGCCCCTTAAAGGCAATATCTGCTCGAATACTGGCTTTTGTGTTTTCTGCATCTGTATCGGCTTTGATGTCTAAAAGTTCTTTTAAAAAGAAATAAACGCCTTTAAACAATCCCTTAAAATCAGCTTTAATTTGATTTTTTGGCTGAAGCACTTCGCTTTCTTGGTCGGATTCAGGTATATAACTCATAATAAATCAAGGACTTAATTGGCCAAATCAACCCAAACATTAGGTTGAAATAAAAATACTCTTTTTGAGTCAAGTTCAGTGCACTCAAATCGTTTAACACGTTTTTTTCCTTTTTGAAACCAACGACCTTTTCCGTAAGCAAAAATGCTTCCTATAGGCAATTCACTGAGCAATTGCTTATCGTTTGATTTGGTATCGTAATGCATTAAGGCTTTATCGAGTAAGTGATCTGTTGAACTACTCGCTTTTGGGTTTTTAAAGTGATTGTACAGCACTGGTAGTAGGCGTTGCGGAAAAATACGCTCATTTAACAAAGGCCTCATCAATTCAATGAAAGTTTGCTTCCACTCTATTCCATGGGGCTTTATGCGTAAGCCGTGTCGTTTAAATGCTACCAAGTGCGCAATTTCATGAATTAGAGTGATCAAAAATCGATACTGGTTTTCAGTTGCATTGATGGTAATCACATGAGAACCGTTGGGAAGTTGTCTGTAATCCCCATGCCTTGTCTTGCGTTTATTGACAATTTTAAGATGAACGTTTTGGCTTTTGATCAAGTCAAAACAAGTTTGTAAAGAAGCTGCAGGAAGGTATTTTTCTAATATTTCGACCATTACTCAGGGCGTTGAACTACTAACTTCAAGACATTTACCATTGTAATAACGGTGTCCGTTTAAGGTAAACTCAGCAGCATAAAGAGCCATTTCATGAGCCGTCAATGGCGCCTTATAGCCTGGAAAGGCTTCCTCTAACATTTCTGTTTGAACGGCACCTAAGGCGAGCGCATTAAATCTCGGGCCGTTTTCTTTAAATTCTTCAGCCCACAGTTCAGTCAAACCAATGAGCGCAGCCTTACTCGAAGAATAGGCGGATAGGCCGGCAAATTTCATACTTCCTTGTACTCCACCCATTGACGACATACTCAATACATGAGTGTTTGAATGCATCAAAGGGAGTAAAGCTTGAGTTAAAGCCACAACACCAAAGACATTGACTTCATAAACCGCCTTAAATCGATCTAAATCATAGTCGGCTAAAGAAGCCTGATCAAATCGTCCTGCATTGTGCACCAGAGCGTCAATTTGAGCTTCGTTGGATTGAAGCTCAGATGCAAATTTTGTAGCCGCAGTAGAATCGGCCATGTCATAGCTATAACTGAAGACATTTTTATGATTCAACTCTTGAGTGGGTTTACTGTTTCGTGAGAGGGCATAAATCTTGTGCCCTTGTTCAGCTAGTATCTTGACCATTTCTAGACCTATTCCTCTCGAAGTACCTGTGATGACAATTACTGACATATCAATTCATTTTAACCGCTAATTCAGAGCGATTGGCAAAAGATTCAATTACAGGAATAAACTCATTGGTCATTTCGGTCATAAATTCAGGATTCATAAGACTTGGTTCATCCCCTGCTTTGTGATAAAAATCAAAGTTTGTAAAATCGAAACTGCTGAAGGTATGAGCCGGAATTCCGAATTCGTCGTAGAAAGGTGCATTGTCTGATCTTCTAAATAAATTAAAAGACTCGGCTGTTTCTAAAAATCCAGCCAATGGTTTTTGAGCTACTTCATTGACTAATTCTGCTAAATTGGATTTGTTGTATCCCGTAACATAAGTACTGTAATCATCGTGGTTCATAGGAATTCCCATCATCTCAAAATTGAGCATTAGCGGTAAATTCATGTCCTCACTTTTAAGTTTTTGCGCCAAATGCTTAGAGCCTCGAAGTCCTTTTTCCTCTGCCGAAAACAAGGCGAAAATCAAGGAACGTTCTTGTGGTGGGTTGGCCCCAAAATAACGAGCGAGCTCCATCACAACAGTGGTACCCGTAGCATTATCATTTGCCCCATTACCTATGCTGTCTGTTGAATTTTCAAGAGGTTTCATAACACCAATGTGATCGTAATGCGCTCCAATTAAAATGAACTCATTACTTTTTTTGTTTTGACTAGGAACTAGACCTACGACATTATAGGCTAATCCATCGTAATTTTGAAGGGTGTCGTAATAGCTGCTAAAGTAAGGCTGAACGCCATTTTCAGAAAAGTGCGTAGAAATGTAAGCAGCTGCACGTTCTATTTCAGGGCTACCTGTATCTCGGCCTTTCATTTCATCGGAAGCTAAATAATTTAAATGTTTAGCAATGTCTTCTACCTTGATCTGCTGCTGCACTTCAGATGAAGCGGTATAATCAGTTGGTGCAGATTGTTTTTCCTGGTTTTTTTTCTGGTTACAAGCAGCAAACATCAAAAGTGTTGCAAAGAGTGTTACACGCATGAACTATATTTTTTCTTAAAATTAAACAAAAAAGGCAGTCCATAAGACCGCCTTTTAATCATCTAGTATTGAATAGTTCTTAAGCCAGCATGTTTGCCGGATGTTCTAAGTAGTTTTTAAGTGTCTGTAAAAATTGTGCTCCAGTTGCGCCATCTACTGTTCTGTGATCACAAGCCAAAGTGATTTTCATCATATTTCGAATGACAATTTCACCCTCTCTAACCACCGCTTTTTCAACTATGGCTCCCACAGATAAAATAGCAGAATTAGGTTGATTGATGATAGATGTAAATTCTTCGATACCAAACATTCCTAAATTCGAAACCGTAAAGGTACTGCCTTCCATTTCTGCTGGAGTTAATTTTTTGTCTCTCGCACGAACAGCCATATCCTTAACTTGAGCACCAATAGCTGTAAATCCTAAGGTATTAGCGTGTTGGATTACAGGAACTACCAAACCGTCGTCGACAGCTACAGCCACTCCTAAGTTCACATGACTGTGATAAATCGTTTGGTCATTATCCCAAGTAGTATTGACTTGAGGGTGTTTGACTAAGGCCATTGCACAAGCTTTTAATACCATATCGTTAAACGACACCTTCGTATCTGGCATTTGATTCATTTGAGCTCTGGCTGCTTTAGCCTGATCCATTTCAATAGAAACGGTGAGGTAATAGTGAGGAGCACTAAATTTAGATTCCGATAATCGTTTAGCGATAACCTTTCTCATTTGAGAATTCTTAACGCCTTCGCTATTTACTGTTCCGCTCACCGGAGCAACCGCAGTTTGAACTGAAGCAGGTGCTGCTGCTACTGTTGCGGATGCAGATACCGCTGCAGGTTTGTGTGCAAGCACATCTCTTTTGATAATTCTTCCATTTTCACCAGAACCTTTAATCGCACCCAAATCAAATCCCATGTCTGAGGCCATCTTTTTAGCTAAAGGAGAGGCGAATGTTCTTTGATCTGAATTGGTACTTGGCGCTGGGCTTTCTTCAACTGATGGCGATGCAGTGGTAACGACTTCAGCTACTTGTTCTACAGTACTGTGTTGTGGTTGACTAACACTTGGCGCCTGTACACCAGCATTGAGAACAGCATTCACATCAGTTCCTGAAGGACCAATAATTGCTAATACTTCGTCTACTGGAGCAGAATCTCCTTCACCAATTCCGATGTGAAGTAATTCGCCCGAATAAAACGACTCAAATTCCATGGTAGCCTTATCCGTTTCGATTTCAGCCAAAATATCTCCTTCTTCTACCTGATCTCCGACTTTTTTGAGCCATGAGGCGACCGTTCCTTCTTCCATGGTATCACTCAGCCTTGGCATAGTAATGATTGATACACCCTCAGGTATTTGTACTTCTTGA
>Ga0213864_10000060_pt1 | contig 45111 bp, 73 predicted proteins | sample PICome_5_FD_160078 | JGI IMG/M metagenome (GOLD analysis project Ga0213864, IMG submission 160078) | Coastal seawater microbial communities near Pivers Island, North Carolina, United States - PICO247 | ecosystem: Environmental > Aquatic > Marine > Coastal | place: USA: North Carolina... | reverse complement strand
TTGAGTTTTTTAATGATTATGTCACTGCTGGTGATATGGAAATGCATACCGCTGGTTCACTTAAAGGTGGACAGATGGTTTGGGCACTTGCAAAGACAAAAGAGTCTTTTGAGTTGTTCAATGGTGATGTAACAGATAACTACTTTCTGTTTACTAATCCTCACCAGTTTGGTAAGTCTATCAATATTCGTATGACACCTATTCGTGTTGTATGTAACAATACTCTTACACTGTCACTTTCAAAACAGTCTGACCAGATGGTTACGGTAAATCACCGAACCGCTTTTGACCCAGATATGGTGAAAGAACAGATGGGTATTGCTCGTGAGAAGATGGAACAATACAAGTCAATGGCAGAGTTTCTTGGTTCAAAACGATACACTGCTGACAATGTAATCCAATACTTCAATGAGGTATTCGGTGCGCCTGCGAAAGAAAAGGTGGACAATGTGATTCCATTCACTTCTCGTAATGCAAAGATTGCTTACGAAAACTTGGATACACAACCTGGCGCTAACTTTGCACAAGGTTCATGGTGGACTGCATTTAACTCAGTCACACACATGACAGACCACTTGCAAGGTCGTGAGAACGACTCTCGCCTACAGTCTGCATGGTATGGACGAAACCGTAAGGTAAAACTCAACGCCCTTGATAAGGCACTTGAGTATGCCGAGGCTGCATAAAAAAATTGAAGAAAAGGGTTGAAAAACCCTTTTCGGATACCTATATAATATTAGGGTGCAGTTCGTAAGTCGCCCTGTTGTCACAAACATATGCTTACTCTGTGACACAAAATACGGTTTTGGTAGTTTCCGCCCAAAAAACTACCATTATAAATAAGGGGTGATACGCCTAATGGGTATCACAACTGTAACTTGCTTAAAAAGGAGAAACAAAATGGTAAATACAGCTCTAACAACTGACCCTTTTGATAGGGTTAAAACCTACTCTATCGGTTTCGATAGAATGTTCGACACACTCTTTGATGAGAGTTCTGTTGCAACAACTAACTACCCGCCTTACAATATCGTAAAGGTATCTGATACTAACTACGCAATTCAAATTGCGGTTGCTGGTTTCGGTAAAGACGATATTGAGATTGAGACTAAAGAGAATACTCTTACAGTTAAGTCAGTCGAAAAGAAGGAAGAATTGGTTGACGAAGTGACATATCTACATAAAGGTATTTCAAATCGTGCATTTACTCGTTCTTTCACTATCGCTGATGATGTGGTAGTTAAGGGAGCGACCTTTGAAAATGGGTTGCTGAATGTAGAACTTGAAAGAATCATCCCAGAGGAAAAGAAACCTCGTTTGATTAAAATCAAGTAAAAAAGTTGTGGAGCGCCTCTTGACAGAGGCGCTCTTTTATAATATACTATAGATAATGTAACTTGTGTTTTTTACAACTCATTACGACTTGTAACTTACACCTTTAACTTTGGAGAAAAAAATGTTTACATCTACTATGCCTCTAAATGAGGTTGTCAATCTTGATGTCGAAACGGCATCAAAACTCTTTCCAAGACCCCGAAAATATGATCACATTGGAGTTGGTATTAGTCTAGTTCCAGTCTGTCTTTATTTGAATAAAATTCGGCGTTCTGATGACGCAAGTTTTAACAAAGGAAGACTAAAAGGACATACTCCAGACGAAAAAGAACGACTCAGAGTTTCCTTTGCAAAAGAAGTTCAACTTTGGCAAGAACTCCCTATGGTAACAAAGTGTTCTGACCCAGAATCAAAATTCTCACATGATTTGGCAATCGGTTTTGGTAGAACAAATGCTATCGGACAAAACAATGTTGACCGTTATTGGTTTTGGGAATTAACTGGAACACCAGTTCAAATCGAGGCCTGTCAGGCGTTTGAAAATACATACAAGTTGTTGGATGTTGAATTTCAAACTGGCGAAAATGGTGTTGAGAATTTTATGAAGTCTCTTCTTTCTAAAGGTGGTATTTCCGATGATGAAGAAGAAATCGAAAACACTTTAGATAAGTATTGGCCTAATCTAAACAGTAAGTCTAGGGGAAGAATTCTGAAGGCAGTTTCTTCAGAGACTACAACTCCAAGACGATATAAGACATATAACCAAGAAGATGTTCGCACTTGGATTAACGAAACCGCTTCTAGTGAATATCAGACACTTGCACAAGGTGGTAATTTTGATCCAATTCGTCAAATGACAGGATATTCTTCACAGAATATTTTAGACCCTTACATCTATGCTATCAAAAACTTTATTAAAACAGGTAGGAAATCATATCTTACTTGTTCTGTAAAGGCACCGACAAAGAACTCTTCTCTGTCAGTGAAGCGTCAGAACTTGATTAACAGTCTAAATGAATTACATGAATCCTTTACCCAATATTTTGGGGTAAAAGAAAATCCACTAATTATCTTAGGATTTATGCCTCAAGACACAGTTCTAGAGGACATGAGATTCCTTGTGGATAAGGATGGAAATCCGATAAGATAAAAAAGTATTGACATTATACCTATTTTCTGGTATATTATCAATACTGCACAAACAGTGTAGCAATTAAAGAATGGAGACATTATGGCTAGAAAAGCACTAACTAAAAAACAGAAGGTTCTAAATCTTCTATCAAGTGGTAAAAATGTGACTTGGAAAACTCTAAGAACCAAGTTTGACCTAAGTTCCCCAAGAGCAATGGTTGATACTCTTAGAAATGAAGGACACTGCATCTACACTAATGAGGTAGATGGTAAGACTGCATATCGTCTTGGTGAACCATCAAAAGGTATTATCGCCGCTGGACTTAGAGCTCTAGAAGGTGACTACTCTTACGAAGCTCGTTATCAGAGCTAATCATGTTGTGGGGGCATTGCGCCCCCACACTAACTTTATAGGATGAGATTGTGAAAAAGATTGACTACAAGTATTCTGAAGATAAGATTCTTGCAGAACTGAAAGAATATATTGATGGGACTTATAATGCCCATTACTCTCATAACAAATTTCAGGCGACTGAATTCATCATGGACAGTGGACATGGTGAAGGTTTCTGTATCGGCAATATTCTGAAATACTCACAACGATACGGAAAGAAAGATGGCAAGAACAGAAATGACTTGCTAAAAGTAATCCATTATGGTATAATGGCACTTCATAATCATGACACTCAAGGAGAATAATTGATGAAACTTAGTAATGATACCAGAGAAGTTCTAAAGAACTTTTCGACCATTAACCAGAATCTTCTGGTAAAAAATGGCAATGTGATTGGAACAATGTCTGCAATGAAAAACATTGTATCCAAAGCAACTATTCCAGATACTTTCAATCAAGAGTTTGCAATCTATGATCTGAATGAATTCTTATCTGCATTGTCTTTGTTCAAAGATCCAACTTTGGATTTCAATGACAAGGCAGTAAAACTAAACGAAGAAGGTGGTGGTAGTTCACTGAACTACTTCTTTAGTGACCCTTCTATTGTAACTGCACCCAAAACAGAAATCACTATGCCTTCTGTTGATGTTGAGTTTACATTTACTCAAGATACATTCAACCAGATACTAAAGGCATCTGCTGTTCTTGGTGTGCCTGATGTGGTTCTTAAAGGAACTGCTGGTGGTAACATTGACCTTCTTGTTACTGATCGTAAGAATGACACTTCAAACGATTTTAGTATTACAGTTGGTGAGAATGCACCATCTGACTTCACATACTTCTTTAAGGTTGAAAACCTAAAACTTCTTGGTGGAGACTACAAGGTAGAAGTTTCATCTAAAGGTATTTCACATTTCTCAAATGTGTCGAAACCTGTTGAATACTTTATTGCACTTGAAGCTGCTTAATGGTTCATAAACAAGTCATTAAGTGGTTTAATGACTCATATATGGAACATTATTGACAAGGAGATATATTATGAATGATGTGATGTTATGGGTGGAGAAATATCGTCCATCCAAAATCAGTGAGACTATTCTTACTGATGATTTGAAAAAGACTTTCCAGACCTTTGTAGATGAAGGACACATACCAAATCTTCTACTTTCTGGTGGGCCTGGTGTAGGTAAGACCACAGTGGCAAAAGCGATGCTTGAAGAACTGGGCGCTACTTACATGATGATTAACGGTTCTGAAGAATCGGGTATTGATGTTCTCAGAAATAAGATTAAGAACTTTGCGTCTACTGTCTCTATGGATGGTAATCGTAAGTTTGTAATTTTGGATGAGGCAGATTATCTGAATCCACAGTCAACTCAACCAGCGTTGCGTGGATTTATTGAAGAGTTCCACAAGAATTGTGGATTCATCCTTACTTGTAACTTTAAGAACCGTATCATCGAACCACTCCACAGCCGGTGTTCTGTTGTGGAGTTTCGTATACCATCCTCTGACAAACCGAAACTTGCTGGACAATTCTTCAAAAGAGTTCAAGATATTCTTGTAGAAGAAAAAGTTCAGTTTGAACCTCGTGCTGTCGCTGGTGTTGTAGAGAAACACTTCCCAGATTGGAGAAGGGTTCTAAACGAACTACAACGATATTCTGCTTCTGGTATGATTGACAGTGGAGTTCTTGTCAATATCTCAGAAACGAATATGAAGGACTTGACTACTTTCCTCAAAGAGAAAGACTTCAAGTCTATTCGTAAGTGGGTTGCAAACAATCTAGACAACGACCCTGCTCGTATGTATCGTAAAGTTTATGATACACTCTATGAGGAACTTGAACCTCAAACTGTGCCACATCTTGTTCTCGCAACAGCAGATTATTCTTACAAATCTGCCTTTGTCGCAGACCAAGAAATCAATATGCTTGCATATATGATTGAGATTATGACACAGGTGAAGTTCAAATGAGTTATGAACTAAAAGAATATCTAAATTCAATCAATCTCACAAAGGAAAATCTGATGGATTCAGATGACCCTATGTGGGAAAAGAAGTATTCTTCCTTTATCATTAACAAGTGTCTTGCACCTTTTAATGATACTATCATGTTCGTTAATGAAATGAATATGAGACATCACCTTGACTCCAAACTCCAATATGACTTTTTACTAAATACTATTAGGTCTAAGAAACGATATGCGCCTTGGGTAAAGGCAGATAAGTTGAAAGATTTAGAGTATGTAAAAGAGTATTATGGTTATAGTAATGAAAAGGCCAAGGCTGCTCTCAAGATACTTGATAATGAACAGATAACCGCTATAAAAAATAGTTTGAATAAAGGTGGAAGAAAATGAATGAAATTGAATGGCAGCCCGAAAGGATGCTGGAAGTAAAACTAAAAGAACCAGATGACTTCCTAAAGGTTCGTGAGACACTATCCCGAATTGGGGTTGCATCTCGTAAAGAAAGAAAGTTATATCAATCCTGTCACATACTACATAAACAGGGTAAATATTACATTGTCCATTTCAAAGAACTCTTTGCTCTTGATGGAAAAGACACAAACCTAAACGAAAACGACATATCAAGAAGAAACTCAATTGCTGGACTTTTGGGAGATTGGGGTCTAATTGAAATTGTTGGAGAGGCAGAACCAAAGGCCCCTCTATCGCAAATTAAAGTTATTGCCTTTAAGGAGAAGGATGAGTGGATTTTGGAAACAAAATATAACATCGGTAAAAAGAGAGTTGAGTAAGTGGCAGTATCATTTTCTAGTTTCATCAAAGAAGAACAACAACCTCTTAAAGAGGTAGAAATTCAAGTTGCAGTTCTAACTAAAGTTCGTTCTAAAAACAAAGAACTTGTTAGTAACATGATTGCAACTGCCTGTGAAAAAATGGGTATTGAATGTCATGTTGTAAATGTTCGTGACGCATGGGTATCGAAAAACGATCTTGAAAAAGGAACTCTTACTATCTCAAATGTTGATGGTAAAGATGTAGAGTTTGACACTTCAAGAACCGTTTGTTTCGTGCGAGCGGGCGTGCTTGAAGATGAAATTGGACTTGCTATATTAGGAACATTTGAAAACGCTGGTGCGTTTATGGTAAACAATCGTGATGGTATGATGACTTGTGATAATAAAATGTCATCTTACATCTCGTTTGAAAGAGATAATATTCCTGTTCCAAGAACAGCACTTGTTTCAAATGAACAATCTATTGAACCGGCCCACGATAAGATTGGTGGTAAGTTTCCAGTTATTATTAAAACAATTACAGGAACACAAGGTATTGGTGTTTCTATTGTTAATGATTTTCAGAGTATGGTTTCTGTTATCCAATCTCTTTGGAAGTTTAAGGCAGAACTACTCATACAGGAATATTTGAAATTTGATTACGATATTAGAACCGTAGTAATGAACGGTAAGATATTGGCATCCACTAAAAGAATCCAACCAGAAAATGACTTCAGATCTAATAGACACAGAGGTGCAACAACAGAACCGCATGAACTCACAGAAAAAGAAAGAGAAGCAGTTCTTGCAGCAGCTCGGGCAGTTGGTGCTTACATCGTTGGGGTTGACCATGCTATTATCGGCAACAACATTTATATTCTTGAGTGTAACGGTAGTGCAGGCATTGGTTCTAACTTTGGAATGTATGACATCACTATGGAAGAAAGTGATGCGAATGATTACAAGGGTAAAGCAAAACCAGTAGAGATTGTAGAGAAAATGTTAGAGTATCTAACCTCTGCACAAAATCGTAGACACTCATTCCCAACAGAAGCAGGATATGTTGAACGCATTGAGATTGATGGTTATGGCCCGATTCGTGCAAAGTTCGATACTGGTAACGGAACAAAGGCATCTATGTTTGTTGTAGACGAACTAGAAGTCAAAGGTAAGAAAGTTTTATGGGGTAAGAATGGTAAGAAGTTTGAAAACAAACTTATGGGAATGTCTCACCCTGCCCATGTAGGCAAAATTGATGAGCGTCCAATCGTTCATTTGGATGTTCGTTTTAATAACAAACTATATAAGGATGTTCCATTTGGACTATCCACAAAAGATTCTATGTCAACTGTTTTGGTAAACAGAGAATTGTTGACTAGATTTAAGGTGTCTGTAAATCCTATTAGACGATTTGTATTATCTGATTGGATTGAAAGAGCAGAACCAAATGATGATGACGGCTAATGAAAGGAAATATCATGTTACTTGATGCACTAAGAAAACACGCAGAAGGACATATTGCAAAACACAAAGCAAATGTTCTTGTCTATCTAAACAATCCTGCTGGTATTGGCGAACACCCAGACATTATTGAAGCAATGGAAGGTGAAATCCTAGAGATTGCAAAATACCAAGATGTGATTGATATGATTGACCAACACTTCTCAAAAGAAGAACAAACTCAATATACACTTTTCTCTTGACATTAACCCCTAACGGTGGTATATTTACATAATGCGATTTTACACACATATTGCCCAGTGGGGTAATCAATTACTTGTTCGTGCCGTAGAGAATGGTGTTCGTTCTAACTTCAAAGTTAAATACGAACCTACTCTCTATGTTCCTGTTGCAAAAGAAACTGGTTGGAAAACACTTGACGGTAAAAATGTCAGTCCAATGAAGTTTCTTACAATCAAGGAAGCGAAAGAGTTTGTTGCCCAATACGAAAGTCAACCACATCTTGTTTATGGGTTGACACAATTCCCTTATACCTATATCGCAGAAAAGTATCCTCGACAGATTGAATTCGACAGTTCGCAGATGCGTATTGTTACAATTGATATTGAGGTGGAATGCGAGAACGGATTCCCAAATGCCGATCAGGCCCTTGAACCAATGTTGGCGATTACAATCAAAAATCACCAGACAGGGCGTATCAAGGTTTGGGGACTTTACGACTATGAGAATGACAGAGAAGATGTGCAATACATCAAATGTCAAACCGAGCGTGAACTTCTCGCACAGTTCCTTGCATGGTGGGAAAGTGACCATCCAGATATTATCACTGGTTGGAATACTGAACGATTTGATATTCCTTATATCTGTAACCGTATCAAACAGGTTATGGGTGAGGATGCAATGAAAAGACTATCGCCTTGGGGTGTAGTCAATGCAAGAACTATCACTGGTGCATATGGTAAAAGAGAACAAGTCTATGACATCATGGGTGTTGAGGACTTGGATTATCTTCTACTCTATCGTAAACACACTTATGTAAGACAGGAATCCTATCGACTTGACCATATTGCTCATGTTGAACTAGGTGAACGCAAGGACGAAAATCCATATGAGACTTTTCGTGAGTGGTATACGAATGACTATCAATCATTCCTAGACTATAACATACAGGATGTGGAACTCGTTGACAAACTAGATGATAAGATGAAACTTATCGACTTGCACTTGACCATGGCCTATGATGCAAAAGTAAATATTACTGATGCATTTACTTCTGTTAAGTATTGGGATGTTTTGATTTATAATCATCTTCTTAAAAAGAAGATTGTCATTCCACAGAAAACAAGAAGTGAAAGTAAGAGTGAAAAATATGCTGGTGCATATGTGAAAGAACCACAAGTGGGACAACACAAGTGGGTTCTGTCTTTTGACTTGAACTCTCTATATCCACACTTGATTATGCAATACAATATTTCACCAGAGACTTTGTTACCACAGTTCGATCCAAATATTGATGTGGATTATATGTTGGATGCAAAGAAACTTCCTATATTGCCACAGGACAATGTAACACTTACACCAAACGGTGCAATGTTCTCAAAGAACCAACAGGGTTTTCTGCCTGAGATGATGCAGATGATGTATGATGATCGAACCATCTACAAGAAAAAGATGTTGGATGCAAAACAGAAATATGAGGATACAAAAGATCCAAAGTATCTAAAAGATGTATCTCGTTTTCATAACATCCAGATGGCGAGAAAGATTTCATTGAACTCTGCCTATGGTGCGATTGGTAACGAATGGTTTCGTTATTATGAATTGAGGATTGCAGAAGGTATTACAACCTCTGGACAACTCTCTATTCGATGGATTGAAAAATCCCTAAACATCTACATGAACAAATTACTTAAAACTGAAGGAGTTGATTATGTCATTGCAAGTGATACGGATTCAGTATATCTTACTTTTGACAAATTGGTTGACAGCGTGCTTAAAAAGAGAAGCGATGAGTCGGAAGATTCGTATCGTGGGAGGGCCGTGGACTTCCTTGATCGAGTCGCTCAAGAGAAGATTGAACCTTTTATTGATAAGAGTTATCAAGCTCTTGCTTCGTATGTAAACGCATACGATCAGAAGATGCAGATGAAGCGAGAGGTAATCGCAGATAAAGGCATCTGGACTGCAAAGAAACGATACATTCTAAATGCATGGGATGTTGAGGGTGTTCGTTATCATGAACCGCAACTCAAGATTATGGGTATCGAGGCAGTCAAGTCATCTACGCCTGCACCTTGTCGTGATAAGATTAAAGAAACACTAAAGATTATCATGTCTGGTAATGAAAAGGATGTAAACAACTTCATCCAAGATTTTCGTGAAGAGTTTATGAAACTGTCACCAGAGGAGATTGCGTTTCCTCGTTCTGTAAATGGAATCGGAAACTGGGCTGATAGTGCAAACATTTTCAAGAAGGGAACACCAATGCATATCAAAGGTGTTCTTTTATACAATCATTTTGTAAGACAACAAAAACTAACAAACAAGTATCCACTGATACAAGAAGGTGAGAAGATTAAGTTTCTCAACATGAGAACACCTAATCGTATGCAATCGAATGTGATTTCTTTTATGACAAAATTACCAAAAGAACTTGACATTCACTCACATTTAGACTATGATAAACAATTCGACAAGGCCTTTGTAGAACCCTTGACTTTTATTATGGATCAGATTGGATGGAAAATTGATCGTTCCTATGGAACACAAACAACACTAGAGGACTTTTTTGGATGAGTGATAAGACAGAAATAAACCCAGAACTATATGAATTACTAAGAAGTTGTGCAGACAGCAATGGACTTCCTGTAATGAATCGTTCTTTGTTTGTTTCAACAACAGAAAAGTATGGTAAAGAATTATTTCGTTCCACTCTTGCAGAATATATCACAAGAGAGAAACCGCCATATCCACTCAAACAATTCAGTGAACAAAAGGTTATTGAAAATTTTCGTAAACTAGAAAAGGCGCCTTTTACTGATTACATTTATATTCCAACTAAAGATGTCGTAGAAAAATATGATGATTACAAATATTCATATGCAGAACATGGACTAGGTTTTATTGACGGCCCATCTAACTTCAACTATTGTGCAGACTCATTTATGAATGACTTGCGTATGCGTTGTGGTTCTTATGGTTTCAAAGCACCAGTTACTCGTTGGGAAGACGGTGATAATATTTGGGGTGCGTTCGGCCCTATTTGGAGAGGTGTGAATGATGCAAAAGAACTGACACCTAAAACCTACACAATGGCATTCAGATTGGGAACTTATATTGCAACACAGTTCAAACCTATTGTTGCGAAAACAATTTACGAAATGTCTAACGCAAAAACTGTGTTGGATACTTCTATGGGTTGGGGTGATAGACTGACAGGTTTCTATGCCTCAAATGCAACTCATTATATTGGTTGTGACCCAAATCCAAATACCTTTGCTCGTTATCAAAAGATGATAGACTTCTATGATAAGATATACGACAAGAGCCGTGGCAAGAAAACAGTTCAAATGTATAACTGTGGTGCAGAAGATTTGCCATGGGATGAAATCAAGGATGTTGACTGTGCATTCACATCACCCCCATACTTTTCGACTGAACGATATAATGAAGGTGGTGAAAAAGAAGAACTACAGTCGTGGGCAAAATTCAATGAATATGAAAAGTGGAGAGATGATTTCTACTTGCCTGTTGCACAAAACAGTTTCAATTCATTGAGTGAGAAAGGTGTTTTGCTTGTCAACATTCTTGATCCTAAAATTCACGGTAAGAGATACCGTTCTGGTGATGAACTAGTAGATATGCTTCGTCCTAACTTCTTAGGACAAATTGGTATGAGAATTATGCAGAGGCCTCAAGGTGCATCTGTATTTAAGGATGAAGAAGGTAACTTTGATAAAGATAAAATGGATGAGTTCATGAACAAACTCTACATGGAGAATGTTTGGTGTTTTGGTAAAGACACTTCAGTTGACTTATTCAAAGAAATCAAAGTAAATACATTAGAGGAGTTCTTTGCATGAGAATATTTGAAAACATAAAAATAACAGACGAACAGTTGCAACCGATTGTAGAATGGTGTGAAAACAATAAAGACTTTGCACCAGTTGTAACAAAGTATAATAAGAAGGGAAACTGGACTGCAATCTCTCTAAAAGGTTACGGTGCAGATCCAAAACAAATTGGTAAGGGTGGTGTTCTAGGAACAGAAACAAGTGATACTCTACAGGAAACTGCACTTTATCATGAATTGAATATTGGTGCAATCCTAGAAAACATTCCAGCAGAAACAGACAGAGTTCGTTTGATGCGTTTGGAAGCAGGAACTAAAATTGCAAAACATACTGACAAAGTAGACAAGGATATAAAAACAGGAAAAATTAAACGCCTACATATTCCTGTAATCACTGATGATAAAATTATATTTCGTTCATGGTTGGATAATGGTATTGCAGAATTTCACATGGCAAAAGGTGAATGTTGGTGGTTGGATGTTGCAAAGGCCCACGCAGTAGAAAACAATTCAGATATTGATAGGGTTCATCTAGTGGTTGATGTAATTAACAATGAGACAATTGATGAGACACTTAACGCTTAACGAATTTGATGAAGCATGGAAAGTATTCCATGAAAATAAAGATTGGTTTCCTCATGTAAGGAAATCTCATGTCAGAGTTAGACTAGAAAAAAGTCAATTAGTTCTTGACAAAGGAGTGTTAATAACATATCATAGGTCTAAATCGAATCGAAAGATTGGAAGAGATACGAATGTAAGTGTAACTGCTGGATCTCATATGATTCATCAGATTATCAATTCTACTCCTGGCAATGGTAATGCAGAAAAGGTTATCAAGGAGTTTTTCGATTTTGTAGGAACGGATGTATACCTAACGGTTCGTTCTGAAAACATTCCAGCAAACAGGTTTTACCAAAGAGTTGGAATGGAAGAAGTTGGGTTCATCAATTGGTCTGGTGGTAATATGCCAGGCAAAGTTTGGAAATGGAATTATGGAAAAGAATAAAGTTACTACTCTAGTGATGGTCAACGGAGCCGAAATCATCGGGCGTTTCGTTGATGAGAGTGATACACACATCACACTTTATAAACCAAGAATGGTTCAAGTAACACAGCAAGGTGTTGGACTTGTCAACGGTATTAGTATGACAGGAAAAGAACCAGATGGTAATTTTAGTTTCGCCCGTTCTAGTATTATGTTTATGCTAGAAACCGTTTCAGAACTTGCTACTGGATGGACATCACAAACCAGTGGCATTCAACTACCACCGAAAGGAATTGTATAATGAAAGATGAAACACTTCTCGTAGACTATATTCGATTTGTTGATGAGGTTACTAGTGAGGCCTCGAAAGACCCACAGGAGTTTTCTGACTCACTAGATATTATTGACGAAACATCTGGTTTGTCACCAGAAAGACTAATTACCGCTGCAATGGGTATTTGTGCAGAAGGTGGTGAGTTCACAGAGATTGTGAAGAAATGCGTCTTTCAAGGTAAACCAATGGATGAACATACTGTTTATCATCTCAAAAGAGAACTTGGTGATATAATGTGGTATGTTGCACAAGGATGTATTGCTCTTGATGTTCCACTTGAGGATGTCATTTGGATGAACATTGAAAAACTAGAATCTCGTTATCCAAACGGATTTGAGGCGTTTCGTTCTGAAAACAGGAAAGAAGGAGACATTTAACTTATGGACTTTTTTAAGGACATTGCCAAGACAGCAGGCAACGAATATGCTGCACTAGTATCAGATGGTGTTGAAGCGGGGGATGTAGATTCCTTTATTGATACTGGTTCGTATATCTTCAACGCACTACTTTCTGGTAGTATCTATGGTGGACTTCCTGCCAATAAGATTACTGCTGTCGCTGGTGAAAGTGCCACTGGTAAAACCTTCTTTGTGATGGGTATGGTGAAGTCATTCCTTGATGCAAACCCAAATGCTGGTGTGTTGTATTTTGAGTCTGAATCTGCAATCACAAAACAGATGGTTATTGACAGAGGTATTGACCCATCTCGTATGGTTATTATGCCTGTCACTACAGTTCAAGAATTTAGAACACAAGCAATTAAAGTTCTTGACAAATACATGGAAACACCAGAGGGTGAAAGACAACCTATGATGATGTGTCTTGACTCACTTGGTATGTTGTCTACAACGAAAGAAGTAGAGGACACAAGTGAAGGTAAAGAAACTCGTGATATGACACGGGCTCAAGTTCTCAAGGCTGCGTTTCGTGTATTGACACTGAAACTTGGTAAGGCAAAAGTTCCAATGGTTGTAACTAACCACACATATGATGTTGTTGGTTCAATGTTCCCTACCAAAGAAATGGGTGGTGGTTCTGGACTCAAGTATGCCGCATCATCAATCGTATATCTTTCTAAGAAGAAAGAAAAGGATGGAACTGAAGTTGTCGGTAACATCATTCACTGTAAGAATGCAAAGTCTCGTTTGACTATTGAAAATAAAATGGTAGATGTTCGACTCATGTATGAGCGTGGACTTGACCGTTATTATGGACTACTTGAACTTGCACTAAAGTATGGTATCTTCAAATCTGTATCAACTCGTATTGAATTGCCTGATGGAAGTAAGACATTCGGTAAGACAATCAACAACGATCCAGAGAAGTTCTATACTCCAGAAATTATGAAACTTCTGGATGATGCTGCATCACAAGAGTTTAAGTATGGTAACAAGGCACAACTTGACGCAGAGAATGAAGAAGTAGATGACGAAGTTCATTCAGACATATGATAATGTAATCACTCCAGACCTTGCAAAACAACTTATTGCAATGTTTGAAGAGAACCCTCAACACCATGAAGAAGTGGTGTTAGAGGGACATCGTAGTTTTACACAAGTCAATTTACAACAGTTCAAAGATTGGGAGCCTTTCTGTAGGGTTCTCCAAAGAGTATTCTTTGACCTTATTGACAAGTATTGTAAAGACTGCAATGTTACAGATAAGATGTTCCCAGAACAATTTGCATTTGAAAACTTTCGTATGAAACGATATATGCCAAATGATGTGGATGAATTTTCAGACCATGTGGATGTTGGTAACTATGATTCTGCTCGTAGATTCTTGGTATTCTTTTTATACCTTGATGATAACGAAAGAGGGTTTACTGATTTCCCACAATTTAATATTAGAGTAAAACCAGAAGTAGGTAGAATGTTGATGTTTCCCCCAATGTGGACACATCTTCATGCTGGAACAAAACCAATTAAGAAACCAAAATATATTATAGGAAGTTATTTACATTATGTCTAATATTAAAGATATGTATACCTATGTGGAGAATAAAGATCAATCTTGGACAGGTATAGGCCTAACTAAAGAGGCAGGGAAATATCAAGGAGTGGTTTATAGATATGGTGAAGTATCGGTAAAGGAAGATAAAGAAAATGATTCTGCTTCTTTACAATTCGACTTTGATGTGTTAGACTCTAATGGATTACCTAAAGAGATGATTAACGATGATTTCTTTAAGATTATTGGTGATGTCTTACAGGACATTTTAACAGAACAATTAGATAAGGATGAATTACAATATGTCAACACAGACGATAGAAAGAACGACACTCAGTAACCTAGTATACAATGAACCATACGCTAGAAAGGTTCTACCACATATCAAGGCAGAGTATTTTCAAGATCGTCATGAGCGTGTTGTATTTGAAGAGATTACCAAGTTTGTAGAAAAATATGGAAATCAACCTACCAAAGAGGCCCTGTCAATTGAGATTGATGGACGAACAGACCTAAATCCAGAAGAGTTCAAGACTGTTCTAAATGTTGTTGAAACATTATCTGATGCAAAGGTTGATATGCAGTGGTTAGTGGATACCACTGAAAAGTTTTGCAAAGACAAAGCAGTTTACAATTCTATCCTATCCAGTATTCAAATTATTGAGGGTAAAGATAAACAACATACCCCAGAAGCAATTCCTACAATCCTACAGGATGCACTTGCAGTTGCGTTTGACAATAATGTAGGACACGATTATGTTGAAGATGGTGAAAACCGATTTGAGTTCTATCACAAGAAAGAAGAGAAACTTGAGTTTGACCTAGATTACTTCAATCGTATTACAAAAGGTGGACTTCCACAAAAAACTCTAAACATTGCACTTGCTGGAACTGGTGTTGGTAAGTCGTTGTTCATGTGTCACATGGCTGCGTCTACACTAATGCAAGGAAAGAATGTTCTTTATATTACTATGGAGATGGCAGAGGAACGCATTGCAGAAAGAATTGATGCGAACTTGATGAATATCACAATGGAAGACTTACATAATCTTCCTAAGAAAATGTTTACAGACAGACTATCTAAAATCCAGAAGAAAACTGAAGGTAAACTTATCATCAAAGAATATCCAACTGCATCTGCTCATAGTGGACACTTTCGTGCATTGTTAAAAGAACTTGCATTGAAGAAATCATTTCACCCAGACATTATCTTTATTGACTATCTGAACATTTGTTCATCATCTCGTTTCAAGGGTAATGCAAATGTTGGTTCTTATTTCTATATCAAGGCGATTGCAGAAGAACTCAGAGGACTTGCAGTGGAGACAAATGTTCCTATCATGTCTGCAACACAAACCACTCGTGGTGGTTATGCAAACTCTGATGTTGGACTAGAAGACACTTCAGAATCTTTTGGACTTCCTGCCACCGCAGATCTAATGTTTGCGTTGATTTCAACTGAAGAACTAGAACAGTTGGGACAGATTATGGTGAAGCAATTGAAGAACAGATACAATGACCCAGGCCTTAACAAAAGGTTTGTTGTGGGTATTGATCGTGCAAGAATGAAACTATATGACTGTGAACAAGAAGCACAGGATGATATTATAGATTCTGGACAAGACGATACACCAGTTTTTGATAATAGTAGAACTTCACAAACATACGACAAGTTTTCCGACATTAAAGTTTAATTTGTTCTAAAAACATCTTGACAAATATGAACTGCTGTGTTATTATAAATAATACGGTAATATAACTTTGTGTAAATGGAAACTGTGTTAAAATGCTTAAATTTTCTGGATTTCTCGCTGAAGATAAAGGTGGGAAAAATCTACACCTAGAACATATAGAAGACGAAATTCTTAACTATGGAGTTGACGGAGGCCGTTCCTCTATCAACTTTATACGGTCATTGCGTGATATGTTAGCGGGTGCATCTCGTTCCTCTATAAACATGACCGTTAAATGGGATGGTGCTCCTGCAATCTTTGCTGGAATTGATCCAGAAGATGGTAAGTTCTTTGTTGCGAAGAAATCTGTATTCAATGTAAATCCAAAATTATACAAAACTGCATCTGAAGTTGATGCAGATGTTTCTGGTGATCTCGCAACCAAATTTAAGGTTGCCCTTTCTGAGTTTTCTAAATTAGGAATCACTGGTGTTCTACAGGGTGACTTGATGTTCACCAGTGATACGGTTTCAACAGAAAACATTGATGGTAAATCCTATTACACATTCCAACCAAACACTATTGTCTATGCTGCAGATGTCAACTCAGATTTGGGTAAGGCAATCAAGACCGCAAAGATTGGTGTAGTTTGGCATACAACATATTCTGGTAGAACTCTACAAGATATGAAAGCAAAGTTTGGTGCAAATATTTCTAAATTAAATAAGTCTGCATCTGTATGGATGGATGATGCAACCTATAAAGATACTTCTGGTTCATCGACAATGACTGCAACTGAAACAGATAAGGTTACTTCATCCCTATCTGCTGCTGGTTCTACTTTTAGAAAAGTAAACTCAACACTACTTAATAATTTCCTCAATATTCAAAATAGTTTTACTGGTGATTTATCTGGTGCATCTTTGAAAACATACAATAACTCAAAGGTTCGTGCTGGACAAACAATCACTAACCCTAAACAACACGCACAAGGATATATTGCGTGGGTTGAAGGTGTATATCAAAAACGAATTGACAAACTAAAGACTCCAAAGACTAAAGAAGTTGCAGAACAAAATAAGAAAGAAACTGTTCGTGAGCTCAAGAAACATACTGCAAATCTAACTAACATTCTTACATTTCAAAACCATATTGTTGATGCAAAGATGGGTATTGTAAGTAAACTAAATACTGTTAAGAGCATTGGAACTTTCATTAAAACTTCTAATGGATTCAAAGTCGTAAATCCAGAAGGTTATGTTGCAATTGATAGAACTACTGGTGGTGCAGTTAAACTAGTCGATAGAATGGAATTTAGTTTCAACAACTTTACTGCAATTAAGGCATGGGACAAATGAGAACTTTTAGAGAAATAAGAGAAGCCCGTGGGGATACTTGCGTATTTACTTTTGGTAGATTTAATCCCCCAACAACTGGACACGAAAAACTATTAGATGCGGTTGCGACTCAGGCAAAGAAGAATCCTGGCGCCCCTTATTATGTTTTTGCTTCACACTCTGAAAACGCAAAGAAAGACCCTCTACCTTACACTAAAAAAGTTGCATACATGAAGAAGATGTTCCCAAAACACGCAAGGAACATTGTCGTAGATAAGGCAAGAAATGTATTTGAGATTGCAGTCTCACTATACAACAAAGGACATAAGGCAATTGTAATGGTTGTTGGTTCTGACAGAGTTGATGAGTTTAATTCTCTATTGAACAAATATAACGGTGTAGATGCAAGACACGGTTATTATGGTTTCGATAATATCGAAGTTGTATCTGCTGGTGAAAGAGACCCAGATGCAGAAGGTGTCACTGGAATGTCTGCATCTAAGATGAGGGCTGCTGCATCTGCAAATGATTTTGAACAGTTCAAACTTGGACTACCTAGAGGTTTTGCTGATGGTGACAAGTTATTCAAAGATGTAAGAAAACATATGGGTATTCGTGAGTCTTTTGTTCCTAAAACAGAAGTTATCACAGAAGAAGATATTTTTAGAGATTTATATGTTCGTGGAGAGATACTAACTATTGGCGAAATAGTTGCTGATAGTTACTCTGGTGTCTCTGGTAGGATTGTTCGTAGAGGAACTAACTATGTTACCTTTGCAGAAGAAGATGGAACAACTTATAAAAAGTGGTTGTATGAGTTACAATTAGACGAAAAACAAGACAAAGACATTAAAGACAAGAAGGGAACTCAACCCGCTAAGTATTATGCAAAAGATGCTGAGGGTGATGAGATGGCAAAGTCTACAAAAGACAAGAGAGATGCACACTTCAGAAAACAGGCAGCAAAGGATGACGATGACCCTAAGGCATACAAACCAGCGCCTGGCGATGCATCTGCAAAGACAAAACCATCTAAGTCTACAAACAAGATGAAAAAGTTGTTTCCAGACTTGTATAAAGAAATGACAGAAGGTGCTGCAGATAAGTCACTTCAGAAGAAGGCAGATGCATCTGGTATCTCAGTTGGTATTTTGAAACAAGTTTATAAAAGAGGTGTCGCTGCATGGAAGGGTGGACATCGCCCTGGCACAACTCCAGAGCAGTGGGGCCATGCAAGAGTCAATTCTTTCATCACAGGCGGTAAGACAAGAACAACTGCCGATGCAGATTTGTGGAAACAACATAAAGGTAAGAGTGAATCTTTTGAACTAGAAGAGGCAAGAGCAAAACAGGCAGTCGCTGGTGGTAAAGTTCAGAAACTTATAACTGGATTTGATATGTCTTACAAAGGTAAGAAATATAGTGAGATTGATTTTGAACTTGTAAATATTGACAATAATACACAAGTAGTCACTTTGAAGATTATCGGCCCCAAAGAGATTTTTGGAGGAGAAGTGAAGATTCCATTTAAGACTTTGAGAAGAGGTCGTTTTATGGCAACTGACACATCAAAAGAAAGTGTTGAAGACCCTCGTGAAATCGGAACAGATGCAAGAAGGGAGATGACTCAGAAGATGACGCCAGGACAGGAAGTAAAAAAGTTTTCATTCAAGGAACATTTAGATTGTGGAACACCAAATTGTTGTAATGAGTGTGAGACATCAAATCTAATCGAATCTAACATCTATCGTGTTGGTTCAGAAAAGTATTTTGAGTTTTTCCAAGAGAAGAGAGATGCCTATAAAATTGGTATCTATAATCCTGTAGGTTTTGATAAAGAACTTATGGAAGGTGATCTTGGAAAGATGGATTACTATCAAGGACAACCAGTTCCATTGGACTGTCCTATGGTAGAAGAAAAGGATGTAGAACTTAACAAACCAAAGGTGGGTGGGCCTAAGAAATACTATGTGTATGTCAAAGACCCTAAAACTGGAAATGTTAAGAAAGTCACATTTGGTGACACAACTGGATTGAAAGTCAAGTTGGACGATAAAGAGGCGAGAAAGAATTTTGCTGCTCGTCATAATTGCGATCAACAGAAAGACAAAACAAAAGCGGGTTACTGGAGTTGTAACCTACCTCGTTATGCAAAACAACTAGGACTAAGTGGTGGTGGAAATTTCTACTGGTAAACCATATAGAGATGTGGTTGAAGATAAGTATATCATAAGGGAATTTTCTGGTGAGGTTGATGATTCAGAACTAATCTGGCACAGAGACAAAAGACCTAGAGAAGTCACGGTTTTAGAGGGTGACGGTTGGAAATTACAAATGGACAACTCTCTTCCTAAAGAACTTGAGAAAGGTAAACTTTACAGTATTCCTAAAATGGAATACCACAGACTAATAAAAGGAAAAGGAAATCTGCTCTTGCAGATATGGGAAAACGATTATGACTAGATACTCAACAACAATGAGTGAAATCCTTTCGCAAATTCGTGAGGGATTCTCACCTAAAGAAATCAAGATGGCGATCGGTATCGCTGCTGATAAAAGATATGCAAGAGGTAACTACTCTGGTGCTGTCAATCAGATTGAAAAAATTAAAAAAGGATTGTCTCAACATCCACAGGTTGCAGCTGTTCTAAAGAGATTGAATACAGATTACGATCCATCAATCAAAGAGGAAGACGAACCAGCATCACCAGATGAAAGTGGTATGGCATCAGATCAACTAAAGTTCATTGTATATGCTGCAAATGAAATCATGCAACATATTCAAGGTGGTGGTGAATTCCCAGAGTGGATGCAGAATAAACTTTCTGGAACACATGAAAAAATGAAGGGACTTCATGCAAACATCAATCATGATAATGTAGAGTCTGTTGAAGAAGAACTCGATCTTGATGAAATGAAAATGGATGATCCTAAGTTGGTTAAAACATTTGATAAACTAAAGAAGGGTTCTACAGTAAAACTTAAAACCAGTTCTACAATCAGTAAAGGAAAAGACTTTGTTGATTATGTTGTTAAATCAAAAAACATGGTAAACAAAGGTAGAGTTGAAAAGATTACTCTAGTCACTAAAGGTAACGAAGGTGCAGTAAAGAAGTTCCTATACAAGAGAGATGGTAAGGTAACATTTGCTATCGGTGATATGGGTGCATCTATTGATGACATCAAAGAAGGAACATGGCATATGGCAGATAATCCAAAAGATATTGCCGCCCTCAAGAAACTTATGTCTAAACCAATCAAACTTGGTAAAGAGGGTGATGATGCTGTTGATGTAATTGGTAGATTTATTGGTGATGACGAACTTTATGATGACTTGTATGTTGATGGTAATAAAAACCCAAATGGTGATGCAAGAAAAACTATTATCAAATGGTTTCAAAACAGAATCAAAAAGAATGACTATGGATTGGGGCCAAAGACTAAAGACTTAGGTAAACAAATCGGTTTGAAGATGGAATATGTTCCAGAAGAAACTGAATTAGAAGAAGCAATGTTGAATCTCAAACTAGTCACATACCAAGCGAAAGAAGCACTTGGTAAGATTAGACACAAGGTTGCAAAGAAGGGTAACAAGTATATCATCTCTGTTGACTCAAATGACGAAGAAGATGCACAGAAGGCGATGAAAGACCATCCTCTTTATGTCGCTGGTAAACTACGAGTTGTTCCAGAGTCGGTGGAAGAATCTGTAGAACTAGAAGAGAAACTAAAAGTCTCTGATGGTTTGGGTGCATGGATTGATGACTTCAAGAAATCAGACGCACCACAGTTTCAAGGTAAGTCTGATGAAGAGAAGAAGAACATGGCAATCGCTGCATTCACAGATGCTGGTGGTAAATTAGATGAAGCAGTTCTTTCTGGTAGAGACTATAAAGTAAAAGATGGTAAGGTTCATATCTCAAAGGCAAACTTCAAGAAGGTTTCAAAAGACTATAAGAATGATACCAGAGGTAAAGAACGGATGGTTGTTCTAGACCCTAAGACACAGGCAACTGTATCTATGCCAGTCGTTTTTGAAGAGACTGACCTTAATGAATTGCGTGAACCATATGCAGTAGTTGATACTGCTGATGGTAACAAGGTTGTTGGAACTGCATCTGATGAGAAAGGTGCAAAGTCAATCATTTCAACTTCTCAACTTCCCCCAATGAAAATCAAAGACAAAAAGACTTTGAAGATTGTTAAGGTGAAGAAGAAACAAATGATTGGGTATCCAATCAAAGAAGAAGAGGGTGAACCTCAAAAACCAGATTCTGCCAAGGCGGTAGACCAGATGCGAGATGACAAAAAGAAAACTCGTATCGCTCAGTTGCAATTGCAAATCGCAAAGGCACAAGAAACTATTAACAAACTAAACGCACAGGAGAAACCAAAAGATGCCTAAGTATCTAAAAACCAAACCTGGCAGTCTAGAAAGTGCTGTGTTGGAGGCAGTTTCTCCAGCGCAACAGGCTGCTATCGCAATTGCGAAAAAAGAAAAAGGTGAAAAACCTAAGAACGAAGAAAAAGTAGAATGTCCTAAGTGTAAAGGCGAAGGATGTGACCATTGTGACAACAAAGGTTATCACATGGCAGAAGCAAAGTTGGAAGAGAAACCAGCAGACCTTCTTGTTCTACAGTTCAGAAGTTCTAGTGACGCTGCAAAAGCATACAAAGTTCTTACACAGAGAGTTGCTGGAAATATGGTGCCTTACGAAGATGCATACGATGAGGGTGACGAACTCGTAATCGAATTCCCAGATGATGCAGACAAGTTGATGAAGGACATGAAGTCTAAAGGTGCTCCATCATTTAAGGTTCTTGAAAGAGAAGGATATTCTGACTTTGCAAAAAAGAAAAATGAAGAGTTGACTGCAAAACAGAAGAAAATCGACATGAACAAAGATGGTAAAATCACTGGTGATGATCTTGCAAAACTAAGAGCAAAAGGTGCTAAGAAAGAAGAAGTTAAAGAAGAACTTTCTCTTGCTGAACTTGCTGCAAAACATATCACTGATATGTGGAAAGAATCTGCTGGTAAAAAGAAAGTCGAAGAAAACGATGACGAATCAAAGGCAGACAAAAAGACTATGACAGGGAAACCTGTTTCTAAAGTAGAAGTGTCACCAGACGCAGATGAGGATAAGTAATGAAAACTCTTGTGGAACTCACAAAAATAAACGAAGACGAGCTTCCACAGATTTACTGTGACATGGACATGGTTCTTTGTGACTTTATCGGTGGGTATCAAAAACTAACTGGTAAAGATTTTGCAAAGACAGACAAGGAAGAAAGGTGGGAAGAAATCAAAAGTAAAAAAGATTTCTGGCACACCTTGCCTTGGATGCCAGGCGCACAGAGAATGTGGGGTTTGATTAACAAATATAATGCAAATATTCTATCTGCATATTCTACTCGTGATCCGAATTGTCGCCCAGGCAAGAAAGCATGGTTGAAGAAGAACGCCAATCCTAGAGGAACGGTATATCTTGTTCAACGGGCCGACAAACAACGGTATGCCACAAATAATGGTAAACCAAATCTATTGATTGATGATTACATCAAAAATATTAAAGAATGGGAAGCAAAGGGTGGAATTGGTATTCATCATACTAGTCCATCAAACACTATATCTCAATTGAAGAGATATGGATTTAGATAAATAGAACATAACAAACCTTTTAAGGAGAAACTAAAATGGCACTATGGGGAACAGTTGACCAAGCTGCTGACAAACCAAAGTATTTGACTACCGCTGAAAAAACTGCTGTTGCTGGAATTTCAGAAGCAGAAGCACAGATTCAAGGTAACAAAGACAAAGGTGTTGCACACGCTGGTTGGGTAACAAACAACACATATACTGATTCATCTGGTAGAACTCGTAACAAGACTGAAGTTCTTGTTGCTATGTCTTCTATCACTGGTGATGATAACACTGATGATACAACAATCGGTGCAGATGTATAATATATAATATAAGAGGATATTATGTCTAAAAATGAAAAGACACTTAGTGTCGGTGACATTGAGAAAAAGAAAACGGAACTGGAAACTGACCTAGAGAAAATTCAAAGTCAGATTCAGAACCTAGATAAAATGAGAGTGCAGCTTACCGCACAAGGAAACGCCATCAATGGTGCAATCCAACAATGCGATTTGTTTCTGCAACAACTTGAGGCGAATCCCGCCAGTAGCATTCCCTCGCAAGACGATAATCCTGCCCTAAAAGCAGTATTGAGTTGAGGGTTTTAACAATTAGGAGAAACTAAAATGGCAGATAAAAAGATTACTGCACTTACTGATTTGGGTAACGCAATCGCTGGTGAAGATCTTCTTCATGTGATTGATGATCCAAGTGGCAACCCTGTAAATAAAAAGATTTCGGTTGCAAACTTTTTCAACAACATTCCAACATATATCGCACTAGATGATACTGTTCAAGTTGTTGATACAACAACAGAGGCAGTTAATGTTACTGCATCTATCAGTCACATTGACACGGTTACTGCTGGTGGTGCTCATGCGGGCGCTATTGCAGACGGAACTAATGGACAAATCAAAATCATCACAATGATTGCTGATGGTGGGGATTCTGTCGTAACACCTACTAATATGGCGGGTGGAACTTCAATTACATTTGATGATGTTGGCGACTCTGCAACACTTCTGTTTACCAATTCTAATTGGGTTGTAATTGGTTCTAACGGCATTACAATCAATCCATAAGGAGTAATGATATGACTGTAAGATATGGTGCAAACGGTATGCCAATGAAGAAAAAAGAAAAACCAGAAGCTCTACAAGAAATTCTAGAAGTAAACCCAAATGTGGTTGAAGAGGAAGAAGTTGTAGAGGAAGAGAATCTTTCTTCTGATTGGATTACGGAAGAGGAAGAAGAATAATGAAAACTTTTAATAAGTATATTGCTGAAAAAGCAACAGACGCTGGTTATCCAGTTGATGGTTCTGATTTCTCCAACGATCTTGCCAAACCAGAAACTATTCAAAGAATCAATGCATTTCTAGGTGCGATGGGTAACATGGAATATCTTGTTCCAGAACACGCATTGAATAAGATGCAAGAGAAACTAGGTAGACTTTCTATTTCTTTCGATATGCCAGACCTAAGTGAAGAAGGTGGAACAATGTCTGTTCCTCTAACACAGTTTGGTGGAAGAACTGGTAAAGACGAAACTGGAGAAGATGTGAACGATGACGGTATCTCTCATAGAGTTGAGGGTGGATTGTCTCTACAGATTATGCACGAACCGACTGCAAAAGGAACTCACTTTATCAGAGCCAAAATCGTTTAATTATAACGGTGAGGCATTATGTTTGAAAAACTAACTAACGATAATATTATAATGTTTGCTATAAAACATTATGATAATCCACAGTGTGAAGGTGAGTCTGAGTTCCATGATGATATGAAACGCTTTAAGTATATAAAGCGTTTGTTGAGAAAGTATGAAGAAACTGGTGAGTTGAAAGAAAGATTGATACTCAACCACATGATTGTGATATTTAATGTTTTTGGTGCAGATGCTGGTTCAACACTCATGTTGTTCAAAATAGAACCGAACTACTGGAGTGTTATTAAAACATTCATGAACTTCTTAGGAATGTTACCAGAAAGTGAACTAAATGACATTGAAGAAGATGAAAAAGTCAAAAAGGTATTAGAGAAACTATAATGGGAAGAGCGATTGACTTATTTGTTACATACCGATTTATCAGACTGTTGACAACACCGTTTGTCGATAGTGATGCCTACAAGATGGGTATTATTGATGAAAAGGGTAAAAGAACAGATAAACAACTTACAACATCAAAAGAGAAGAACGCATATACCGTTCTACACAAACTCGTATTCAATATCAAAAAGATTTTTGGTAAGGTGCCTGGTTTAAGAACAAAACTAGGGACATACGCTGCAGCCCTGTTTCTACTAAAAGACACATTCAAAGAACATATCGAAGATCCAGATATGTTTGAAAAAGAGTTTCTAAAGTATCTCAAAGAAAACAACATCGAACTTGACGATACTATTGCAGAGGAAGTTACACTAGATAACGGTAAACTTTCTAAAGGGATTTATGTTCTGACACAGGACATTGCAACTGGTGGTGAATCTGATGATGAAATCGAAGCACTTACAGGTGATGAGGTTGAAACATTTGAAGATACTGCACCAGAAGACACTATTCTAGGAGTGGATGTATTTCCAGTTATCCATAGAAAAACCAAGCAGAAGATATTTGTTTCTGCTGAAGACATTAAAGAAATAGATATAGGGGACTTAATATGAGCGTCAAATTCGATGACATCATGAAAAAGTTTTATGATGACCCTAAGTTAGGCCTAAACAAAGTCGAAGAGGAAGCACCTACTAACAATGCTGGTAGTGGTGCAGTTTCTATGCCGCCTGATGCACAGATGGCAAAGAAAAAAAAGAAAAATCCTTACGATGGTCGAACTAGGGAAGCAAGACAGTTCTATAAGAGAATGACAGAACTGAAGGCAAAAAGAGAATCTAAACTTGCAAAGAAAGTTACGGAATCAACACTTGAAAGAGCATCAGTTCTTTCAGAAGATAATGTAGATGTTTTGAAAAAGATTGTCAAGAACAAACAAAATCAAAACATTAAGTTCAAAGACGGTAATATGAAGGTTGATTTGTTCACTGCATCTGCTGTTACACAGGTTTTCGATATGGTTAATAAATCTAACCAAGAGAAGATGCGTAAGATGTTGAACGGTAAGAAGGCAGAGTTTATGAAGATTGCTGACTTTGCATTGTCAAAGGTAAAGTAATATGGCACAGTATAGTAAGTATACCAACGCATATCTGCCACAACAGACTACTAACCATGAAGTAGTGATGATTGCAGACCAAGATGGTAACATCATCAACACTTTTGGTGCTGCGTCTAATGTGATTATTGCGGCTGGTGGACTTGCTGGTTATTCTGGTGTTCACAAATACGGTGGTGTATTTGGAACTGCACTAGCAACATTCTCAACTGTATGGACTGCGGCAGATACATCTGCAACTGCACTATACAATTGGGGGCATTCTGCTGGAACACTCTCTGTAGTTTCTACAAGTGGTTCTGATGTGACTGATGTTACTATTCAAGGACTAGATGCAAACTATGAGTTTGTAGAAGAGACATTTACGCTTACTGGAACAACACCAGTTGTTGGTGCAACATCATTCACAAGAGTGAATCGTGCATTTATGAATACTGCAACGAATGTTGGTAAGATTCAAGCATCTATTGGTGGTGTTGTTGTAACAGAGATTGGTGCTGATTTTGGACAGACATTACAGTGCTTCTATACTGTTCCTGCTGGTAAAACTGGATACATGACTAACATCAATGCATCTGCAAGTAAGAACCAATCAACAGACTTGTTCTTATTTCAAAGACCTTTCGGTGGTGCGTTTAGAGTTGCATCTACACTTTCACTGAACCAGGCGAGTCAATCAATTGAGTTTTCTGTTCCCCTAAAATTCACAGAGAAAACAGATATTGACTTGAGAGTTCAAGGTTCATCTAATGCAACAATATCTGCTGACTTTACAATTATTCTGGTGGATAACGCATAATGAAAACATTTAAGAAATTTATTGAACAGTCATACTCTGGTGTTCCCTTTGGAACATATCATCCAATTGCAGACTTGAATGCGGCCGCTGGTGACGCTCAGTTGTCAAAACAAGACTTGGATACAGTAGAGAAATATGCAGACAAACTATATAAGAGTGTAGGAATTGATGTTGAGTTCACTCGACACTTCTTGGACAGAGTGAATGATGCGAGAAACAAGAAACAGATTACTGTGGGAGAACTTATTCGTATGTTTAAGCAATCTCGTAAAATGCATGGTAAGAAAATTGCACAACTGGGCCCAGATGCTGAGGCAGTTCTAAATGATATGCAGACAGATATAAATATGCCTTTCGTCCTAAAATGGGATGGTAAGGAACTTGACTTGGTTGCAAAGACTGTTATGAGAAAACCAAACTTTGCAACTTCAAACCCAAAACTATCATTCAACTAGGAGAAAGAAATGTTTGGTAAAAAGAAGAAAAAAGCAACAAAGAAGGTAGAAGAAGTTGTAACAACAGAAGTTGTTGAAACAGTAGAACCTACTGAAGAAGTTGTGAAAACAGAACCTAAGAAACCAGTAGAAACATCTTGGAAGATTAGGGCAAAATAACATAATAAACAAGTGAGGTGAAAATTTTATGTTGAAATTTATAAAAAATCTTTTTGGTATTGGTAAGAAAGAAGAAGTTGTTAAAACTACTCCCAAGAAAAAAAGAACATATACAAGAAAGAAGAAGGTAACAAAATGAAGAATTGGGTTATCAAAAGAATCAGTGAAAGAACTACATGGGACGGTGCAGCGCTTGTCGCACTTGGTGTAGTTGTTCTGATTGCAAAACCGATTGCAGGCGCTCTGGCGTATGCTGCAATTCTATACGGTGCATGGACTATTTGGAAGGCAGAGTAAATGCTTAAAGTCTACGCATTGATTATTATTCTTGCGATATTGGGTGGTGTTGGTTATGGTGCAAAATACTATTACGACACTACCCAAAATACCATTAAGGTATTGAGAGAGAACAACGCTCAGTTAGAAGTTGCAGTGCAAACTGCTGAAGAGAGTGTTCAATCTCTACAAGACGATATTGTTAAGATGGCAGATTTGAACTTGTCATTACAACAAGATTTACAAAAGGCAGAAGCCTATAGTGATGAACTAAGAGGCAAACTAAGTAGACTTGACCTCGTAGTAGAGGCACTTAAAAATTCCAAAGTATTGGAAGGAAAAATGAATGGCGCAACAGCAAACTTGTGGCGTGACTTCATGGATGACAGCGGTAATAGTAATGAGTATCCTCTTCCTGTCTGGTTGCAGCAGTCTGATGCCGGAAACGGAAATCAAGACGGTAACGAAGATAGAGAAAACTCAGATACCGATAGTCGCCAGACCGAAGCCACTCCAACTGAATGATACTAGAGTCTTTGTAGTTACAAAAGATAACTACGAAGCGTTTGTGGAGGAGTTCACTGAAACTTATGGTGAACTTGCGTTTGTTGCTTTGAGCATGAAAGATTATGAAAATCTTGCATTAAACATTGCAGACATAAAAAGGTATCTGGAACAACAAAACGAAATTATACTATATTATGAGAAGGCGGTAACAGAAGAACCAGAAAAACCTAAAGAATAACATCTAAGGAGAGAGAGATGGACTTCATACTAGAACAACTTGTCACTTGGTGGCAATTTACCGTTGTAGGTATTCTTATTATTATAGGTTGGGCAATCAACCTTTTTGGTGTAGACAATAAAAATAAAAGAATTGGTTTTGAATATACTGAAATGCCACACATGAAACCAATCGCAATCCCAACGGCCGGTAAAGGATTTTGGGGTGCAATCTGGATGTGGTTGATGGGTTCTCGTCAATGGGAAATCGCAAAGGACTGGCACTATAAAATAGATGGTGTCGAATATGTTATTCCTAAAGGTTTCCAGTTTGATGGTGCATCTATTCCTAAGTTTCTTCATACATGGTTATCACCAGTTGGTGTCCTATTGATGGGTGGACTTGTTCATGACTATGCATACAAATATGAAACACTCAAGAAAAAAGGCAAAGGAACAATGGGCATCTTGACACAAAAGGATGCTGATGTTATATTCAGAGATATAAATATAGAACAGAATGGATTTCACTTTCTTAACTACCTTGCATATTGGGCATTGAGATTGGGTGGATTCGTTGCATGGAATGGACACCGTAAGGTAAACGCACAGGTTAAATAATGGCAACTGTAAAGACATTAGAGACAGAAGTTGAACTATTAAAAAAAGAAGTTTCTGATATGAGTAAACTTCATATTCGACTCGACAAGGCAATCGAAAAGATTGCCGATGTCTCTACTTCTTTACATACTATTATGGCCGTTCATGAAGAAAAACTAATCAGACAGGAAGAGGCATTGGACGAACAAGAGAAAAAACTTCAAGACAATATTATGGAGTTGCATTCTCGTATTACGACTAATGCGAAGGAAACATCTCAACATATGTCAGAGATGGAACGAAGACTTGTCGATGCAATGAATGAACATAACCGTAAGGAAACGGAACAGTTCATGAAGTTGCGTGAAGAATTAACAACCAGAGTAGGCATACTGGAAAAATGGCGTCATGTTATCATTGGTGGCGCTATTGTTGTTGGATTTATCCTACAAAAACTCCCTATTTGGAGTTGAATAAATCTATTGACTTTTGAGGTGAAATACTATATTATGAGAAACAATGAATTACATCGACACAAAATACATATCCCTAATCAGTCCTAGACTCAGAAACTTCACCAAGAAAGGTGATTATCTGTGGAACTTCTCGTGTCCATTTTGTGGTGACTCACAAAAGAACCGTAAGAAGGCTCGGGGGTTTATCTATAGAACAAAGAATGACCTTTTCTATAAGTGTCATAATTGTTCTCATGGAACAACTCTATCCAAAGTAATAGAGTTTGTCGATGCATCTCTCTATAAAGAATATATTATGGAGAGATATAAAGAAGGACTGACATCAAATGGACAGGGAGACAGAACGCCAGGTGCTTCTGTCCCCAAACCAGACTTCAAATTTGATAAACCAGAGTTCAATACTAAACCTAAATTTAGTAATCTAAAAACTTTCGATGAACTTGAAAAAAATCATCCTGCTGTCAAATTTTTATACGAAAGAGGACTGCCTAGAGAAGCCTGGAATGATATATATTTCTGTCCAAAATTTTTTGAGTTCACGAACACTTTAGTTCCGAACAAGTTTCCCACAACTGATGGGGATCACCCTAGAATGATAATACCATTCAGAAAAGAGAATGGTGACATATTTGCATATCAAGGGAGAGCATTCGGTAGTGAACCTCAAAAATATATCACTATTATATTGGACAAAGACCATCCAAAGATTTTTGGTCTGGATAGGGTTGACCCTTCTCGTTTACTTTATGTCGTGGAGGGGCCTTTTGATAGTCTTTTCTTGGAGAATTCTATCGCAGTTGCTCAAAGTGATTTGCGAGTTCCTCAATACAAAGATAAAGTTGTTCTTGTCCCAGACAACGAACCAAGAAACAAAGAAGTGTGTAAACAGATAGAACGGTGTATCACTGAAGGATACTCAGTTGTAGTCTGGCCGAAAGGAACACAAGAGAAAGATATAAATGATATGGTTCTTGCTGGAAAGTCTTCAGCAGAGATCATGACTATTATACATAGTAACACCCATCGGGGATTACAAGCACAAACCGTTTTCAATTCGTGGAAACGGACATAAACAGAAGAAACAAATTAGGAGAAAATCTATGAGCCTTGCAGAAGTTATCCATTTCGCAAAGGCTGAGGAAGAGTCTGGTCAAGATTTCCTCGGCATTAAAATTGACAAAAGTAAAGACAAAGAATTATCAGAACAAGCATATAAACTTCTCAAGGACTATTATTGTAACGACAATGAAGATTCCCCTCAACAGGCATTCGCTCGTGCAGCAGTAGCATACTCAGACGGTGATTTGGGACTTGCACAGCGTATCTATGATGCAGTATCAAAAGGGTGGTTCATGTATGCATCACCTGTATTGTCTAATGCACCTATGCCTGGACAAAAAGTAAAAGCACTTCCTATTTCGTGTTTCCTAACATATGTTCCAGATTCACTTGAAGGACTAATCGACCACTCTGCTGAGTTGCGTTGGTTATCTGTTAAAGGTGGTGGTGTTGGTGGACACTGGAGTAGTGTTCGTGCAATCTCTGACAAGGCGCCAGGGCCTATGCCTTTCCTACACACTGTTGATGCAGATATGACTGCTTACCGTCAAGGTAAAACTCGTAAGGGTTCTTATGCGGCATACATGGATGTATCACACCCAGACATCATTGAGTTCCTCAACATGAGAGTTCCAACTGGTGATGTAAACCGTAAGAACCTAAACCTACACCATGCAATCAATATCACTGATGATTTTATGCGTGCTGTAGAAAGAGGTGAGATGTGGGATTTGAAAGACCCTAATGATGATACTGTTCGTGATTCAATGCCTGCAAGAACTCTATGGCAACAAATTTTAGAAGTTCGCTACAGAACTGGTGAACCATATCTTAACTTCATTGATACTGCTAATCGTGCATTACCACACACAATGAAGGCAAAGGGTTTGAAGATTCATGGTTCTAATCTATGTAATGAAATCCATCTACCAACTTCAGATGACAGAACTGCTGTATGTTGTCTTTCATCTGTAAACCTAGAAAAGTTTGATGAATGGAAAGACACGACTCTTATTCGTGATTTGATTCGTTTCTTGGACAATGTTCTACAGGTTTTCATTGATAATGCTGGTGATGAAATTTCTCGTGCAAGATATAGTGCAACACAAGAAAGAAGTCTTGGTCTAGGTGCTATGGGGTGGCATTCACTATTACACCAGAAGAGAATCCCTTTTGACTCATGGGAGGCAAGAGAACTAAATCACAGGGTGTTTAGGTTTATCAAAGAAGAAGCAGTGAAAGAATCAAACACTATGGGATTAGAAAGAGGTGAGGCTCCAGATATGCAAGGAACTGGTAGACGCAATGCACACCTACTTGCAATCGCTCCTAACGCAAACAGTTCTATTATTGTTTCAACTTCACCATCTATTGAACCGTCAAAGGCGAATGCATATACACACAGAACTCGTGCTGGTTCTCATTTGGTGAAGAATAAATACCTTGAAGAAGAACTAGAAAAACTAGGAAAGAACACACAAGATGTTTGGTCGGATATTATCACTAACGGCGGATCTGTCCAACACCTCGACTTCCTATCGCAAGAAATCAAAGATGTTTTCAAAACAGCGATTGAACTCGATCAAATGGTGTTGGTGGAACAAGCAGCAGACAGACAAGAATACCTCTGTCAAGGACAATCACTAAATCTATTTTTCCCTGCTGGTGCAGAAAAGAAAGACTTGCATCGTGCCCACTTTGCCGCATGGAAATTGGGAACGAAGGGATTGTATTACCTTAGAACAGAGACATCACAAAGAGCAGAAAATGTTGCAAAGAAAGTAACAAGAGAAGCTCTTGCAGATTTTGAAACACAAACAATGGAAGCACAATCACAAGACGAATGTGTTGCCTGTCAAGGATAGAGGAAGAGAAATGAAAGTAGAAATTTACAGTAAATCACATTGTCCATTTTGTGACAAAGCAAAGAAATGGTTTAACGATCATGGATATGAGTTCACAGAATATAAACTAGATAATGAAGAAGAGAGAATGGCATTCTATCAAAAAGTGCCAGGCGCTCGTTCTGTTCCTCAAATCTTTATTGACGATAAGTTGATTGGCACATACGACCAGTTCATGGCAGTATCAGAGCAGTTTGTAAAGAAAAAAGGTGGTGGGTTGATGGTTTTCTCAGAAACCTACAAACCATTCCACTATCCTTGGGCTGTTGAAATCACAACAAGACATGAGAAAGTTCACTGGATTGAAGATGAACTTGACTTGTCTGAAGATGTTGCTGATTGGAAGTCTGGTAAAGTTAGTGCAATTGAGAAAGAGTATATTACGAACATACTTAGACTATTCACACAGTCAGATGTTGCAGTTGGACAGAACTATTATGACCAACTTATTCCTAAGTTTAAGAATAATGAAGTAAGAAATATGCTTGGTTCATTTGCAAACAGAGAAGCGATTCACCAGCGTGCATATGCACTTCTAAACGAAACACTTGGACTATCTGATGCAGAATATCATGCGTTTCTAGAATACACAGAGATGGCAGACAAGATTGACTTTATGATGGATAGTGATCCTAATACAGTCAAAGGACTTGCACTTGCGATGGCAAAGTCTGTGATGAATGAGGGTATCGCTCTCTTTGCATCATTTGTCATGCTTCTCAACTTCCAGCGTTTCGGTAAGATGAAGGGTATGGGTAAAGTTGTTGAGTGGAGTATTCGTGACGAATCTATTCATGTGGAAGGTATTGCAAAACTCTTTAAGGCATATTGTGCAGAACATCCGAAGATTGTGAACGATGAGTTCAAGGCAACAATCTATGAGATGGCAAGACAGGCAGTTAAACTTGAAGATGCATTTGTCGACCTTGCATATAAACTTGGTGATATTGAAGGACTAGAAGAAAAAGAAGTCAAACAATATGTTAGATATATAACAGACAGAAGGTTGATTCAACTAGGACTAAAAGGTAACTACAAAGTAAAAGACAATCCCCTACCATGGCTTGAGTGGGTTCTTAATGGTGCAGACCATACGAACTTCTTTGAAAATCGTGTAACCGAATATGAGGTTGCTGGACTTAGTGGAAAGTGGGACGATGTATACGAAACAGAAGCGGCATGAGAAAAATATTACAATGTGAAGATTGTGAAGCATCTTTTGAGATAAAACATGATATGGAAGAGCGATACTACAAAGTATCGTTCTGTCCATTCTGTGCAACCGAAATTACACTAGAAGATGATTTAGAGGATGAAGAGGATGAGTGGGAAGGGTAGTAAACCAAGACCTATAAATAATCGTGAGCAATTTGAATCCAATTGGGATCGAATATTTGGGATGAAAAATAATGAAGACGCAAAGCGCAAAAGCGAAAGGCAGGAGACTGCAACAGTGGGTAAGAGACAAACTAGTTGAAGAACTAGATGTTCACCCAGAAGACATCGAATCTCGTTCTATGGGTGCTGGTGGTGAAGACTTGATTATGGCACGAGCCGCAAGAGAGAAGTTTCCATATTCCATTGAATGTAAAAATGTTGAAAAACTTAATGTTTGGGAAGCGTATTCTCAAGCAGAATCCAACAGTGGAGATTATGAACCAATTGTTGTGATGAAGAAAAACAACAAGAAACCACTTGTTGTTGTAGATGCTGAATATTTTATGAGGTTACATAATGGAACAGATTAAACAGAAATATGTTGAACAATATAAGCAATATCATAATTCTGGTTGGGGTGATGGTGTATCTTATCCAGCACAACACAAACATATTGTTGAGTTAATTGCTGACACACAATCTAAAAGTGTTTTAGATTATGGATGTGGAAAGGCACAACAATACAAGAAGTTGGGACTTCATAATGATTGGGGTTTCATGCCTTCACTTTATGACCCATCCATTCCAGAGTTTGAAAAGTTACCAGAACAAAATTTTGATGGTATCTATTCTACTGATGTAATGGAACATATTCCAGAGTCAGTTATTCCAGAAGTCTTTGACTATATCTTCAGTCATGCAAACAAGTTTGTATTCTTGGGAATCTGCACACGGCCTGCAATCGCAGTTCTACCTAATGGTGAGAATGCACATTGCACTGTCAAACCAATAGAATGGTGGGCAGATAAAATAAACGAACACAATCCAAATAAAATCTACACACACTTGAAATGTTATGGTAACAGTAATGGTTATATGGCAATAAATCCAGAATCCAATATTCGCAAGAATTGGGATTAGTGCGATTTTGGAAAAGCAGTTATGCCAAAAAAACATTGCAGTGCAACAAAAAAGACAGTGTTACTGACATAAATAAAAGTGTAAATCCCCCGAAGGAGAAATACAATGTGGCCTTACACAGATGAGGAATGGGAAGCTTTGAGCGACCCGAAATCAAACAATTAACTAGGGATGTTTTTGCATCCCTTTAGTCTTTTATGGAGTATGAAATAAAATGTCAAAATGGTTTGCAAAACTGTTTCAAACGAAAACAAAACACACTGATATTGTAAGATTTATCAGAACAGAGTATCACAAAGATACGAAACATCTTAACGATGAAGATGTTTTAGCATATTATGAATACATCACACATACAAAAAGGAGAATATGATGTCTATTGGTTTAACACTCAGAGTTGCTTACAAAGAGACTTGTGAGATTTGCGACAAAATCGCTCACCTATCATCCGTAATTTTTGATAAGATAATTACAACTTTTGAAATTATGGGTGCTTCTCGTGCGGCAAGTCAACTTGCACAGATGGGATACTACGAAGAAGCAAAACACCTTATGCTAGAGGTTGCAAAGAAGAAATGAAAAGTATCCTTACTTTCTTTGCTGATTTGTTCATCATGGATTCTTACACCAGACAACGCAGGCGGGAAGAGGCATATCTTGCCCAGTCCACTGACCATGCAGATTTGGAGAGAAGACAGAGAGAACTCCAACGAAAAGGTTATCTAATATAATCACCCCAATCGGGACTATAATCCCATTTTTATCTAAAAAATAGTAATATATTCCCTATCGGGACGAAAAAGCCCTTGATTTTCAAGGGTTTTTTTAAGCCATTTTTTTGTAAAAAGTGCTTGACAAACTTGTTATGATAACATATACTGTATATAGAAATTGAGAGAAAGGATAAATTATGACTCAAATCGTTTCAAATGTTGATGAAATCGTTTCAGAAATCTGTGATTTCGTTTCATATGTAGATTCATTCTACAATGCAAAATCTGGTATCTACCCAATTAAAGGTATGACTAACAGAATGGTTTTGAATGCTACTAAGAAATACATTGCATCTCTAAACGATGAAATGACATGGGGTGGTGGTGACTCACTTGACAGAGAAAGAGTTAGAGACATCATTCTTAAAGACAACAGCCTAGAGTGGATTAACTAAGGAGAATATTATGGGTTATTTTTACCAAGATTGGAAAGAGAAAAAGATGTTTGTTGAAAATGCAGACGGACAGTTCGTAATGAACTTTGGTGAGGCAGAGAAGTCAATGATTGAGAATCTTGAAAATGCTATCATCAATATCACAGAGGGTGCCTCTGATGAGAAACGAATGGGTATTGGATACATGGAGTATCTTGCCGACTGCCTGAAAAAAGGTAAACTTGAAGTTAAGTGGAACATTAGTTAGGAGAATATTATGGGTTTATTAGTCAATGTATATAAGAACGGCAAGTATGATTGCACAAACGGTGGTGTTTCATCTAGGAACATCAAAGGACTTTGTTTGACAAATGTGGATGGGCCTTTCGACCCATGTGATGAATATCCTGCCGCAAAGTTGGTAAAACAGACTTTTGGTTTTGGTTCTTCTGTAAAGGTTATTCCAGAGGAAGCAGAAGGTAAGATGACTATGATGGGCGGTAACTATGCTGCAACATCTGATAGTCGGTTCAGTGAAAAGGTAAAAGAGATGCTTGGACATCACTTTTATGGTGCTGTTCCTATCCATGATCGAGTGGAATAAAAATGGCAAAAGTGCTTGACATTGTTGTTTTAATAACATATAATGTAAGTATAGTGAGAAATGAGGTGAAATTATGAATGACTTAGTTAAACATATCGAGGCAATCAATGCCAAAACCCAAGAGTGGATTGATGCAAATCCAGGCAGTTGGGCTGGTATGATTACTACCGATCTGGAACACTGGAAAGAGTATGGTATTACCACTCCTGCTCAGTATGATCGTCATATGCTAGAAATGTCTGTGTATGAAACACACAAGGATGCATATGGTGTGAAAGGTCGTCATTATGATTTCGACAACATGACTGACGAAGAACTCCAAGAGGAGTATGAACATCTTTGTAAAGTCGCTAACGAAGAGTATGAAAGGGAACAGAAGTTCTACTCTGAACAGGTAGAAGAGTTCAAAGAACTTGTTCAGAAAACTATCGACTTGGGTGCTGGTGATGAAGAAACTGCACTGCGTTGGTTGACTGCTGGACAAGAGTTCTACCACATACAAGATGTGGAAGGTTGGGTTTATGACTACAATATTCTGTTTACAGAGTATGGTAGGGAACTTGTGAAGAAGTTGGAAAATATTGTAACTTATAAAGAATGGAAGGATGCTGCATAATGAATGATGTGATTCGTGATATTGAGGTTCTTGAGAATCTTGTGATTGCAATGAACGAAGGTGCTTCTGATGAGAAGTATGCTGCTCTGTGGGCAGTTGAAAAACTTCTCATTGAAAAGAAGGACATAGTTCGTAAATTTGAATATGAAATGGAAAAGGAGATGGCAAATGATACGCAAGAAATTGCCGCCTAGTGAAATCGTTATAGATATAACAGGGCCTCAAGGTAATGCATTTTGCCTTTTGGGATATGCAAAAGACTTTGCAAAACAATTAGGTTTGGATTACGACCAAATCAATACTGAAATGACTTCTGGTGACTATGAAAACCTTCTGTCAGTATTCGATAAATACTTTGGTGACTATGTAATCCTAGAGAGGTAATCAAAAAATGACACCAATAGAGCACTCAATTGTTGCAACATTGTGTCTTGCCGCTTTCTACTACTTTGGAAGATGGCAGGGTTCAAGGGTCAAAGTAGAGGATGCTATCGAAGCAACCTTAAATATGTTAGAAAAGAATAACTTCATCAAAGTAAAGACTGATGAAAAAAATGGCGAAAAAACGCTAATTCCGCTTGACAAGTAGATAATGGTGTAGTATATTAAGAAGTAATGTGTGAGAAAGAGGAATGAAAATTGTGATTTATGAAACTTTAGAAGAGGCAATCGGTGCCGCAAAACTAATGTGTGAAGTTCTAGAAACCTATGTGAAGATTACAAAATGTGAAGGTGGGTTTGAACTTTTTGGAAGTGGTGAATTTATTATGGAAGTGAAGGAGTAAAAATGAAAAAGATGATGTTTGGTGTAGCACTTGCATCTCTAATTGCAGGCCCTGTGTTTGCGGCAGAGAATGTTAAAGTGACAGACTACACAAAATCAATTACTAAACAAATCCCACATACTGAAACTGTGTGTCAGATGGTAGATGTTCCTATCTACGGTAAACACGACAAGACAGGGGATATTCTTGGTGGTGCTATCATTGGTGGTATCATTGGAAACAATGTTGGTAATGGAAAGAACAATGGTGCTGCTGGTGCAGTAATCGGTGGACTGTTGGGTAATGCTCATGGTGATAATCGAAATGGAAACATTGTAGGGTATCGTCAAGAACAGAGATGTTCTAATAACACTACATATACTTCAGAAACATATGAAGTGTATTCTCATAGTGTTATTGAGTTTTTTGAGGACGGGCGATTTTATCGTCTGAAATTTAACAAAAATTAGTTGGGTTAAGGAATCTGCCCTTAGCTCAGCTGGATAGAGCAACGGCCTTCTAAGCCGTGGGTCGGGGGTTCGACTCCCTCAGGGCAGGCCAACTAACTATGAGGATATAATGAGGTATAATAAGTATAATAATAAAAGACAATATAAACCGAAGTCAGAGTTCCCACAGGGATTGACTGTTACGGTTCGTGATGGTGATGTGAATAAGGCATTAAGAGTATTGAAAAAGAAACTCGTTAAAGATGGGTTTTTTCAAGAATTGCGTGAAAGATCTTTTTACGAAAGTAAAGGAACAAAACGCAGAAAGGCAAAGGCTGCTGCAACTCGTAGATACAAAAGAAAGATGCAGAAGCGTAAAGAAGAACTTGGTTACTAATTAAATGGTGATGAAATGGCAAGACGAAATGTTAGAATTGAAAGTGACAACACGATTCCTAAGCCTAGGAAGCGTAGGAAACCAATGTCAGAAGAGCAGAAGAAGGCCGCTGCAGAGCGTCTTGCCAAGGCTCGTGAAAAACGACTAAAAGAAAATCCCCCAGAATACAAATCAATTCACCCAGATGTTCTTGCAAAAGGTGACGATCATGCATGGTCACATAAGAAAGTTAAAGAGTGGATTAAGACACAAAAAGGACTTGCGGCCGCAGAACGGGCTGCCGCACGAAAGAATGTAAAAGGTGCATTGGCAAAACAACTCCAACATGAAGGGTATGTTCGTAACATGGAAACATACCTTAGAACAGGAACTTGGTTGGATATGTTTTGGGGTGAATACCAACAACACAGAGTGAAGAATGTATGTCTAGTCATGGCATACCATGAAGATGGAACTCCTAAACGCAATGTTGGAACTTGGTATCCAGACATTCAGTGTGAATGGACACGAGAAATGGAAGAGGAAGATGGATACTATGCCAGACGAAAAGGGTAAAATTATTCAGTTCCCTAAAAAGGCAAAACCTCAAAAGGAAATTGTAATAGATAATTCTGAAATGGAATTGCGTGAAGCAGTTATGTTTGCAGAACATCTTACAGAAGGATTAGTAGTCAACCTAATTCATAACTTGAATGAAAATGGTGTGTCTACAAATAAGACAGAATTTATTAGAGATGTCGGTTTTCTGATTGAACTAGTTAAATCTACAATTTACAGAGATATGGATATGGAACATCCTATGCAAGACATTGTGGATTTATTTGTTTCAACAACAAAAGAAGATGGACAGTTGATAACTAGAATTGATATGGAGATGATGGAAGATTTAATCCAGAAAACTCTAGAAGAATAACGCTGGTTTAGCTCAGTTGGTAGAGCAGGGGTTTTGTAAACCTCAGGCCGGGAGTTCGAGTCTCTCAACCAGCACCAGAAAAAGGATACATTTATGTGGGTATTAGTGACAATTCAATTGATATGGGGTTCAACAAATCCTACAGTGGATGCTGAAGTATACGGTAAATATTACAGTATGAATGAATGTATGCTAAAACGAGAAAGGGTTATAAGGAATATGGGTAGAACAAATGGTTTCCCGCCTCCTAATAATCAGTTGGTGTGTATAAAGGCACAAAGAAAGAAATGAATTATGCGGGCATCGTATAATGGTATTACCTCAGATTTCCAATCTGATGACAGGAGTTCGATTCTCCTTGCCCGCTCCAAGTTTATGCGAGTGGAGTCGCCATCGGCCGTAGACTTCACTCGCTCCAAAAATCTATTGACATTCATGTGAATATAGACTAATATATAATACTATGAAAAATAAGGTGACAATACAATGATACTAGTTGATATGAACCAAGTCACTATCAGTAATTTGATGATGCAAATTGGTTCACGAAAAAATGATGTCGATGAAGATTTGGTTCGTCACATGGTTCTTAATTCACTTAGAATGTATCGTTCTAGGTTTTATGAAGAATATGGTGAATTGGTTCTTTGTTATGACAGCAAAAAATATTGGAGAAGAGAATACTTCCCCAATTATAAATCTAATCGAAAGAAAGATAGAGAAGCATCTGGACTCGATTGGGCTACAATCTTTGAAACTCTAAATAATATTAGAGATGAGATAAGAGACAATTTTCCCTATAAAGTATTAGAAGTAGAGGGTGCAGAAGCAGATGATTGCATTGCAGCAATTATCGAACATATTTCTGTAACACCATCAGAATACGAAAATGTCTTAGTTCTCTCTGGTGACAAGGACTTTATACAGTTGCAGAAACACAACTTTGTAAAACAGTATAGTCCAGTTCAGAAGAAATTTGTAAACGGACAAGATCCTCATATATATATTAAAGAGCACATATTGAAGGGCGACAGGAGTGATGGTATTCCTAACTTCTTATCGTCTGACAATACATTTGTAGATGAGTTGCGTCAGAAACCGCTTACAAAGAAGAAACTGGAAACTTGGAAAGACCTTGAACCAGAAGATTTTTGTAGTGAGGAGATGTTGCGAAACTATCAACGCAATAAAACTTTGATTGATTTGGATTGTATTCCAAGTGACTTGAAGGGTAAGATTCTAGAGGAATATCAGAATCCCCCAAAAGGTGAAAGATCAAAACTACTAAATTATTTTATAAAAAAGAGATTGAGAAATCTCATGAATGACATTGGAGACTTTTAATATGGCAAAAGACACCTATACACCTCTACTTTCTGAGGTTCTAAAGAAAGTGCATAACGCAAAGACTAAAGACAAAAAGGTCGAACTGCTCAAGCAGTATGATTGTGAACCGCTTCGTATGGTAATCAAATCATCATTCGACCCAAATATCGTTTGGTTGATTCCAGCGGGTGATGTTCCTTATACACCAAATGAGGCAGAAGAAGGAACTGAACATACTATGCTTCGTAGAGAAGCAAAAAAACTATACCGTTTTATCAAAGGCGGTGATGATACTCTTCCACAGTTCAAAAGAGAAAATCTCTTTATTGCAATACTGGAAGGCCTACATTCATCTGAGGCACAACTACTTGTTGATGCTAAAGACAAGAAACTTCACCAAGTGTATAAAGGACTATCTGAAAATGTAGTCAAGGAAGCATTTGGTTGGAACGATAATTATCTAAGGAGTTAATATGAAAGAAAATTATCAACATTGTTTGGAAATGATACTTCACCATGAAGGTGGGTATGTAAACCATCCAAAAGACCCTGGCGGCGAAACCAATCTTGGAGTCACTAAAAGAGTCTATGAGGAATGGGGTGGAACTAAAGACATGAAAGACCTAACGGTTGAGGATGTCGCACCTATCTATGAAAAGAACTATTGGGGAAGGGTAAAAGGCGATGAACTACCTAGTGGTTTGGATCTGTGTGTGTTCGATTTCGGTGTTAATGCTGGCACTGGGCGAGCCGCTAAGTATCTACAAAATCTTGTTGGTGCCGGTGCTGATGGTGCTATTGGCCCTAACACTTTACGACAGGTAAATGAATATGTCGAAGAGAATGGTTTGGAAGAAACCATCAAGGCGTATCAAGATGCTCGACAAGGATACTATGAGCAACTTTCCACATTTGAAACCTTTGGTCGTGGTTGGACTCGCAGAGTTAAAGAAACCACAGAAGAGGCACTAAAAATGTGTTGACATTTAGTGTCCTTTCGGATACTATAAAAGAATGGTGAGGGCAACACCTCTCTCTCAACTCTCTCTCAAGTTGTTCTCACCATACCCTTTGAAGCCCTGTAAATCGTTGATTTTACAGGGCTTTTTTTTTAGCAAAAAGTGCTTGACATACTTGTTTTAATAACATATAATATAAGTATAGTTTGAGAAATGAGGTGTTTTTATGAACATTATTGAAGTCACTGGTGGAAATCGTTTTCAGAGAGAAATCGCTGAAAAGACTATCTACGAAATGATTTCGGCTCTACTCCCTCGTGTTCGCACTTTGGAGATTGTAGTTGAGATTAAAAAACTAACTGGTGATGCAGTTGGTTGGTGTATGATGGAAGATACCAACAAAGAGTTCACAATCGAAGTGAGTAAAGACCTAACCCTTAAAGATTTTGTAACCACACTGTGTCATGAGATGGTTCATGTTAAGCAGTATTATCGCAAAGAAACTTGTGGTTATGGTGAAATCTGGAAGGGTAGAAAAGTCGACCCTAAGACTGCATACTACGACTTGCCTTGGGAAAAGGAAGCATATCGTATGCAAGACAAACTTGCTCAGTTAGTATGGGATGCTGATATTTTATGATCAATCAAGAAATAAGAAATAGAATTAAATTGTCAGTCGCTGCATATGCATATGAAATGGAAAATGATTCTATTATGAGTGATGCAGACTTTGATAGTCTTTGTAGAGAAATAAAGGTGAATGAGTCTACAGGCAATGAAAAGATGGATAATTTCTTCAAGACAGAATTCAATCCTTCTACTGGCCAGTGGATACACAAACATCCAGAGTTAGATAAAATAAAAATAATTTACAACAAATATTACAAAAGTGCTTGACAGGGTATTGACAATTTGATAATATTGCTATGTAAGTTGAGAGAAAGAGGTAAATTATGATTCTATACGGTAAGAAATTTGAAGTTCAGTTGTGGAACTGGTTGGAAGAAAAACTTGAAACCGCCACTGCTGAAGTTATTGACCAATTGGATGGGCCTTACAATGAAGACTTTGTAACAGTCCAATACTCTGATGGTGCAGTTAAAGATATGTCTATCAGTTCTTTCGTAAAACAAATCGTGAAGGAGATTATATAATGAAAACGAAACAAGTCGCAGTTATTCATACTGCATTTGAGGATTCGCCACGCACTGTTGCGTTTGTGGATGTTCCCGAAACTTTTACTACGAATGATGCTCTTGAGTATGCATATCGTAAAACCAATAACATCGAAGGTTCTTGGAGTAAACCACAAGTCTTTGAGTTTGATGGACAGGTTGTCCAAAATCCAGACTACTCCGAAGATGTTACTGTCATGGCTCCACTAGAAGTTATTGATGGTAAAGAATACGGATTGCGTTCTACTTCTGTTGGTGACCAAATGTTGTTTGGAACTAAGAAGTATAAAGTTGCTGGATTTGGTTTTGAGGAGATTGTGTAATGAGTTGTTCTCAGAACGAAATTGTAAAGGAACAGATCATGGATGAGGTTTTGTCCATGACTGTTGAGGAATTCCAAAATGCTTTAGATGCGAATAAGGTTGTTGGTTTCAATCCAATCATCGACAATGGAATCTCATCTCTAGTAGAAACACTATTTGAACAAAGGAGTATATAATGGGAAAAGTGAGTGCAATGCTTATGGATGTCGAAGAATTTGTCTACGACTTCTATGACAAAGATGGACAATTGACAGAAACATATCCTGTCATTATTGCAAAGGCAAAAGAAAAGTTTGGTATCTGTTTCGGTGAATATGCCGAAGAGGTTCTAAACGGTGTTGATGGTGAGTATGATATGAGACAGGCAGAAGCCGAGTATCATGCAGAACTTGCTTCTATGAATGAAAGGATACCGTTTTGACTTTCGCAGAAATGTTTTTATCGGGGTTCTTAGCAATATCTGACCCTGCTGGTGCATCAGAATTAACTAGAGGAGAAATGGATACTTTCAAACAAACGGAAGCACACTGTCTCGCTCTAAATATATACCATGAAGCACGAAACCAACCAAAGGTGGGACAGTTAGCGGTTGCATCTGTTACTATCAATCGTGTCAATGATGAACGATTCCCAAATACAGTTTGTGGAGTGGTTTACGAAGGCCCGTCACGACCAAGTTGGAAAGACCCTACAGTGATGATACCTATTCGTAATCGTTGTCAGTTCAGTTGGTATTGTGATGGTAAATCAGATGTTCCTAAAAATGAAAAAGAATTTGATAATATTTTGTTCTTGTCAGAACAGATTATTAGTGGTAGTATAAAGGTATTGGATGTTACTGAAGGTGCAACACACTATCATGCAGATTATGTGAAACCGGCATGGGCAGAAACCAAAACCAGAACTATTGAGATTGAAGATCATATATTTTACAGGTGGGAAAAATGAACATATTCTATCTAAACAATGACCCCAAAACTTGTGCCCAGATGCACAATGATAGTCATTGCAGTAAAATGATTATTGAGTATGCTCAGTTGATGTCTACTGCACATCGTGTATTGGACGGTGAACCATACTATGGAAAGACTGCAAACGGGCGTAAGATACAAAGATGGTTACATCCCGATCCTGTTATGGAAACAACTCTATATAAAGCATCTCATGTAAAACATCCTAGTGGTATCTGGACACGAAAATCAAAACAGAATTATATGTGGTTGTATAATATGTGGACAGAACTGAATACAGAGTTTATGTATCGTTATAACAAGAATGTGCCACATGAGAGTTTTCGTAAACTGGAAGGTGTTCTATCTAAAGCACCACATCAAATGTATGAACTTGGTTTCTGTGAACCATATCCAGCAATGCCTGATGATGTGAAATACGACTCTTCAATAAAATCGTATCATGAATACTATATAAAGTATAAACAACATCTTGCAAAATGGA
>Ga0213864_10000057_pt1 | contig 46879 bp, 45 predicted proteins | sample PICome_5_FD_160078 | JGI IMG/M metagenome (GOLD analysis project Ga0213864, IMG submission 160078) | Coastal seawater microbial communities near Pivers Island, North Carolina, United States - PICO247 | ecosystem: Environmental > Aquatic > Marine > Coastal | place: USA: North Carolina... | reverse complement strand
TTAACTGATATTGATTTAGCAAACGTTTATGAAGGTGAAGATAACACAGATCTTTCTGGTGAGCTTGCTTGCGCTGGTGGCGCTTGTGAAATTACCTAGTTGTGGTAAAATAACCGATGAATATAAAACGTTCACGATTAAAGAAGGTAGCCATCGCTCTGGTACGAGAATTTACCGGAGTGTGGATACCGTATTTAGTTGGTCTATACTTTTTGATTCAAGTGCTATATATACTACCTTGGATAGCCTTAATCAGCGTGACGTTAATAAGCTCATCGGATGGTCCGACTGCGGCACTTCGCATATTAAAAATTCTATTAGGTTTGGATGGAGATGGTTGGATAATACTTTACAAATACTATGGTTCAAGCATGAGCATGGCAAGTTTACATTTGGTTTAATAGATACAGTTAGCTTATGTGAAGCTCATTTATATGAGTTAAATATATGGGCATGGAATTATGTTTTATGTGTAGATGGTAATTGTGTTTACGTAGATCGTAATTGCCCTGAACATAAAAAGAAATATATGTTATATCCGTACTTCGGAGGAGATGAAACAGCTCCACATGATATAAAGATTAAAATAAAGAATATATGAATTTTATAAAATGGCTATTTACAGATCATTATTTTAACAACAAACAAGGTGTTATAAAATTTTTAGGTACACTATTATTTATATTTTTAGCTATAGCTGTACCTGGTCCAGCGCTAGAAGAATATAACGGAGGTTGGATACCTATTTGGCCTGTTATTGGTAGTTTTATAGCTGTGTATGGAGGTTTAATAGCGATAATATATCAGCCATATCAAATATATAAAAGAGTAAGGCGATTATAAATCATAATCACCTCTTCTCATTTTTAAATAGTGTCTAGTTAAAAACACTATGTAACTGGTTTCTAGAACTATAGTAGCAGTTACAGTTGAATAATATTCTATCATCACCCTACTATCACAGTATGGTTTTTTTATTTCCCTATACTAATGTTAAGTAATCGCTAATAAAAAAGGGAGACCTTACGATCTCCCTTGGGTTACAGGAACTTTGGGTATGGCGCCCATTTTATTTTGTTCCTTATTTCTTTTCTTTATTTGCGTTGCAAAACTTCCTAGCAGCTTCAACACTACCAAATCCCCACTTTTTTAAAGCTCTTGCTTTTCTAGTTGGTTTGCCATTAGGCTTCTTCATAGGACCTTTCATACCTGCAAATCTACAAGCAAATGAAACTCTACGTTTACTTTTACCTTTTGTTAATCTTTTACCTAAAGTTTTACCAGTTTCACGCTTGTGTTCAGCTCGCATCTTGCGATTAGACTTTTCATAACTAGCATCATCCATTATTTCTTCTTTTTCTTTTTACCTTTTATTGGTACACAGTTAGGTACTTTTTTTCCTCCTTTTTTCTTCATGCCTATAGCTTCATAACCTTTCCAGCATGGATTCTTCATTTTCTTTTTAGTTCTTTTTTTAGCCATTACTTATTTTTTTTACGTTTGATTTCTTCATCCATTTGTTTACACCAGAACATAATATCTTCCATTTTTTCTTCTAGTTCTTGTATGTGTTCTGTTTGCCACTTTTGTTTTAAATCATATTCAATACGATCTATTACAGCTGGTGGTAATGTTTTAGCTTCTTCAATATCAGATTGTAAAGTAAAATACACCGTCATAAAACCTACAACTCCAACTATTATACTTACAAATGTTTTTAAATCTATTTTAAACTCAGTACTTTCACTTATTTTCATTGGTTCATTAATTGTATAATCTTATTAATCCTATCTTTTTCGTATTTTAAATTACGTATTTGTTTTTTAGTTAAACCTAGACTATCCAATATTTGTACTTGTCTTGGCTTATTCATTTTTTTATATTTATCAAATTGATCTTTTTCTACTTGCTGTTTTAGTGTTAAAGGTTTTTGAGGAAAATATTTTCTAGACTTACCTTCTTTTATTCTTTTTCTAAAAGCAGCTCTAGCTTCTTTTTGAGATGCTCGCTCAGCTTCTCTTTGTTCTCTAGTTTGTATTTGATATTTACTCCAACCCAATACTAATGATACTCTTTGCCATGCTTCCCAGTCATCTTGTATTGCACTTCTTACATTTTCAGCTTTATATAATAATCTATCTAAAGGTACGTTTGTTAATCCTGATATAGCATATGCAGCTGTTTTCCAAGCAGGATCGTCAATACCCCATTTAGCCTCGTCATGTTTATATCCTTCGTACTTCCAAGTTAAACCAGCTTGTCTTAACTTACTTAGTTTAATATCTATTGGAGGTGAATAATTTAACATTTCATTAGCAGCATCTTCGTATGCAGGACCTGGGAACGTACCCTCTTTCTTAGTTTCTTTATAAACTTTTCTAGCCACACTTAATAATGTAGATATACCTACACCAAGCATACCTGTACCATTTAATATAGTATTAATAACACCATTGGCTACATTGTAATATCTTTCTTTTTCGCTTTCTGGTTCTTCATCATCAAAAGCTAACGCAAACAACGCTTGTTGTAATGAACTAAATATAAGACTTTGAACACCCATGTAATAACCAACTCTTGATATATTACTCATATCACTTTGAAACTGATTCATACCAGGTCTTTTTCTTCTATTAACTAAGTCAAGAAAAGATTTTTTACCTAACCTATCCATCTGCATAGGTGTATTTTGAAAAGCTAATATTAATCTACCTAATATACTTGCTTGTTGTTGTGATACACGATCAGGTCTACTAGACTGTTGTGACTCTTCTGCTATTTCTCTGAACTCTAAAAATGCTTGCTTTTCTGCTTGTTCCAAAGTCATATTAGGATTATCTTTCATCAATGACTTTATTCTATTTCTATAAAACGTAGCACCACCAGAAGCTATAGCAAAGCTATCTGCAAATTGTGTAGGTAAATAACCTTTCTTTAATATATATGCTATTGCAGCTTTAGCTTTGTTTTTACTTGTTGCTGCTGCATCTGCTATTTCAGATTCACTAACATTTAGTTTCAGTCCATTACGTCTTTCTACTAAAAAATCTGAGTTCATTAATGTTACAAAGTCTTTCCAATATTGCGGTTGATTAGCAAAGGCTGCGGCTGCTCTAAATATATTATTACTACCAAAATCTATAAAGTTAATAGATGATATAGTCTGCAACAAAGCTGAACGCATGTTAAAGAACATTACAGTACCAACAGAGTTGTTTATATATTCTAATAATCTATTTTCTAATCTACCAACTGTTGTTGATCTATTACGCCCTGACTCCATACGACTTAACATATTTTCCATAGCCTCTCTCCACTTACTACCCATAGCAGCTTCCATCTTATTTAAATTCTTTTGAGAGAATATTATATCAACATTTTCCTTCCATTGTTTTAAATACTTAGAACGCTTACCAGTTCTTAAACCATCTAACAAGTCAGTTGATATAGTACCTGCTAGCCAGTTTTCATCAGGTGCAGCATAGCCATCTCCTTTATTTATATCAATAAGACTTTGAGCAAACACATCTATAGCTGGATTATCTTTAGCATATTTTAATATTTGTGCTAAATCTGTTTTAGATATACCTGGTATTTTTAAACCTTGTTTATGCCAAGCTAAAACTCTTGCTACGTCTTGAACTGTAAACTGACCAAATGCTTTTTTATTTAAGTTTTTAGGTATTAATCCTTGTTCAACAAGTTGAGCTTTTAAAACTTTAAAATCATTTATCATTCTGTTTTGATCACGAGATAAATTTTCCATAGCTCTACCATAAGGTTCTATTAAATGTTCTCTAAAAAAGTCCATTTGCATATTGCCTACTTCACCTTTACCTAGCATAGAATATAATAATCCTACAAAGTCTTCCGCTGATGGTGGTATAAATAATTTAAATCTACCTTTTTTCCTACCTACTAATCTAGCTTTAACATCTGAGTACTCAGCTTCTGATTTAATACCAAACTTATGTTCGATCATATCATTAACAACTTTGTCTGCTGTTTTACTAAATCTTATTTTAGCTTGTTGTGTTTTTGATTTAACATCTATAACACTAAGAGCATCTTTAACTGCTTGAACATTTTGTATAGCATCATCAGCAAAATAAAAGTCATTATAACCTTCTGCTGCTTTGTTTACTATCCAATCTGACTTAGCGAATGGTGAACTATTACCTAATCCAGTTATATTTTCTATAGGTATATTTAAACCTTCTGCTTTTAAAAACTCATGTATAGCTTGCTGCGATTCTGGTGCTCTAGCGGTTAATACAAATACGTCTTCAGTTCCTCTAGCATCTCTAATTTTTTCTGCTACTTCAAACAATGGGCCACGCTCTCCTTCTCTTACAATGTTAAAGTCAGAAAAGTCCATAGCAAAACCTTGATTAACTAATCCTTCACCTTGCTCTGCAAACTCTTCAGCTGTTAATCTACCTCGCTCTGTAGCATAAACTTTTGATTTAACCTCGTTAACAAAGTCTTTAGGTAAAGCTTCACCATATTTTAATGTTTCAGTATCTATTTCTATAAATGCATTGCCAAAATCATTTTTGTATTTAGGTACGTTTTCGTTTACAGATTTTTGAGTACGCTCAACTATAAAACCTGGTAACGATCTTTCTTTTCTAGCTTTATTTCTTTCTTGCGCAACCTTATCAGATGTCTTAGCATGTACCATAAACACTTCATAACCCTGATCTTGTAGCTCTTTAACTTTTTTCATTGTAGCATTATAGCTAGCGCCAGTACCATCGATTACCATACCTTCCCCAGCTTTAGCATACTTTTCTAATTTAGCTTTTGCTGCTTTAGCACCGGCCGCACCTATCTTAGCACGCTGTGATCTTTGTTCTTTAGTATAATCTTTTTCAGATTCTGGTAAACCAGCTTTAGCTTTTTCTGATTCAATAAATATATCTTGATTAACTACTTTCCAACCTTCTCTACCTAACTCTAATCCTTTACCTATGTTTGTTTTACCGGAACCAGGGCCACCAATCATAAATATAGCTTTATTCTTTGGTACAGGTTTACCACTATCGTTAGGTCTATTATAAAATACTAAGCTTTTAGTTCTAGCTAATGTATCATCAAAATCAAATACCCTAATCTTTTTAATAGGTGCTTCAGGATCTCTAGCTACATCTAAAGCTTTATCTAAAACAGCTGACTTATCCACTACTTGTTTTGTAGTATTTCTAGTCTTGCTCATTTTTTTAGTTACTCCTGAGTTATTTAATTGCTCACTATTTATTTCATTTCTGTTGTTGTAGTTTTCTTTATTGTTAATCATCAAATCTAACTCAACAGACTCATTATCTATACTTGTTTCAGCATTTGGATCAACGAAAAGCTGTGTAGCAGAAAGTAACATATCATTAAATAAATGTCTTGCATCTGCATTTTCAATAATCATACTTTCAGTATTTTTATTGTCTAATACATCTTTACCTTTTGTAGAATTATCAAAAGAATTTTTAAAGCTATCTGATATTTCTTTTATCATATCATAAGCGAGTTTACCTTGCATTTGATTTAACAATACTTGATCATATGTCAAACCAGAAGGCATATGCAATACTTCACTAGCAATACCAAAAGCAAGTACATTATTAACTAATGTATCCATATTAGGATCAAAACCTTCCTGCAATTTAGTATTACCCATAACAGATTTTATTTTTTCTATTCTTTTATCAAAATCTATATGTGGATATTTCTCTTTTAATACATTAATTTTTTGTTCAAACTCTTTGCTTTTTGGAGATGCATCAGCTACTGCTTGTATATCTTTATCAAGCAGCATCATATTTCTACTAAATACGTTAGCTAGTTTCTGTATATTATCGTTAAAGTCAAACTCAGTACCTTTAGCTTTAGCTTGAGCATCTTTAAATATATAAGCTAAAGCATTATAAACAAACTTACTATTCATTAAGTTGTGTTCAATTTGAAACGGAGTATTACCTTGACCAGATATTAAACTAACAGCATTTATATTCGCCATTTGTCTAAATAAACCTGTAGTAGAATTAGTTTGCTGTGCTATTATATTTCGTGCATAATTAAAATCTCTCCACCAAGCCTCACTAAAAGGTGGATTACTATTAACCATTCTATTTAAAGCATCTAAAACTGCTAAACCTACTTCTTGTATTTCTTTTGCTTGATTTTCTGGATATAATTTTAATACTAAATCTCTTAATGCTAAAACATCTTTAGGATTTGTAGAGTCAAAATTAGGATCATTAATAAAATTATTTACTTGTTTATTTATATTATGCCACTTAGGAGCTTTAACATTAACATTACTTACGCTTGATTCTTTATTACTTTTGTTTACATTTAAAGCATTACTTACTTCTTCATTGCTTATAGCTTTAGAACCTTCACCAGTTTTTGCTTTTATTTTTATTTTTGCTTCTGTACGTACGTTGCTAGATCCAGCTAAAGCTGTTTTGATTAAGCTATTATCTTTTAAATCATCAGGTAAAAACTCTCCTAACCTTTCATGTCCATCAAATAGTTCTTTTACTTGTGCATCTGTTAGTGGTTTTTTTCTAGCACCTAAAGTAAAATCTGGTTTTAAGAAATTTAAATTAGGTGGATTTTGACTTTCAACCCATTTAACAAATTCATCACCTATTCTTCTTTCACCAAATGATTGAAAATCTATAGGACCATCTACTGAATCTCTAACACTAGCAGCATAATCATATGAAGCTAATGAATCTGTATTAGGTGAAACAGCCGTAGATATTTCCTCTATTTGCTTTTTTAAAGTTTGTAAAAGAGCTCTTTCTTTCTCGTTTAAGTCTTCGTTAATTTCATTCCATATTTCTAACAAAGGTCTACCACTTGGTACAGTTTCTCCAAGCCTTGTTTTAACTTCGTTAACTAAGTCTTTAACTTTGGTTTGTACATCTCTAGATGTATCATTAGGATTAGTATCGATATTCTGTCGTGTTCTAGAAAACTTAGCACCAGGTTGTCTATCAATTATTTTACCTACTTTTTCTAAGAAATTTTCTGCTTGTACTATACCTTGTAGTTCGTAAAACTCTTTTATTTTGTTCTGTATATCTGCATCTTCTAGCACCTCCATCGTAGCGTCAAATGCTAGTTCTTGAGCTATAGCAGAAGCTAAAGCATCTTTTCTAGTGCCTTTTGTCGATGCACCTACATCTGAACCTAAGAAATAATCTACTAATTCTTTTTTAGTTATATTATCTCTTTTTCTAAATAATGGATTATTTTCAGGTCTAGCTTGTTTACCTGTTGAAGGATCTATTAATTTTTCTTTAAATTGTTCAAACCGTTTATTAACTACTTCTTGAGCGAAATAATCAAAAAGCATTTTAATTCTAGGCATCTTAACAGTGTCACCGTCTTTGTCTTTAAATACTACATCTCCTTCAATAAAATTTTTATACGCTGCTCTAGTACCTAAACTATTTTTAATTGTCTTAAATAGCTCTGTATTAAACTTATTTTTTAAGTCTTGTTTAAACTTAGTATTGCTTACGTCTTTTAATTTAGTTCTACCAAAAGTTTTTTCTACTGCAGCTATTACATCATTATAAAGTTGACCACCTTTTTCTATACCTAATCTAGTTCTAAGATTATCTATAGCTACATCTTGCTTGTTCATGCTAGCATCAACAGCTGCTATTATAGTATCAGCATCGTCGCCTTTAATTGTTTCAGCAACTGTTTTTCCTCCTTCGTCACCTATCTTTTTACTAGTGGATACTGTAGGACCAGGCGCAACCTTTTGTTTTTTAGCTTGATTAGCTACATCACCAACTCTATTGCCTATATAACTATTAATCCAACCGAATAAACTTCCACTAGACTGAGGGTTAAAATTAAAAACATGCATACCTAATTTAGTATACACACGTCTCATAAACTCATCTCTTGATAAACCATGTATGGTATCTCCTGTAGCCATCTTATTTACTATAAGACCATCTAATGTACCATCCATAGCCATTGTAACAGCTTTAGATAATGCTCTGTCTTTGTCTGCTTGCCAATCTTTCTTGTTCATTAAGTAATTACCATCTGCACCTTTTGGTCCTGGTATTTCATTTAATGTATCTTCTATATTATCTCTTTCAGCTTTTGTTAAAGACTTTCTTGTGTTGTTAGGTTTAGTCTTATTAAGATTTACAGGCTTCTTACTTTTTCTATCAAACTTAACAGTTCCTTCAGCTACAGCTTTAGTAAGACCAGTTAACTCACCAGTTTTAAATGATTGATTGTAGCTAGTGATCATATCAAATACATCTTTGCCAGTTCTTATTTGACCAGATCCATCGTTGTATTTTTGGAATCTACCAAATAATTTATTATGCAAAGTTCTGTCAGCTTGTAAATCATTTTGTCTCATGAAATCACTTAGCGCAGCTAGCTTTTCCTCAGCTACTTCAGCAGCATTTTTTACTTGACCAGTCTCTGTGTATTCACCATATGAGTTTTTAACTTCTAAAAAGTTATCATAAGCTTTTCTATAGTTTCTTTTAACATACCTCTCAAGATCATCTACTAAACCTATAGCGTCAGGATTGTTTTCCATAAATTGTTTAAACAAAGTATGATGACCTACCTCATGTGATTGAACAGTTATATTACCACCTTCACTAAGTGCTGTAGATTTTATAGAAAAAGTCATAGGTACATCTACATTTCTAGTAGACTTAGTACCATCTGGATTTGTAGTTTCTACAGTTAAGTTATCACCCCAAGCAAAACCGTTGATAGAATATTTTTCACCTTTAGGACCAATAGATGCTCTGTCTGCTTCAGCAAATTGTAGTTTCATTTGCTCTTTAACCTGGTTCTTTTCTTCTTGATTTAAGTCATCCATTGTGTCTACATAAGCTAATCCATTTTCTAAAGCTTGAGCATTGTTATCACCTATAACTGTTTCAACTTTATTTAATGTACCATTTTTAGCCCTGTAAGCATTAGCAAACTTAGTAGCTCTTTTCTTATCAGCGTTCCATTCTGCGTTACCTAATATATATTTCTTTTTAGCTTCTTGATAAATAAGCTCTTGTTGATAAGCAGCAATAGAAGCATCAGCCGTTTCTTTAGATATACTCTTATTATCATTAACTTTATCTATTTGCCTTCTAATTCTATGTTCTTTATTGTGTATATCTATCAAAGCTTGTCTGTCTTCTGGAGTATAAGACATTATATCATTTCTTACTTTGCTTTGATCAGCTAACTGTTCCATAGCTAGATCATGCATTTGAGCTGTCTCTAATTGTATAGCTTGTTGTAGGTCTTTATAGCTATCACTATTTTGATCTAGTCCAGCTAATTTTAATTCATTAGCTTTAATACTATTACTTAGTCTTAATATATCATCTCCACGTTTAGCTATTCTTGCATTACGATCTGGTCCTCTAAATGCTTGATACATAGACGCAGCCATAGCGGGTGATTGCATAGTACCATTCATTACAAAACCAGATACCATAGACTCAGTCATACCATCTAACAAGGAAACATCTTTATTACCTAGTATATTTATTTCTGCAAAGTTTTGAGCAAGCGTAACACCACCTTCACCAAAGGATTCTTCAATACCACCTTTAGCAAAGTCTTTAGTAGTTTCTTTTAAGTTTAACCATCTTTGATCTATCTTATTACTAGATACTAAACCTTTTGTTTTACTTAAATCATAAGCTCTTCTAAGGTTTTTTGCACCTAATTTAAAATTACCTAATGCTATTTTTTCAGATACATATTCAGCAGCTCCATATATACCAGCTGTGCCATAAAACTGCAATGCATTTATTTCTTCAGGTTTAACTCTATAGGTATCATCATCACCTAATGGGTTGAAGCCAAATTCACTTTTAAAATCTTGTATATATTTTTTTTCTTTGTCACTCCACTCTTCACCAGCCATACGTTTTTTCATATCGTACATTTGGTTACCAGCTTCTGAAGCAGATGAAATTAATAATCCACCACCACCCGGGATAACAATAGACATACCTGTATTTAATATTTGACCTGTTAACATTTGAGTACCCCATAGTAAGCCGCTTTCTATACCGTCTATTTCATCAAAACGCTGTTGCTCTTTTACTTTGTCTAATAAACCTTGACCAAAACTAGACAAGTCATTTAAAGTTTGATCAGCAGCCTTATCAGCCATAAGATTCATCTCTATGTGTGCAGCTACTTGAGCACCACCTTCTTCACCTAATATATCAGTAGCGTAATCTATATATTGCCTTTTAACATTGTCATCTTTTAAATCAACTCCTGCCCATTCTAAAATATTTATAGTATTTAACTCATTAGCTAAAGATCCTAAACCAGTAACTATTCTAACACCACTATTGTAAAATATATTTTCTAATACTTCTAACTCATCATAACTCCTTTTAGTTTTATCTATTATTTGTTGAACATTAGTACCTTCAAACTGAAGATCTCCTAAATATTCATAGTTAGCTTGTATTTGCTTTTGACTTAATATTATTTCGTCTTTTATTCTATTAAAATTATCTACATCTTCCTGTGTAGCTGTGGGATCTGTTTCTATTTTTCTTTTCAACTGTTTCAATGCGGCTTCTTGCACTAATAAACCTTTAGCATCTTGTCTTAAGTTATATATAGAAGCAGCTATATCTAAATCATCACCTTTCTGACTTAGTCCTATGGCATCTGCTAGTTGTTCTTGATTTTCAATATAAGCTTCTCTAGATCCTTCTTTCATACCAAGAAGTTCATCTACAGTCATACCTATTGTATTTTCTAATATAGCTTTACCAGCACCAAACCCTGTTGCTAAACTAGCATACGCGTTAACTACATTGTTCCAACCACTAACTCCTTTTTCTCCTTCAAAATTTTCTAATATTTCATCAATATCTTTTTGTACTTCTCTTGAGTTAAATCTATCTTGTATTATAGAATTTTTAGTTGCTATTTTATTAGCTTCATCAAATACTTTTTCATCTACAGTTATTTCTTTCCATAACTCTGGGTTGTCTATTAACTCTTGTATTTTAGGAATATAAAATAAACCTTCTTTGTCAGCTTTTTCTTTATTACTAGTTATACCATTTCTGCCTACTACAGACTCTACTTGTGTTACTAATTCTTTATGGTATTCTTTAGCAAATTTTTCTGTTCTTTCTTTAGACTCTTTATTAGCTTCTTTTTCATCTTGAACATTCTTAGACGTAAATGGAATAAACTGACCATATTGATTTATAAATCCATCTTGAGGTTTACCTACATTTGTAACGGTTTGTTCTACAGGTTTATCTTTATCAACATTAAAAAGATTTATCCAACTTCCTTCTCCACCTTCTTTTATACTTTTTAACTCTTCAAATATAACACTACCTTTACCTCTACCATTAGCTATAGCTTGCTGCACTTCTTCATCATTAGGTATAGTACTTAACTGTATATCCTTTAATTTTTGAGCATACGTTATTTCATCTTGTTGATTGCTAACTAAATCTAATAAGCTATTTTTATCAGCTTGTACTTTAGTTATATGATCTATTAAATCTTGTCCTTTTAGTGGTTGATTGTTTTCATCAACAGCTATAGTTTGATCTAGATTTATATTTTCTTCAGTGATCAAACCATCAGGATCCTTTAATAATATACTTAAGTAATCATCGTACTTAGCATTTACTTGCTCAGCTGTTTGAGGTATGCTAGTGTCGATGCTAGTAACTGTTTCATCTGCTTCTACTACTTCATCTTTATCTTCAGGAGTTGTACTAAAATCAAGTATACGAGCCTTAAATGTTTCAAATTTTTCATCATCGTTGTTTCCATCCATACGCTCTTTGAATGTTTCGTCCATTCCGCCCAACGTATCATATAGATTAACTAAAAAAGTTTCATCACTTTGTATTCTTGATTTAAAATCAGTTATATTAAAATCTGGATTATCAAATTCTAATGAATCAAATATTTCTGAAGCGTAATCTTTTTCTTCCATTATTGATTTAAAGTTACATTTTTAATACCTGCGTTTGGATCGGTTATATTTGTAGCTACAACATTTGTTATACCACCTCTTTTGTAAGTTCCTAAGTCTACAACTTGATCTGCAAATGCAGAATACATATCGTCTAAGTTTCCACCATTAGTAATAAACTCACTATAAGTAGCAAATCTAACAGGTAAATTGCTTTTTACTTGCTCAAATATCTGTTCATTAGAAAGAGTAGGCCCACCTTTGGTTGACGCACTTATAACATCATTACCTTGATTAGCTTTTAATTTTCTTATTATGTCATTCTTATAACCATCGACGTTATATACATTACCTTTAACACCAGGTGTTGAAGTTCCTTTTCCTCCGTCTTTTTTACCAGTCGAAACTTTAGTACTACCTCCTGTTTGCTGAGACTGCTTATACAAATTATCTCCATTTTCAATTATAGACTTAGCCCACTCATCCATTACTAAGCCATAATCACTGTCTATCATTTCGTATCTAGTACCTTTATTTTGAAAGTCATCATAATACTTTCCTAAAGGAATTTCTTTACCAGCAAAGTTACCACCTGCCGCACCAAATATAGAATATCTACCATCTGCACCTTTCTTTAATTCAACAGGTCCTCCGTTTTGAACATCTAAATCAAAAGCAAAATCACCTCCACTTGGTAATGCAGTAGCTCCATTAGCTATAGCAGCAGCTGCTTCGTCAATATCTTTGTCAAATGTACCCACAAACATAGTAAGATCATTTAAATCTCTACTATTACCTGCTTTTAGTTTTTGATATTCAGCTATAAGTTTTTCATCTCCGTCATTTCCAAAAGCTTTCATATATGCTTCTGATTCTGCTCTTGCTGCTTTCTCTATTTCTTCTATTATTTGATCATCTAAAGATTTATTACCAGTTCTTTTATATTTAGCTATTTCATCGTATCTACCTTGACTTGCAGCTTGAGCTCTTCGCTGTAAATCTTTCTGCTCTTTCTCCTCTTGCTCTAACTCTTTTTTCTTTTCTTCTTGTCTTCTTTGACTTTGCGCAATACCAGCTCTAAAAGCTGCACCAGTCTCACCAATAAATTCTGCAGCTTTAGCGTCTCTTGTATCTCTAATTACTTTTTGATCTCTATATCCCATGATTTATTTTTTAACCTCCACCAAATAAACCTGCAATGGCTTCTGGATTCTCAGCTATTTGACCTATTATATCCGTAACTGCACCTGCTGTTTGTTGATTAATAGCTTGTTTACCAGCTAATGCATCCATCTCTCTTTGTTGATAACCTTCTTGTAAGTTTGCTAATCTATCTAGCTTAGCTAAATCTCTTTCTTCTTGTTGTTCAAAAGCAAACTTCTCACCTTCAGCAAACTTAGTTTGATTAGCTTGCTCTTGTTTCTGTATGTCAGCAGATATACCTTGCTTAGCTTTAGCAGCTTCTCTAGCTAATGCCGTAGCACCTGAAGCTCCAAACCCTCCAGCTCTCATTGCATCTAATGTATTAGCTAATGATGCGTCTGCTTCTTGTGCTTCCATTTCAGCTGCTTGAGTAGCGACACTTAAATTAGCATATGGATTTCTAATATCTTGTCTATTTTCTTCTAGCGCTTTTAATTGCTTTCCAAGTTCATTAGCTTCTTTAGCTGCGTCTATAGCGCGTTGATTAGCATCCTTTTTAGCAAAAGCTCCCATCACCATAGGTGTTGCTGCCGCTGCTAATTGCATTATACCTTGTATCGCTTCTTTTTCCATATTTTAATTTTAATAAGATGATATTACATATTCTGCTCCTACAGAAAATAATTCCTTTGTATTACCAACAGCTGTTGTATCATCCGTTTGTAAAACAACTGTTGTAAAATATCCTTTTATACCACTAGCTTGACCCCCTATTATAACTTCACCTACTTGTGCAGCTGAGTTATTTACAACATTAGCGGTATACCTGTTCTCTTTTAAGTTAAATCCAGCTCTATATGGTATACCAGATTCAACGTAATATCCTTCATCATAACTACGTATAATAGCTGTAGTATCTTGTAGATTAGACCAAGATCCTGAAGCTGGAAGTAGTTCACCAGTTGGATCTGACTCTATAATAGATGCTTCCCAACCATTAGTACCTTCGTAGTTGAGCGTTTTAAATACTTTAACAACACTTGGTTGATCGTTAAATATAAATTTAATAGAAGATTTAACTGGGCTTTCTCCATAAAAGCTATTTCTTGGAACATTTTCAGAATTATGAACCCATATAGAATCATTGTTTGTAGTATAAAATCTATTAAACATGCTGTCAGCGTTAATAGGTTTATAGTCGTAAAACGTAACCCAACCTGCTGACTTTTCATCATACACTAAAGTATGATATTCGCCATTATATTTTTGAATACTAATCAAGTAGTTATCATTATACACATCATAAACACCTATTATCTTGTCTTGTGCATATGTAACAAATTGTATTGTACTTCCAGGCGCAAAATATTCTGGAACTAAGTCGGTTGTATATATTCTACCATTTGCAGAGTCTACACTTTTTACGTATACACCTGTTTCATTACCATTAATTAATATTCGAGATCCAACAGGTACATTATCATAGTTATCGTTAGGACCAGCTATTGCTTTTTCTAGTCTATAACCACCTATCACTACTGGTAAAGGTACAGGATAATAAGGTGGAGATGGATTAATAGCAGGCACTTGTGAATCAACAGTATCTTCAACTATTATTGTTTGTTTGTCATTATTTATTTCACTTAGCTTATCCCTGAAAAAATCTGCCATACCATATCCACTTATTTCTGTTAAGCCATCATTTGATAATCTTAAAACAACATTTCTGTTTTTGTCAGAAAAATATATTCTATTACCAAAAAAATCAAACGATTCAGGATTAGTACTAATACCATATTCACCTACATATGGATTTATTTCCCCTATTACTTTAGTATTTGTTGATACTGCAGTGCCTTGACCATCAGCGGCGTATATCATATCTTTGTCTAGCGGAGCTCTACTTACTTTATTTTCTTGAAATATATGTAGTTTAGTATCTGACGAGTAAAGTTTTTGTATGCTGCCAAATTCAGGCGGACATGTAAATGTTATATTAGTTGCTTCAGAAAATACATTTGTTTCATTTACATTAGTGGCAGAGTTGAATAAACCTGAATATATAACCTTATTTTTTCTAACTCTACTTACGTAATTTTTGTTTTCTAAATAAGCTTTAACACCATAATCTGTAAATGCAGCGTTAAAATCTCCTTTAATTCTAGCTTCTTCTATAAACCAGTTATCATCGTTAGTAATATCTATATCACCTTTAGGAGCACCAGGATTATTACTTCCATTGTAAAAATTTAAATATCTAGTAGAAGCTGACGCTGAGTTCCAAGCGTAGAAAGGTACACCATTATAATTAGGTGCGTTTAATATTACAGCACCTGTGCCTTGATCATAGTCTTGGCTAACAGTTTTCTTTACCCAGTATGTATTAAAATATTTTACTTCTATTGTAGCTGCCATTTATTGAAATATTTTTACATAAATTATCATTTCATTAGAGTTTATTAACCCTCCAGTAAAAGTTTCTCTTAAACCTACTGTTAGCTTGTAAACACAAAAATCACTTCCATTTAGTGAACCTATTGGTTTAAAATCTCCATTATTTTTTGTAGAGTCAAATTGACAAAATGGCGGATTATATGGATCAACTAAAAAAACCCAACGATCTCTAAACATAGGTTCGTTTGAATTTAATGGCATACTTATGTCTAAATATTGTCCTTCAACAGATTTGCTAGGTTTTTTTATATCAAACGGAAACTTGTAATATCCCCAAGTTCTATCACTAGATCTATACTGTGGACCATTAACTCCAGATGTGCCTACTAATTCAAAATCTTTAAAATCTCTTACAGGAGTATATGGAGGTCCAACATTAAAAGAATCGTTATTGTATATAGCAAGTTCACATCTTTTTATATAAGGTTCAGCTCCTTCTTGTGTATAACCAAAACCACCATTTCCAAAGTAAAATATACCATCTGAAGATCTTGGAGTACCAGTCCCAAATGAAGTTGAGTTAGTGGCATATCTTAATCTGTATTCATTAAATCTAACAGCTGAATCAGAAGAATATGGTGAAGTAATACCAGTGCCGTCACTTATACTATATGTTTCTATATATGGTCTCCAGTTTCCACTTACCTTTTTAAATAATCTACCTAGAATTTGATTAGTAGACCCACTAGAGTTGGTTGCTTTCTTTTGATTATCTATACTCATAGACCATTCTGAATCTCTACCCCATCTCCATTGATTAGCATTTTCATTTAATCCGACTAAACCTGGCCCAGACTTTAAAGGTAAAAATGGAGATAGCTCAGGTCTTTTATTTAATAATAATGTAGTATCGTCTACCCAATAACCTGGATCTTGAGGAATACTCTTTTTTAAGTCATTCGGATCACTTGGATCAGGCACTATTGCAGGTACACCCCAGCTAGGACCTTTTAAATATTGCCAAGTTGGTTCATTATTAGTTATAAAGTTATTAGTAACAGAAACTTTTCTAATAGAAGGTGTTTCACCAGGCACTTCTAATGTAAAATTAAAAGTTAAATTACCTTGTAAAGCGCTTGGTATAGGTAAATTTGTATTAAAATAACCGTCAAATAGTCTTATTTGTTCACTCGCAAATTTTAAATTCCAAGTATTATATGGATCTCCTCCAATTACAGTATTTATTGGTTCTAATGTAAAGTAAGAATTACCACGCATTAAGTCCTCAGTTGGATCAGTATCTGAATATACACTATTTAATGTCATACTAGCATTAGCATTTGTAGAATATGAACCCGCGTTAGTGACAACACCTATATCTTGTTGTAGTAAATAATCGCCTTTATTACTAGGTAAAGTACCTTCACCATCATATGGATATTGCTCTTCAAAAACCCACATAAAAGGACTTAATTCTTTAGGTGAACCACTCGAATCTCCACTTATTATTGAAGCGTTTAAATCTGATATAAGCCCACTAGTAGAAGTTTCCCAATATATATCTAAATTAGATATAGTTGGATTTGTTTCTGCTACATTTAGGAACTTTGCAAATCTATAATTTGGAGTGTATTGATCTGTATATGTAAAAAATAATCTTGGTGGGTTTGATTCTAAATTAGAAATGTCTAAAGTAGCTATAAATGGATTTTTATCAGCATTATATATTGGATCATTATCTGGATATAAAGTTGATGAAGATCCTTTAGTAGTTGTCCAAGGCGCGAAATCATTCCATTGTTGTATGTTTGTAACTTCAATCTCTGTGACAGGAGTAAACTCCCTATTATTCCATTGATTAGAAGCGTTATATCCAGGGGTAACTACTCTATAATATAACGAAGTTTTACTACCAAACATTTTGTCTGTTGGTGATATATCAGTAGTATCTTTCGGTATTTTATTTATATTATCTCCGTATAAAGAAATATTACCAACATCGTAAATTGCTGTATAGGATAAGTCTGTGCTAGTATTATTGTATGTAGGAATACCAGATAAACCTCCAGGTATATAACAATTATAATATTCTTGCTCTGTTTGTTTTACTACAACTTTATAACTATACCAACCTAGTGGATTTGTTTCACCTTGTTTAGTTAAGCTTTTATCAAAAAGCCCTGGATAATTCTCTAATCCAGATATTGAACTTGGAATTGTTGATTCAAAGTTTACATTTAATGCATTACCAAAAAATCCTTGCACACCAGCACTTAATCCTACACCATCATATGGTGCAAAAACTGTAGATTTATCTCTTACATTACTCCCCGCTGTTGTTAAATCAGTATTAGCTAATATTACATTAGACTGTCTACCATATCTATCACTTAATATAATTCCTACTTGATATGTTCTACCTTGCTTAAGTGTACTATTGTAATATTCTTTAACTACTGTAGGATCTTCAGGTGATATAGGAGGATTATTGGTAGCATCGTAATCACTAGCTTTTTTAGTGATAGAACACTCGTAATCTAAATTAGGTGGAGCAGCATGACCATTTAAATAATTTCCATACATAACTCTATTACCTCCAACTTCTTGTGCTAAAGCTCTAACTGGAACTGCATCGCTAACTCTAATTACATCTGATTCAGGTAAAACTTGAAAAGGTTTACTACCTTTATACGTATAACTTAATTGACTATTGTATGGCCATGTAGTAGCACTATGTGGCACTATATTATTTATCCAAGATGAATTTGTTAAATCAATAGTATCAATACTATATACGTTATTATCACTTGATGATTTTAGTAGTATTTCAATTTCTTTTACATCATATCTATTTGGAAAAGCACTAGGTGGTCTTATATTACTATCTGTAAACTGATAAGAATTATCTGGCAATTGTATTATTAGTTCTGCTGAGTTTACAGAATTTTCAAACCATTTTAATATACCATTTCTAGCCGCATTAGCTTCATTTCCTACAGTAAAACTACCATATTGTTTAGGAACAAATAATGGTTGAGTAAAAGGTGCCATTAAAGAATATTCATTATCATTATACTTAAATCTATAACTAAATCTTATAAATTTATCTTTCATATATTCTCTATCACCTTCAAATGACGATTGATATTCTGGATTTAAAAGCTCAAATGTGATCAGTTCTCCAGCTCCCCAGCTAGGAGCGCTAGCTGCCGCAAGTGGACTTGTAAGATTATTTCTATCAGCTGCTAATTGAACCGTGTTACCACTTACGGTATACGCGTAATATGGGCCTATGTTTGGTCTAGAAAAATTTCTTATTCTCCAAACAGGCCAATCGTTACCAGCTGACTTAATACAATAATCATCAATATCATGGATAGCAGTATCCCATCCTGGGTTACCTGTTCCAGGTGTGCCACTAAAAACTAATTGTACATTACCTGATGTAGTTGTGATTGAATTTAAAGGAGCTGTTAAAGAAGCTGGTAGCCACTCTGATGTTTCATTTTTCCAAGTTGGAACCCAATTAGGTGTTGCTATTGTACCTGTATTTTTTACAAACTTAATAGCTTCATACGGAGCAAACTTAGCGACTGATATTTGATCTTCAGTAAAATAATATGCTTCACCATATCTTGGATCAGCCGTATATAAAACACTTGAATTTACAAATGCTTTATTAATATTTATTTTTCTAGGTTGATTTCTATCGTCAGTCCAAAATAATTGATCTTCTATTATATTAAAACCTGTTATAGGAAATTCTTTTGCAAAATTTAAAAACGAACCTTGAACAAGTCTTTTGCTTATATTATTATTTGTAGAACCAGATAGTGGATCTACACCTAATTGATATTGTAATATAAAATTATGACCACCAAATCTATTATCTCTACCACTAGTTGAACTATCTATCCACGTAGTGCAAAACGCGTACAAAGATTTAGTTTGATCGTGTTTAAATAAAGCTATTATTTCTAAAGACTCATTAGTATCTAAAACAGATCTTATTTCACTTAGTATATCATTTTGCATTAGAGGTGTAGTCAACTCTTCATTACCTCTTATATTTTCAAGAGCACCAACGTCTGCGCCTTCAGATCTACTTACGTTTATGTTTCTACCCTCTCTATATTCTCCATTTTGAATTAACCTAGCGTCTAGGTCTTGATTCATTTTAGATTTAAGAAAGTTCCTTTTAATTTGAGCCATACTTAATGTTTAATCCATTTAGATTTATTTCTCATTACTCTAGCGATCTCATCAATTTTTATATTACTAAGTCTTATTTTAGCATTTCTTAACTGAGCTCTTCTATCTTTTTTAAATCTTGCTACAATGTATTCGGGGACACCAGATCTTCCAGCTAATATAGAATATGCTATATGCATATACATCGCCTCCTCGGCCATCTTAGGTATTTTAGAATCCATGTCTGAGGCCAGTCCATCAGAAATATATTCTAAAGTTATTATTTTACCTTGTAAATCAGATGAAAAAGAAAATTTACCTTTTCTTTCGTCAATAGTAAAATATCCGTTTATCTGAGTTGTTTCAGGCAATAAACCATATCGCATGCCTCTATATTGTAAGTCGTACATGTATGGTTCACCAAAGTAATTGAATACTCCATTTAAATAATCATTGTAGCCACCGCTAAGTTGCCATTGCTTTAGTTTCTCCCATTTGTCTCTTGTAACAGAAGTGCCTTCTAGTGTTTCTCCAAACTGATCAAACGTAAATTCACCGCCTTGACTAGAGTCCTGTATCGGAGCACTGTATGGTATTCCAGTTAAATTATCAGTTGGATATATAATATGTTTTATTCCGTATTTGTCTGTCCAAGAAAGGTTAGCATAGTTAACATAATCTTGTGGTATTATTATTGAAAGATTAGGAGGTACAGTTAACTCCTGTGACTTTATAGTTTTTAATGTATCATAACTAAACTCTTGTAAACCTCTTTTAGCATGAAATACTATATCAGTTCTTTTTGCACTAGGTATTAATTTACCTGTACCAACATAACCAACCATAAAGTTATTTACAATATCATTTAATGTTACATATGAATAGCCACCATAGTTGTTATATACAGATGTTATAACTAATACAACTCTTATTAATGCATCGGTTGGTAATACTGGATTTGGATATGCCACAGATAAATTTACAGTATCATTATAAGTCACTGTTGAACTAAGTGTATAAGGATCTGTATAATTAACCCAAGTAACACCGCTGTCTTCACTGTATTGTACAATAAAATTTGCATTGTTGCTTGCTGTAGCTAAAACTAGCTCTGTGTTAAATGTAGTAGCTAGTGTAGATATTGTACTACCAGCTTGAACTAAAAATACTTTTTCACCAGCGTAATATTCTTCATTTGTTTCAGTGACTAGTCCCATTTATTATTGTTTTTCATTGTTATCTTCAGCCATAGCTATTTGTGAAGCTGATTGAATTATTTGAGGATCTCTTATTACTATTCCAGAATATTTCAATATATTTATTATTAACTCTGTTTGATCTGTGTTGTCTATTTCAAACTGAGTAGAACCATAAGTTGTTCCACTATATAAACTAGACTCGGTTAATGTTATAACAGCATTATCACCTGCGGGCGCTGGTTGTTGAAAAACATTATCATCTAACGTTATAGTATCATCTGCTGCATAACCACTTCCAGCTGAAGTAACTGTTATGTCTGTTATTATACTTGTAGCAGTATCTAATGTTAAATCAAAAACCAAACCAGTTCCTGAGCCAGAGTAAGTAACACCTGGTGATGAAGAAGTTAATCCAGTCCAAACACTTTGTGTAGGCGCTCCACTTGCTGTAAAATTTGTTGTTAAACTATTTAATAAGTAGTTATCTACAAGTGGTAAACCAGTAGGTATATAAGTGTTAGCATCGTATATGTATTGACCTAAATTACCTATAGTATAACCCCACCTAGAATTACTAGGTTTTCTCACGTAAGAAGCTTTAACTACTTTACTTGATCCAGATATTGTTGCTGGTTGTATATATAACTTTGGACTTACAGTGCTTGTGTTTTTATCTTCATAAGCGTAAACTGGAAACGTTTCGCTTGGCTTTGTTATTGGTGATAAGTTTAAATAAACTAATTCATTTTGTTGTACTCGTTCTACTTCGACTAAGTCAACTCCTTTTTCATAAAACACTGTACCTATTCTATGCACTGCAGGATCTGTTGGTAATTCCCAAGCATTTAAACCTACGCTCCAAGAACAATCTTGTAAAGTTTTAAATATAGATATTTTATCATCTATATTTTTAACCCTGTCTGCATACTCAGTGTCATCTTGGCGTACACGTAATTGCTGGTTCATATCTTCAAAATATTTTTCAAATATTTCTAATTGAACTTGAGTACCTATCTTATTAAATTCATCTGGTGTTATATAACCTCTTTGTTCTTTATTTAAGATTAATAATACCGTTTTATAAACTTCGTTTACGTTTATTGCCATTTGTATCTATTTAAAAAAAGGTGGCGGTTAGGCCACCTTATTTAGTATCACTTGTTATTTTAGTTTTTTCTCTATAGACTTGTAAACTTCTAAACCTTCATCAGTTTGAAACCAAACAGCCATAGCTGAATATGGATTTTCGTCAAAAGGAACTGTCATGAGTTTACGACCATTACTAGCCCAAGTAAAAACTCTATTATCTTGCGATAGTTTTATAATGCCAGCTTCAGTTGCATTAATAGCAAAATTCCTTAGCATTACATTTTCATCTTCACATAGATCTAAAAATAATTTAGGGTTTCTCCTAGCAAATATTAATAAATCTCTTTTTAATTCTTTAGAACTTAAATTATTTACAGACGAACCTTGCTCAACTCTTAATATAGCTTCTGCTTGTTCTAAATCCATATTTTTAGCAGCGTTTAATGCTTCAATCTCTAGTTCAATAATATCTAAATCATCTTCTGCTTCAACTTGTTTATCTAATTCTAAGTAAACTTTACCTTTGGCAGGATGATATAATGATAATAACTTTTGTAATTGAACTTTTTCTTTTGGAACGAATAATGTACCATCTTCAAATATAATATGTTCTAATGTAACCATTCCATCTTGCTCATCTACAAATACACTTTTTTGGTTACTAGCATATCTTAGTTCTCTATTATAACCTTTTTCAGGATCAAACCAAAACAAAGGATGTCTAGTTGTATGTCTTGAAGAGATCTTATATGTTAGTGGTTCTTTTCTACCTGTAAGGTAATAACTTCTATCTTTGTATTCCCAAGTATCTTTCTTTACTTTAGGAGCTTTTTCTTTTACTTTTTCCATAATATAATATAATATAATAATTAAAAAGACCCCGCCGAAGCGGGATCTTTATGATTTTATCCTATAAGGATAGATGGATATATTGTGTCACCAGCGCTTGAAGTAAGCGAAGGAGCATCAACAATAGTTACATCTGACCCTTGAGCAGCAACCAATACAGGTTCCCAAGCATCGTAAATATCCTCATCTGAAGGAATTGTAGCAGGTCCAGTAGCAGTATAAGTAAGACTTAATACATCTAAATTTACATCAACAGAGTTAATCTGTATTGATACAACACCACTTGACACAGTTGTTCTCATGTTGTAAGTACCATTAATTAACTCTTTGTCTCCTGCGTTTTCAGGAGCTACACCATCGTTTGCAATTAATCTAATTAATCCCATAATTTCTATTCTTTAAAATGTTAATAATTATACAGTTGACTTAAACAATACAAAATTGTTAGCAGCTTGTGTTACTAAACATCTCTCAGATAAGAAGTGTACTTCCATAGCATCTAACGCTGAAGTATAAGCACCACCTACAGAACCTGTAATCCAGTTTTTATATCTTCTATCGTCAGTTTCAGAAGCTCTATATCTTACATGCAAGAATGGTCGTCTGATATTAGATCCTAACATTTGATCGTAAACTGTAGTAGTTCCAGCAGGTACTAATACACCATCAATGTCAGCAGTCAAACCTCTAGTAGTAGCATCGTTTAAGTATTTCCAGTCAGTTTTATAGAAGTCATAAGAACCTCTTCTGAATCCAGAAAAACCAAAGTTCAATGCCATTTCAGCTTCATTGTCAAATAAACCGTAAGAAGCAGCTTGTGTAGAAGCGTAACCTCCACCAGCTTGAGCAGCGATCATGTCATCGAAATCAAGAGCAGTAGCTCTGTTTAAGAATAACATGTTCTCTTCAATAGCTCCTTGCTTATCTAATTGCTTAAGGATCTCGTCAAAATCTCCTAATGCACCAGCTCCAGGAGCAGCAGCACCAGCAAAGTTTTGCCATACGTTACCTCTTTCTTCAATAGCATCAAATAAACCTTGAGTACCAATTGGGAATACACCTCCACCAGCATTACCGGTAAATTGAGTATCATCAAAAGATCCATCATAGTTAGCTTGCTCTGCACCAGAACCAGCAGCGGTTTTAACACCTTCAACGCACATCATTTCTAGGTAATCTTCAAAACGTAGTCTAGTTTCAGACTCAGCTTTTAAGTACCATAAGTATCCTGATGTTCCATCTTCAGTTGAAACTTCTATCCATCCAATTTGAGCAGCATCAGAACCTGATACTTCAAATTTATCTTTAATGATTACTGGATTGTTTTGGTAAGTTTGAACATTAGGCTCAATAGATCCAACCATTTGGTTAGTTCCTTTTGCAAATTCAGAACCATAAACAAATAGTTTTAATCCTGAAGTTCCTAAACCAGAAGCGTTTAATGAAGCAGCTTCGTAAGGAACAGCAGTAATAGTTAAGCCAGTTACATCAACAACTAAAGCTTTTACAGTAGTAAAACCATCAGCGATGATAATAGTTTGGTTTAATCTTACAGCGTTGTTACCAGTAACTGTCAATACATCAGCAGCTCTAGTTACACCTTCATAAGCAATATGTAATCTATTTTGTTCTGTCCAAATAACTTGGTCAGAAGTCATAGGCATTTCAGCGCCTACCATTCTTAGGAAAGCAGATAACGTTCTATTTCCATATCTCTCTACCTCTTGTTCGTAAAGTTCAGGTAGATATTGTTGTGCCCATTGTCCACCAGCTAAATTGTTGAAGTCAATATAGTTATCGACTACAGCAACTTGTGAAGGCATTGGCACGATGGAAGCTGGGAAGCTTCCGCCTGTTGCAAATCCCATAATTTCTAAATTTTAGTTTTTATTTTTTTATTGTTTTAACTTTTAACTTAGAACTATTAACTCCTGTAATTGCTTTTACTTTCATACCATTTATATAAATATCACCAGGAATTTCCGTCCTAGCATCTTTACTTATATTCTTAGACTTTGCCATTATATCTTTAGTTGCATCGGCTTTGCCTTGCTCGTAAAAATGATTAGCAATAGTATCAGCATTTCTAGCAGCATAAATAGCTTTATGATATGCACTCTGATCTTTAACACTACCATCTTCATTTAAGAACTTCTTAAAAAATGTTGTCAAGTCCGATTGTGCCTCAGCCACATCATTAGCATTGTTAACGCCATATCTAAATCTTTTTTCTCCAACACTAAAATCAAAACCTTTGAAATCATTAGAGAAATAATCTTTAGTTTTAGCTTTAAAAGCTTCATGTTGTTGCTTTGCTATCTCTTGTTCTTTGTTATATCTATTGAAAAAGTCCATAGCTTTTTGTTGTTCTTGAGTAACGCCCGGTCTCAACTTGATCTCGTCGTAATACTTCTTTTTCGTTTCCTCCAAAAAGTTTCTGGCTTCTGCAATTTCTTCTTTATAAGCGAGTTTCTTTTTTCTAATCTCTCGCTCTTCCTCCACTTCTTCATCATAATAGAATTTATCTTCTAATATAAAATCTATTTCTGAACTATCTAAGTGTGGTTTAGTTCTTTTATAATATTCTCTTAGTAAAGTACTTTCGTCGATGTTAGAATAATCGGCATTTAACCTTACATAATCTTCTACTGTGCCACCTGTTTCTTCCATAAAGCTAACAAGCTTTTCTATATTTTCTGGTAGCTTTGCTTCAACAGTTTCTTCTGGTGTAGCTATCGTTTCGTTAACAACGACTTCTTCTTTTACAGGCTCATCAGTTATTTCTTGAATAACAGGAGTTGACTCCTCTTCCTTTATTTCTTCTTTTACTTCTTCATTTACTACTTCTTTAGTTTCTTCTACTACTGGTTCTTCTTTTTCTTCTATAACTAATTTAGTAGGTTCTTCTTTTTTGACCTCTTCTTTTTTAGACATGTCAACCTTAACAGTTTCTTTATCTTTATTTAGTTTTCTAGGTCGACCGGGTTTCTTTTTCATTTTAAAGTCACCTTGTTCTAAAGTACCATCAGTACTTTCTTTTATTTCTTCTGACATAATATAATATAATAATTAATAATTAAATAGAGCTAAATGGATTTGCTCCATAATAGCCTTCTTGGTTTTGTTCTGCCTCTTCAGTTTTAGCTTTCATAGGGTCTTTTTCAAAACTGGTAGGCATTAAATTGTTTTCTTGTTGGTTTATAAGTTGACTTCTCTGAGTTCCCTCTATTCTTATTCTTTCGTCCTTTCTATCCTCAGTGTTATTTACTCTAGCTTGTATAACTCTTTCTTTAGCAGTTTCTAATTGCATATCAAACTGAAACTGTTTTTCCATTAACATAGCTTTTATTTGAGCTTCTTGTTGCATGCGCTCTACATCCATCTGAACTTTAGCTTGTTCAAATTGTACTTTTTGTTCAGTCATTATTTGCTGTTTCTGTGTTTCAGCTAATGCAGTTTTTTCTGCAGTTTCAGCTTGAGCCTGTGCTTGTGCTTGTATCTGCTGCATCTTAAATGCTTCTTCTCTTTTTTGTTTTTGATTTCTTCTTTGCTTTAACAATTGATTAGCTAAACTTAAGTTGTTAACTTCTCTAATATCTATAGCATCTTCTAAATCTATACTTTGAGTTTTTAAAGCTATTTGTATATTTTCTTCTAGCTTAGCTTTTTCTTCATCATCTGGTTCAAGACTTAAAAATATACCAAAGTCATAAATGTTTTTATCTACTAATTCTTCTAGTGTAGAAACGTTAAACTTAGAAAGACTGTGTTGTAATGAAGCTCTTGTTAATGGATACATTAACGCATCGTTAACTCTTAATGATATGTTTTCACAATTACGCAAAGTTAAATATAAACTAGCTTGTAGTATATGTCTTGTAGCTGTATTACTGTTTGCTGCAGCTATTTTTTGTAAACCAACTAATGAGTTTTTATCTGGATTACTAGCGTCACGAGCTTCATTTAGTCCCGTCACATCCCTTATCATTTGTAAATAATATTGATAAGACTGTATTAAGCTAGCTATTTTAGCATTACCTCCACCACTTTGTAATTCTTGTATTGGTACCTTACCTAGGTTTTGATCTCCATCTTGAGTAAGAGATCTACCTACAATACTACCAGTTTGAAAATACATGTTCAATGCCTCTTGTGGATTATAAGTAGTGCCATTACCTAAATCAACTTCAGCTAAACCATCTACATCTAAATACACACCATCAGGTACCATACGCGATAATACTTGCTGTAGCTTTAAATGTGTTAATTGTATCATATCAGCAAAACCAGTAATACGTTTTACTAAAGAATCAATACGACCTTTATACATTCTAGGTGCGCAAATATTGTAATTCATATTTACTTTAGTAGTATCTGCTGTAGGTCTAGTCATGTTCTCAGACATTTCCCATTTTAATAGCTCAGGAAAACCTAAAATCTTTACACCTGTATATAATACCTCTATAGATCTAAAAGCTTTTTTAAAGTTAACTTCTTCTGGTGGATTAAAAGCATCTGTTTTTTCTAATGCTTTTTCTAAACCTTGTGGAGTTTCTTTTATTTTAAATACTTGATTTGTAAATGTTTTGTATTCAAAATATAATAATTGAATTTTATCATCGTAATACCTACCATTCCAATCATTTCTATAATTAGAGTTACCAGGGTATTTTTCTATTTGCTCTAGTTCTGCAGGTGTTAAATGTGGAAATTGTTTTTTAAGCTCTGCCATACTAACTCCTTTAACTTCACCTACGTACCACAAATCTTCAAAGTTAGGATCTTCTGTATATGAGTAAACAAGATTAGCAGGATCAACATATTCTACCGTTATACCTTCTTGTAAATTAAAATTAGTTTTTGAACAAGCTATACCTAATACAGTTAAATCATAATTTAATCTACGTCTTATTAAATCATATTTGTTATAATCTAATGTATGATTAATTAATTCTTCTTGAGCAACTTCTATACCTTGTTTGTAATTTAATTGCATATATACTGACACTTCATCAGGATTTTGAGGTGAATCTCCTTCAACACCTTTTGATGAAACATCTATACCTAATTGTTGTTTAGCTTTTGCAATATATTCTCTAGCATATATATCTTTCATTAATCCTTCTACATATCTAGTTCTTTTGCTGCTAGATGTAGGATCTTGAGCATATGCTTTTATATCATAATTTCTTTGTGACATACCATTTACAACTATATCTACAAATTTAGATATAATTGGTACTGGCGTCCAGTCTAAATTAAGATAAGACAAATCACCATTAATAGATAATTCATCTTTATATTTTTGTATTGACTGTTCACCTCTAGCATACAACCTTAGTTGATGAAAATTATTATAATTTGTAGCAAACCTATATCCTCCAACACCTGCTCTTGCACCACCAAACCACTCGCCTTCTATAGCTTGTCCTACTTTCAAACCATAATCATAAGATGCTTTTACTGCATCAGGTACTACCTGATCCGGAAATGAACTTCCATAACTAGTTTCTATCATTTATTTATTTATTTTAGAAATAAATCCATCATTATCATATGTTGAAAAATTCAACTTAATAGGTTGTTTATTCCTCATTAAATTAGGTCTATATTTATTTTTATTACAAGCCATAATAGCAAGTCCAGAACTAATAGAAGCATCGTGCTTTGTTCTGTTGTTAATATTAAAAGAAGCCCAATCATTAAGTGTTTTTTGATGATACATATCACCAATACCATTCAACGTTAAACCAACGTGTTCTTCTATATAACTTTCAATAGCAGCGGCATGCGCTTGCTTAATATCTTCACTTGAGTTAGGTATACCACCTATTTCTTTTTCTGTTAAAGATAGTTTGTTCCAAACTTTATCTGGTCGGTTCATACTAAAACCTCTATAACCTCTACGTCTAAAATAATATAATAATCTTGGTTTATTGTTTTCAGCAAGTATTGGCATACCATAAAATACACAAGCCATAAGTACATCCTCAAAAAATATTTCAGCTGTTTGAGGTCTAGCTATATATTCCAAAAAGAAATGATTAGGTGGAGCATCTTCCATTGAAAACTTAGTAAGGCCATGAAGTGAACCATTAGATCCTTTACCATCCACAGTTCCTGATATATCATAAGGGTCACAACCAAACGCGCCCACGTGTTCATTACCAGGATATTTGATTCCATTTTTTATTATTACATTATTTTGTATAATTCTATTTGGAACCCAACTAACTCTAAATCTTCCACTTTCATCTGGAACAAATGTAACTCTAGTATCTCTTATTCCACCTTCCCATATAAATTTACCTTGCGTAACATTAGCTAGGTTATTTAATTCTTCATTATAATCTATTTGCTCATATATTTTTACTAGGTTAAATAAACTATCTTTTGTTTCATCCCTAAACGCGTGTTGCTCTGTGCGGGGAAACTGACGATAATATTCATTTAAACTATCTTGGTCCGACTTTAATCCTTCAACTTCGTTTTCCCAGTGCTCGATGACTCCAATTGTAATTGGCGTATTGTCGACACTGAGGACTGGATTTTCTGGCGTTGTGAAGACAGGAAGTCCATAAGAATCCATGAATCCTTCGTAGTTCCACTCCATAGGTATGAATAAAGAGTAGAGTCCAGAAGCTGTTTGTCCATTTCTATTTCTTTTAGTAACATCTGAATCGTAGTAGATTTTTTTGAAGTTGTTTCCACCTTTATCTAAAGCATTTGATGTTGAGCCCATCATACATTTACCTACAATTCTAGATCCTAGACGTAACGTAGTTTTTGTAACTCTCCAGTTGTTTAATATGTTATCAGGTCTTTCCCATTTACCACTTTCATCGTGAGCTAGTAACTTTAGCTTTTCACCATCATAAGAGTTATCACCTGTATTTTTCCAGTCAATAGTTGTGTCAAGACCTTGTAGATCTATAGCTTTAACATTTTCCTCCAGTTTTCTTCTAGTAAGTTTTGATGCCGGAACACGATATGCCAACTCAGTCTTTGGCCTGTCCATACCATCTTGGATCGGCTTGAAGAAAAACGGATAGTTAACGGATATTGGCACGACTTTATCTGTAAACATTTTTTTAGCATCTGCTCCTGACTTGGATAATATACCAAATCTTGAATCGCTTGATATTGTCGCCATGTTGACAAGCTCTGCTGATGCCATAAAGGAGAAACCAGACCGTCTGTTTTTGAGATAGCACATTCCGTAACATCTGTTATCTGCTTTACACGCTTCCCAAAATATAAAGAATAATCTATTTGCTTCTCTATATTCAGGTGCTCCGACATCGATCTTTGACCACTGCAAGTACATGTAATGAGTACCAGTAATATATACAGGATTGCCATTGTTGTAGAAATGAAAACCTTCTTCTCTTCGTTTAAATTCTTCATCTATATAATCGTACCACTTTTCTTTGAAATCAACTGGATATTCCTCCCAATCAAATCTTGTTTTTATTCTTTGTAATTCTTTTGGGTATTCAAATCTTTCCCAATATTGTTCCTTCTTTGTTTCTCCTCGTTTATACGGTTCATTTGCTGCTGGTAAAGCAATGCGGAGATTTTGTATTTCGATGATCGATCCAATAGTACCATTTTTACTTATACAAACAAAATCATACTCAGCGTTATAACCATATTCCCACTTCTTATATCTATTTTGTTTTTTAAGATATTTAGGATTTATAACGTCTGGTATTTCTTTCCAAAGTGTTTGCTCGTAACTCACTTACTTCTCCCTTCTGCAAAACCTTTAAAACTTCTTTCTTCCTTTTTAGTTTCTTTTGTTTCACCATTTAATATAGCTTCTTCCTCTTCAATACGTTGTAGTATTTCAAAAGCATCCATTATGCAAAGCTTTTTTGTTGCTGCTGCGTTTTTTAAACGATCCGCTGATACATCATCATCAGTATGTGTAATAATTTTTTCTTCAGCTACTTTAATTAGCTCATCAACTGCCTTGCGCCCAGCTTGGATTATATTTTTTCTCGTTTCCTTCGTATTCATGGGTTATAGCTATATCATTTGATTTCATACAATAAAGTCTTTCACCGTCTATAACAAACTCAAACTCAGAGTTAGGTGTAAAGACTACAAGCTTTCCAGGGTGTAATCCTACGCGTTCTAAGGACTTGTTAGAATATTTTAATATCCCAAAATGCTCTTGCTCTTTAGATGCGTTAAAACCGTTAACTTGTTTTATAGGAGATACAAAGCAATAGTCTAAATGACATTTGCCATTATACATATATATTTGTTCTAAATTACAAAAGTAAAGATCATCTTTAAAATACTTAGATGAATTTTTTTCTTCACCTTTCATATTATACCATCTTCTAAATAAATTATGATGAACAAAAACTGTATCACCTGGTCTTATATCAGTATCAAAAGCTATAGGTGTAGATACAACTATAGCTTCTTTACTTACAAATTCGTGGTTATCAATACTGGTGTTTAATATTAATTCTTTGTTATCTATCTTTTTTTTATTATTATACCTTTCTTTTTTAGGTTTAATAATAAACTCATACAAACTTCTCATTAATATTGTAAATCATATTCAACAGCTATTGCCATATTGCGATTAAACTTTTTCCAAGGTAATACTTCATTATTTTTAGTTATGTATATTAAATACTCCCCATCATTATTATTACTTATTATATCGCATATCTTGTGACCACCATAAACTTCTTGACCAATTGAGTAATGCATTGCATCGTTTTTATAATCAGAGCCTATACTAATTTTTCTAATTACATTAGTCATTTTCTTCAGGTGTATCTTCATCATTTACTTTGTAAGAACCATCTGACAAGTCTACGGTTATTGAACCGTAAGTTTCTTCTATTTCTTTTTTAAATGATTCTATCTCTTTATTTACATTGCCTATTTCATGTAGTAAACTATGTTTTTGAGATTCTAAAACACCTATATCATTTACAAGTTTATTTAATTGTGCTTGTTGCTCTTGAATTACTTTTAATTCTTCTTCTTTTATTTTCATTTGATTAAATTTAATTATTATTTGTTTTTATTTATAATCACTTATTATTTAAAATTATTCCTCATCAGGTGGCGTCCACTCTGGCGTAGCTAGTAAAGCCAATGCTTCTTCGTGATTTAAAGTTGAAACAGGTGTTATAGTGCTATCACTAATAAAACTAGGTTCTAATATGTAAGATAGTACACATTGTGTATTAGCTACATTTCTTCTAGCTGTCTGTGCTGAAGTTTGATTTACCTGACTAAATAATACATTATCAGTATCACTTAAATTTATTACTATATATGTTGTCATTTTTTAATTTATTCTTGTTAATCCACTTGTTACACTTAACCAATTACCTCCAGTAGAACTATCTAACCAATCAAGCGCGTCACCAGCATCTGACCATACTGCATTAGGAGAAGTTAATCCATCGTCATAACCAACGCCTAACTGTGTTGAAAAATCTTCTGTGTATATATTAGCAACACCATCCGCTATAGTTATTGACTTAACATTACAAGTATTAGCCGTTGCTTGACCTGTTTGTATCCTAAGTCTAACTTGAAAAGAAGTTGTAAAAGATAAACTTGCTACAGAACCTAATACAGGTGAAGCGTTTGTACCACTGCTACTTCCTGATCCACTTGATGTTGTATCATTTATAAAGTTAGTCCAAGATCCACCATCTATTTTATAATCAGCAGTTAAACCAGTTGTAGAAGCTATGCTTGGATTATGATTCCAATAATAAGGTATTGTAACAGAAACATCTGAACCACTACCACCTATTTCTCTAGTTAATAGTTCTACATAATCTGTTCCAGCTGTTGAACTAGAAAACATATCTTTACCTTCTAATTGATTATCACCTGAAACATCAACAACTTTACAATAATCACCGCCTCCTGTTAAATCAGGTGAACCACCTATACTTAAACTAAAATTAGTTGGAAAAGGAAATGGTGTTCCACCTGTGTCACTAGTTTGTGAATTATCAAATGTTCTACTATTGAATATAGATGTTGCATTAACACCTGTGTTACCATTGCCATTATAAACTTTAATAGCCCATTTAGTTAACGTGCTAGTAACATTACTAGTACTAAAAGCAGAAGTACCACTGAAACTAGCTATAGCGTTTGTTAATGATGATATATCTACATCGCCAAAATCTTGATTTAAAGTATAGTTATTATTAAACGCGTAGTAAATACTAGTTACATTAGACCAATCAATACTTGTAAACCAAGATGAATTACTGTTAGTGTTTCTACAAATTTGACTTAGTGATGTAATTTTATCAGTTGTTATTCCAGGAGAAGGAAAACCATCTCCATAATTATACTTTCCAAACTCCGTGATAACACTAACTTCAGACATATCCCAAGTAGATATATTTTGACTAAAACCAGGAGCATCGTAAAACATCGCCGTCATATTAATATTTGCACCAGGCGTAGTGTTTATTGTCCAGCTACCTATAGGTTGATCAAAATCATCTGTACCTTGAAAACAAGCTGTGAAGTTAGTGACACCACTTACATCCCAACTACTTATATCTTGATTAAACACATATGCATTATTAAAAGCATAATACATACTAGTAAAAGTGCCGGCTGGTGTCCCGGGAAATGAGTTAAAAGCATGAGCTTGCCTAAACGTTCCGCTTAAACTTGCAGGTATAGTCCAATTAGTTAGTGGCTGATTAAATTTAAAGGCTTGATAAAACAAATTTCTCACATTACTTGGTGATATATTCCACTCGCCTATAGGTTGATTAAATGTTGCGCAACCTTGAAAAGTACTATCTAAACTAGGAGTGGATGGTAAATTCCATCTTGATATATCTACATTAAATCTTGTGCAATTTTGAAAAACAGATGGAAAAGAAGAATTTAGATTTGACATATCCCAATTACCCATTGATCCATTAGCATTTACAAGTCTTTTTCCATTTTGAAAGCAATAACCTAATTGGCCACCACTACTAATAGTTGGGGTGTCATATGCTGTTATATCTAGATTAGAACATAATCTCCAACCAACATACATTGTAGGATGTACAACATTGTCACCAAAATGTGTTATATTTATAAAATTTAATCCATAGAGATTTGAATTAATATTTGGAGAGAAAGTACCTCCGATTTTTACATTATATATACCTTCTGTTGAATATGTATGATCGTTATTTCCACTAAGCAAAGTTTGTTCACCACTACCATCTCCCCAATCTATAGTAGCTCCAGCTGACACACTTCCTGCTATGAATCTACAAGTTAAACCTCCTGCTTCGTATAAACCAGGTTGTACTAAAACATTTAGTTTACTTGGGTCAGCAACAGCAGCTTGATCAGCTCCAAATGGAAGTAACTGACTAAAGCCATCAGAGTTTGCACTTATTATATTGTTAATTGAATAAGGGCCTTCTGACTCTAAAGCTGTAGCTGGTATTGACACGCCAACTCCAGAAGCGCTGCTACCGTTAGGTGAATCACCTTTTAATGCTTCCCAAGAAAAATTTTTTGATGGATAAAACTCTTCTTGTACAGTATCACGATAATGTAAGCCACCATGAACTAATTCAGCGTTTTTACCTAAATCTGCTAAAAAAATTAAATTATCAAAATTTTGTATATTTGGTTGAACTCCTCCATTATACAAGTCCGAAATACTAACATTAGAAACGTCAAACATAGCGAGTTGTGATAATTTACCTGTATAAAAACGTTGTCCTCCGCCAGAATAAGAACCTATGTAAGTAATTGATCCACTACTTGAAAAAGCGCTACCAGTGTTTTCATAAGTTTGAACTCCATCTATATAACATCTATGCGTTGTACCACCTTCACATTGTATTGCAATATGATGCCATTGATTATCTTCTAAGTTTACACTTCCACTAACGTTAATCCAACTACTACCAGTTCTAAATCTTAGCGCTCCAAGATACATTGTGTTTGCGTATTGAAAAAATCCATCACCACCAGTTATATTTCTAAATTGACTACCAGCTCCAGAAGTTTTCATCCAATAAGATACAACCCAATCATCTTCAAGCGCAGGCCAAGGTATACTTCCCGCTGTATTTTTATACTTTATATAACTACTACAATCTATAGAATCATTTATACCATCAAATTCTGTACATAAAAAATTACTACTACCTACATTTGATCCAACCATATTAGGAACTAAAAAGCTAGATCCATTATAAACTAATTCATCGCCAAGTGGGTAATATGCAATTGGAGGCGTAGTTAAAGAAAGTGGATCGCCAACGCCGTTTGTAGCATCACCATAAAGAGTTGAAATATCACTAGCATTTAAAGCATAATTAAATAAACAAAATTGACTTAACTTACCGTCCCAATATCGAGTACTACTAGTGTCTACGCCTATTCTCCAAGGAACTGTTTGAGTTCTTATTGAACCTGTACCTATGGCTGTTACTGGAGTACCATTATTATGATAAAAACTAATTGTTGATCCATCATAAGTTACGACTATATGATTCCATGTATTAATAGTTGTTGAAGTTCCCCAAATAACGCTGTATGAAGTAGTTCCATTATTCATTAAAAACCTCCAACCATCTGGATCATCCCAATATAATAACATTTGTGTAACTCCTGAACTCCAAGCTCCTAGCACAGCTCTGTCGCCTGACAGTGTATTTGTATTATACCATACAGATATAGAAAAATTTGAAAGTCCGCTTAATATATTGTTTGATATCTCAATATAGTCATTAGAACCAGAATCAAAATTTAAACTATAGTTTGCTTTCCTAGTTTTGTTGGCATTATCTGGTACTAACCAGTGTGGATTTCTAAATACTGTTCCCATAGTTAATCTCCCATTCTATACCACGCGATTGGCGCTGTGGATAACGTTGATAAATCTGCGGCTTGTGTAGGGTCATTGTTGGTAATATCATATATAGCTTCTATGTCAGACGCTTCTAATTTATAATCAAACACTGCCACTTCGTCTATATATCCTAAGTAATTTCCTGTTTGATCATTTGCTCTAGCTCCTACAATAAAATTATATAACTGACCTGACATACTAAATGCTATTCTATTAAGTGTAGATACAGGTTGTCCATCTAAATAAGAAGTTGTAGTTCCAGCAGTAGCGTCTACAATTAACGCTACATAATGCCAGTCGTTGTTTAAAGATGTACTTATATTTCCACCAGTGTAACCACCTCCGGCACCTGCTTGATTAAAACCAAAAGTATAAGCTAATCTACCATCACTAGGTCTAATTCTAAATTCAACGCCATGATCCCTAATACTAGTTCCTCTAGTTGAAATAACTCTTTGTTCTGTAGCAGAAGTAGATACACCTCTTTTCATCCAAAAAGAAATTGTACAATCAGTAGATCCATCAACTTCAGTAATTAATCCAGCGTCAAAATATTCATCAATACCATTAAACTGCATAGAAAAATTATTAGCTATAGATCCTAAGCCACCGCCACCACCACTTGATCCTTGACCTGGTAGGTTTACTATATTAGGAACTGTAAGAGTGTTACCTAAAAACATATCTTAGAATAATGCTACAATATCTCCATCTGCTAAAGCACCACTATCTGGGGTAGCTGCTGTTACCGCTGTAACTAATATAGGTAAAAATGATCCTGCAGCAATACCTTTAAAAGCAGTAGATGTTCCACTTTCCATTGTCACCGTAATAGTGCTCATTGCTACACCAACATATAAACAACAACCTCTATCGCTTGTGTTAGCAATAGTGTTTCCTGCTGTTATATCCGCTGCTGTTAAAGCAACTGCATCATGGGCAAATACTCTAGGTTGTGCCTGCATGTTACCTTCTAATCCTCTCATTTGATTTTTATTTTTTATTTATAAATACTTTTTCAGCGCCTCTGCTTCCAAAGTACGCTACATATACTGTTATTAATAATGTCTTTAATAATTCAACCCAAGCACTATCTACATCAAACATAGTATGAAACGAATCTATTATAATCAATATAGTAGATGCTAATGTTAAATATATAAGGGTTAATGGTCTTGTATTTTTAGACAACCAAGAGTCAGACGACATATCACTTTGCCATCTAGCAGATATATCTTTCATTTCTTGTATATCCTGCTCTAACAATTTTAAAGCTGTTTCTTTATCTTTAGGCTCAATATCATTATCACTTGTTATAAGATTTTTTACTATCCCAAATGCGCCTTGATCAGGTAAAAACTCCCCAACCTGTGAAACTACTTTAGGTGCTCTCTCAGTTAAGAAAGCACCTACTTTAGTATCTTTAAACTTTTTTTTATTATTCATTAGAAGTTTCCAGTTAATGTTCTAGAAAATGGTGATTCATTATTAAGCTTACCCTTCATTCTTTTTCTACTCGTTCTATTTATCTCTCGCTGTCTTTTCTTTCTATCTCTTGAAGCTTGATTCATACTCATTGTTTTAGATAAGTCACTAGTCTTTTGTTCAAACCATCTTTTTGGATCAAACTTAGATTTAGTTGGATCAACCTTTGCTTTCTTTTCTAGCTTCTCTCTTTGCCTAGTTCCTTTAGCAACTTCTCTAGCTGACTTGTTAGGATCTAAACCACATGCTGTAGGATTATCAGGACTACACTCTTCTAATCCACTACCTTTTATTTTAGGATCGTCATCTTTTATTTTAGACTTTTTTCTTTTAGTTTCAGTAGTAGTATATTTAAATCCTTCATCAGGCACTGGTGTATCACCTTTTTCACTTGCCATTGTTATATTATAATCTACATCCATTGGCTTTAATGAAAACTTATCAGGCGTCATCTTTCTATATGTAAAGCTTTGTAAAGCTTCTCTATCTTTCTCTTGTGGAGATTTTATATTATATTTTTCTCTATAAGCTTCTACACTGCCTAAGCTTTTTATTTGTTCATCTCTCCAAGCTTTTTGTTCTGGTGTTAAAGGTTTTTCGCCAGACTCACCTTCGCTATACTTAGTTACAGTCACTTCACCTGCTTCTACATCTTTTTTAACTTCAACTTTAACTGGATCACCAGGACCACCTTCCATTTTACTAGCTTTAAAAGCCTCATCTAATCTCGCTGGAGAAAATGGATTTTTATTTTTATGGTAGTTGGAATATCCCATATTTAAAATTTTGTAGGTATATGCCTAGTTTTCTTTTGCTTTCTATCTTCTCTTCTTTCCTGTCTATCCTCTTTTTTTTCTAGCTTTTTAGCTTTTCTTTTAGTAGTTATAACATTAGTTCCATCTTTCTTAGTGTATGCAACTAATTCACCTTTCTTCTTAACAACTATATCTTGATTTAAACTACCTTCTGGTCTAGCATCTTCTTTTATAAGATCTCTAGCTTTATCTCTTGTAGCTAAGTTTTTTTCCATCCTTGATTTTACGTATGAGTTTGGGTTATTCTCATACATTGCTTGAGCTTCTTGAAAAGACATACCTCTGTTTTTCTTAGGTGTTATAAACTTTTGCATAAAAGCTTTTAATTTATCTCCTGGTCCCATAATTTATTTATTACAAATTTCACAACCCGCACATTTTCCACATGACACAGATGGCTTAAGCATTAATAAAAATTCTCTAGCTGCAAAGCCAAAGGCTATACCAGAGTAGAATACGTGACCTTCAGAAATCATAACAATTCCTATAGCAGCTACAGCAGCTGACTTAGCCCATGACGAATTAATAACTTTTTTTAATTGTTCCATATACATTTTAATCAGTTGTTTTTTGTTTAGCAATAGCAGATTTAAAAGCGCTGTTCGCATCGCTAGCTAGTAGTTTTTCTTTAGCATCTTGAGTTAACTTAGCAGCGTAGTTCATACATGACTTACCTTTTTTATGAACAGGTGTAATCTTTGTTGTCATCTCAGCAGGTGATCCATATAAATAAGCACTATGAGCATCTCTTAGTTCTTCACTTCTTTTTTGACCATATGTTAACTTACCTTGTGCGCCACCTAAGTCGTTTTTCTCTGGAGACATAGTGGCATCACCTTCTTTTATTGGCTTAAGCTTTTCAGGTGTATCTCCTTTTAACATTTTATATTTAAAGTCCGGCATCGTATTTTCTTTTTATTTTTTGTTGAATTTTTTTATTGTTGGCTTCTTTTTCGTGACCTAAGTAAGGCGCGCCATCTACTTTATTACTTCGTTTTGTAGTAATAGTTTTTTTACTTCCTTTAGGTGTATAGTACATATTAGTGTTGTCGTAGCTAAATCTACCTGTGTCATTACTTTTAGGATTCATTTGATCTCTATGTACCATTTCATGATCTATTACTTCCTGCAATTGCGCAGGATCAGTCACATCTTTATGTATTCTAATAGTACCATTCTTATTAGCAACACCTAAAACTCCATCTACATCTAACGTTCTATATATAGGTGTGTTGTTTAAAGGATAAAAAGGTTTTATTTTAAAAGACATTATTTCTTTTTACAACCAAAATTATTAGCATAGTTAGCCATTTTAATTATAGCTGGCTTATACTTCTTTTTATTTTTCATTACAGCAGAAGCTGCTTCACAAGTAGATTTACCCGGCATATTCTTTTTTACCCATCTAGTAAACTTACCTTGGTTCTTTTCTTTTATTTCTGGAAATTCTTCTTTAGCCATAACTTATTTTTTATTCATGTTATAAGGAAAATTTTTATTGAACCATTCTTTACGATGATCACACCCACAACCACCTGGTAAACTATCAGCTAATTTTTTTATACCTGTTGCTTTAGTAAAACGTTCGATTGTATCGCCTAAACCTCTATCTTTCATATATGTTCGTATTCTCTAGTAGCATTAAAAGATGGACACGCTTTGTTTGCAAAGTCATTGTGTGAGTGTATAACAGCATTAGGATACATAGCTTTTAAAGTTCTAAGTACACATAATAGTGCGTCTTTTTGTTCTGTATTTCTAGTATCTTTCGGAGTCTTACCATCTGCCTCAACGCCTCCGCAATAGCATATCCCTATCGAATTACGATTGTGCCCCTTGCAATGAGCTCCGATTTTACTTATATCTCTACCTTTGTGTATTTCTCCATACAGGTCGATATAAAAATGGTAGCCAATATCATTGAAGCCTCGAGCTAAATGCCACTTCCTGATTTCGGCTACTTCAAAGTTTTCTCCTTCTCTAGTAGCAGAGCAATGAACAATAATTTTATTTATCTCACGCATCTTTACCTTGTCTTAATAAGTACCACTTGTGAGCAGTATACCCTAAAGTAGTTACTAATAGTAATATTTTTAATACTGGCTCTAACCAATCGAGACTTGCAATGGTAAAAGAAGTTATATTAAGACAATATAACTTAAGATCATCAAGTCCCATTATTTTTGAGCTAACAAAGCTGGATTACCTTTATTCTCACAGTTATCAATAGATAACGTAGATCTTAACATAGCGTTATTAGACACCATATTTCTTCTTCCTATTTCTTTGTGAGCTGGGCTAATATCTTTTCCAGCTGGTTTTTGTTTTTCTCCGTAACTTGGCATGACTTATATTTTTTTTTATTTTACAAAAAGACTTTTCATTGTGGCGGCTGATAATGGATCAAATACAGGGTATTGATTTAAACTTGCATTTTGCATAGCATCACCAGAGTTTGCAATGTTTTCGTTTATTTCTTTATTTTGCTGATGTGACTCTATACCTTCTTTTACTAATCCAATACCACCTTGTAAAGGATTTAAAGCTCCTTTACCTGCTCCTAACAATACGTCGTCAATAGCTCCTTTAAAAGTTAGTTTTTCTCCCGCTGCTTTAGCTTCTTGCCTTGCATCTAAGAATCCACCTAAACCACCTGCAACAGCACCTAAACCCATCGTTATTGGATTTTTACCTAAAATGCTACCTGCTGCTTTACCCAGTATTCCACCTAAACCTTTTTTAGCTACTTCACCACCCATTGACTTTAAAGCTTCTTGGCCAGCGTTAGTTGCAAGTGCGTTTGTTAGTGCGCCTGGTAAAAACCGAGATGGAGCTATGTTATTTTTATTATTCATCTTGTCTTATCTTTATTAACGTATTGAACAGCTTTTGTTGTTACTTTATAAATATATCTATTGCTTTTTTCTAATTTACCAGTTGGCATATCTTCTTCACCCAACATGATTCGGTACATACGACTAATTAGCTGTTTGCACTTTACGGAAACTTTATAGATATTAAATTTTTGAGTAGTGCGATTTCTCTCTCTCCACACCTTTATCCAACCCTCTTTCAATAATCTGTTCCAGCGCCTGTTATCCCAGCTATATGAGTACGTACCTTTTTTAAAATCATCTTTGGTAAATAAATCTATAGCGTTTAAATATATTAATAACTCAAGATCTGCTTCTTTAATATTACAGGTTTTGCATGCCCATTTACGTATAATACGATAATGTTTTAATAAATGCAGATCTCTCAAGTCTTCTGATGTAAGTTTTCTCATAATACAACTACAACATCAAACTCTTTTATTATCTTATAATTGTTGTTTTTAATGTCAATATTAAACCCTGCTGACTTGTCATAATATATTTCATCATCAACCTTTAATGTATTGACGTCTGTACCTGGTTTTACAACTCTAGCACGCCTGTATCGTACATCTTCTCTTTGTGCTTCTGCTAGTATTAATCCACCTTTTGTTTTAGTTTCGGTTTCTTTTATAGGATCAATTACTATATACTTACCTATTGCTTTCATGCCCTGATATTATTAATTACACAATCAGTAGACATTATAGTAGTAGCTACAGAAGCCGCATTTACAAGTGCACTTTTAGTAACTAGTAAAGGGTCAATTATACCGGCTTTAGCCATATCAACCGTTTTTCCTGTAACCACATCTAATCCTTTACCTTCACCTTCAGGTGTTATATTTTCTATACCTGCGTTAGATAGTATTGTTTCATATGGCTTTCTTATTGCACAATATAAAACCTCTTCACCTATATTTTTTGGCGTTAATTTTTGAGAGGCATTATATAAAGCAACTCCACCACCTGAGACTATCCCTTGTTTTATAGCGGCTTTAGTAGCGCATATAGCATCTTCAACTCTGTCTTGTTTTTCTTTTAACTCAACTTCAGAATTAGCACCTACACGTATTATAGCCATTTTAGCTTTTAAGTTACCTAATCTTTTTTCTAATCTAGATTTAATATTGTTGTTTGAAGAATCTTTTATTTGCTTATTAAGTATGCTTATAGTTTCTTCTACTTTTTCATTATCTTTTAAATCAACCTGTAGCACTGTTAGATCATTACCAGTTATTGATTTTAAGCATGTGCCTAAATGTTCTGGTTGTATCAAATCTATATCATCACCTAGATCTTCATTTAATAATGTAGCTCCAGTTACATCACATAAGTCACTTAACACTTCTTTTCTACCTAAGCCAAATATAGGAGCATCAATTACATTTACCTTAATGTTTCCTTTTAGCTTGTTCATTGCTAACGCGTTTAATACTTGCGTATCTACATCTGCTATAATAAGTAAGCTTTTATTGTTCTTTATAACATATTCTAATACTGATTGTATTTTTCTTATATTTGCTATTTGAGATTCTACTATAAGAACTAAAGGATTATCTAGTTCACAAGTACCTTTTTCTTTGTTTGTTATAAAGTGTTTGTTTTTAAGTGGTCTATTATATTGTACACCTTCTATTAGTTCAACTGTTGTTTCTGGATTTTCATTTGTTTCCATCATAACAATACCAGTTTCATCTACTAATCTAAAAGCATCACCTATAATCTTTCCTAAATCCTTGTCATTGTTAGCTGATATAGTCGCAACCTGATCAATCTTTTTACCACTAACTTTTTTTCTTTTCTTTTGAAGATATTTGACAACATTATCCACAGCAGTATTAATTCCATCTTTTATATTTCTTAAGCTATCAGCTTGATCATGTTTCTCAAATTCTTCTAATATAGCTTGTGCTAGTACTGTCGCTGTTGTAGTACCATCACCTGCGTCTTTAACTGTTCGTTGTGCAGCTTCTTTAATAAGCGTTGCACCAATATTTTCTAATGGATTTAATAGTGTAACAGAATTAGCAACTGTAACTCCATCTTTGGTTATAACTGGTTTTCCGTTTTCATCTTCCAGTATTACACATTTACCGCTAGCGCCAAGAGTTGAACTAACTGCGTTAGTCAATTTCTCTACACCAGCTAGTATCTGGCCTCTAGCAGTATTGCCAAAGGCCAGGTCTTTCACTAGCTTAACTTCTTGCATATTAAATTAAATTAAATTTTGTTTGTTGTTATTCAAATGTTTTTACAACTTTAGGTCCATTGGCAAAATCAAGCTTTTTGTTATAGTGTTCTATTGAACCGTCTATAGCAGCTTCAGCGCCATCCATGGTTTCTCTCCTTGTAACATCAACCCATTCATCATCTAGGTTTTTGTACTCGGTTTGATAGTATCCATTTGGTAGTTGTACAATTCTCCAATTGCTCTTAGTTGCAATATGCTTCCAAGATTCAATGGTTTTTTCATTTGGTTGTGGTGCATTACTCCACGATTTATGCGCGTAATAAAACGTCATGGTTTATGTTTTATAGGTTATTAATTATACTATCACTTATGATAGTTGGTTTCTACATGGTTGTAGAATATTAACTTAAACTATTTCTTCAGCGAATCCCCAATCAATTAATATTTTTTTATCGTCTCCATTAGTATCTATGTGAGATATTTTGTATCCAGCATCGTTTAATATAATTAACTTTGTACCTGATACATCGTCCATATCTACGGTTATACTTGTTTGACCGTGAGAGCATGCTAATTCTATTCTATCCATTATTTCTGATACATCAAAAATAGATTTTCTAGAAAGTTTGAAAGCTTCTGTTGCTTGAAGTATAAGACCTTCTTTATCTAATTCTGAAGTTACAGCTTTAACAGTTTCTTCTGCTTCTGGTGTAAATTCTAATTCAGCTTTTATATCTTGTATAAATATACCAGAATCATCCTCCATCTCTTTTTTCTTTTCGGCAATCTCAGTGTTAGAGTTAAAAAGCATTGGTTTAATTCTTTCTTTATTTCTTACACTGTCTCTCGCATGACTTTGTCTTATTTCTAATTCTAAATTATATCTTTTAAGTAGTTCTCCTTTTTCTAATTCTTCTATTCTAGCTGACACCGCTTTTATTTCTCCAGAAACTTCTTCAATTTCTCTTGTTAAGTCTTCGATTTCTGCTTTTTTAGAATCTATACTAGCTTTTCTATCTTCTTCTTCAACACCGTTTTGTTCGATTTTATCTTTTAACTCGCTTGCCTCTACTTCTAATCCAGATATTTTATCTTGCTTTTCCGAAATTTTGTTAGTGTTATTATCCTGTTGACTTCTTAGTTTATCTACTAAATCAGTATCACCAGCTTCTTTAGCTGCTGCAACTTTCTCTTCTAATTCTTTATTTAGTTTGTCAAGAGCTTGTATTTCTTCAGATAACAAAGATCTTGTTTTTTCATTTAATCTTAACGACTGCTCATTTCTTGCTTTATCAGTTATTATTTCAATTAAGTGTTCTTCCTGTTGCTTTAACTTTATATTTTCTATATTAAGCTTTTCAGTTGATTCATCAAGACCGGTTTGAAAGTTCTCAATTTGTTCTTTTAACTCTTTTAATTCTTTTTCTTGAGCTTCTATTTGTTCTTTTTTTATTAACGCCATTGTTTTATTTTTTGATAGTTTTTGTTTTTTTTTAGATTGTTTATTGTTATACCGGAATCGGTTTGTAGAAATATTTTACTCTTCTGTAAGTGGAGGTGTAGGTAATGAATCTAAATAAGTTTGGTAAGCATCTTTAACAGCTTGTGTCCAAACAACATTAGCTATTGCAGCTACATCTGCTTCTAGTGTAGCAACATCTGTATTTGGAGCATAAGTTGTTCTATGATTTGATTTAGATATTACTTCACCATCTTCAGATATTGTAGTTACTTTCTTAACACCTATTACTTTGTGTTCACCTACAACTTCTATTATTTCGTTTGATGTTGATTTTGTTATTGCCATTTTTTTTGTTTTTAATATTAAGCCACTTTATATGTAGCAGATCCTTCTAATGTTATTCCTGTTCCAGCAGATGGTCTATACCAACTTGCTGTTGAATCTATTTCTAAACCTACTGGTGCTGTATTAGAAGCTTTTGTTGAACCTTTCAAATAAAATGTTAATTGAGCTCCAGATGTTTTAAATAAACTTGGATAATTAGCAGGTGTGTTACCATCTGTATTATTAAATAAACCACCAAAAGATGCTGATCCTGTAGTATTATCAGCCGTAAAAGGTAAACCACCTACTATCATAGCTACGTTTGCGCTTGAACTACCTGTTACTGTTATTTGAAATCTTATATTAACTATATTACCTATTCTAGTGTATGTACCAGCTGAACTTGAGACGGTTGGCGGTGTTCCAACTACTGCTACTGCAGTTGGTGTCCATGTACCTTCTTCATAACTATTTAAGGTAGTACCAGTTCCGCCAAATCTAATGCCGGCTGTGGAGTCAAATACATGTAATTGCTGAGAATCTATTCTTGCTGCTCGCATCGATAATACAGTTCCTCCACTTACAGCAAAGTTTAAGTCGTTTGAAACCCCATTATACATACCTGTATTAGTGTTACCAGTAAACGAATAAGCAGGCTCAGCTGCTTCTCCATCGTTAGTTCTTACTAATCCACCGACTTCCAAACGAGTAGTACCAGTTGATGGTTGAGAAGCTATACCAATTGTAGTTCCCCAAGAAGCAGTTGTACCATTAGACCCTAGCACATAGGTGTTAGATCCTATTGGTAGTGTTGTTGGTTGATTAGTTCCGTTACCTATAAATATACTACCTTGATTTAAATTAGGTGTAGCGTTAGTTCTACCTATAGCTGTTACTTGAATACTACCAGATGTACCAGGGCTATTTTTAACTATAATACCTATATTTTGTATTAAATTAGCTTCTGTCGTAGGATTATTAGTACTTAAAAAATCTATACTACCACCAGTCGATGTGTTAACATATAATACAGCAGCTTCAGCCGGTGAACCATCAATATTAGCTGTGTCAATGCCTTCTAATATACCAGATATAATCATTTCTCCCGTTTGATTGGCAGATATATCTTCATTAGCTAAACCACTTACTGGCATTTTAGCTGGGTCACTAGCATCTGCAACTTCAACAGTAGGTGTATTACCACTAACTCCAACTATGTGTAATGGTTGTCCTTTGCTTATACTATCAGTAAGACTGTTGTTTTTTACTGTTTCTACAATAGCATCTGCAGAGCCAGAAACACTTATAGTAACATCACCTGTTTGTCCCGTAGGTAGTGTAACGTTGGAAGTTCCAGCTATAATACTACTAACACCTGAAACTGTAGCTCCTCTTATATCTGCTATAGTTACTTGCTTAGTTTTATTGCTGTCTTGAGAATCAGATATTAAAATTAAATCATTATCTACAGGATTTGTTTTTTCTGGATATGTATATATTATCGCCATTTATTTTTTTATTTAAGGAATTACCATGTATGCAATAAACATGTCTAAATTACCAGTACCACTTGTACCTGGATCTGCTGTACACTCAAGCCTCCATCCAGAAGAAGAACTAACCGGTCTATCATTAGGTCCTATAGTGCTAGGATCCATTGGATAAAAAACTCTTGTGCCTCCTGATGTTGATTGTAAAAATTCATTAGTCTCAAGTATAGGAATACCATACGTTGTATTTTGTATTTGTAGTTTAACTCCAGCATTGTAACCTACAGTAGGCGACTGAAGAGCTACATAAGCTTCTAATATCATAATATACCTACCACCTATACCGTTTATTAAAGTGACTGGAGTTGTAAATAAATTTCGCAATTGCGTTTGACTTATTTGTGGTCTTATAATTTGTACACCTGGATTATATCTTAATCTACCATAGTTTGAATTAACTATTGAATTTACCATTAGTACATCTCCTACATCAGGGCCAGATGAAGTTG
>Ga0213864_10000056_pt1 | contig 47019 bp, 34 predicted proteins | sample PICome_5_FD_160078 | JGI IMG/M metagenome (GOLD analysis project Ga0213864, IMG submission 160078) | Coastal seawater microbial communities near Pivers Island, North Carolina, United States - PICO247 | ecosystem: Environmental > Aquatic > Marine > Coastal | place: USA: North Carolina... | reverse complement strand
TTATTAACCGAAGAGCACAAGTTAATTAGAGATGCTGCGAGAGAATGGGTAAAACGTGATGTTTCACCGATCATTGAAGATTATGCTCAAAAGGCTGAATTTCCAACTCAAATCATTGGTGGATTGGCAGAAATTGGTGCTTTCGGACCCTATATTCCTATGGAATACGGAGGTGCAGGAATGGATCAGATTTCTTACGGATTAATCATGCAAGAAATTGAACGTGGTGATTCTGGTGTTCGTTCCACAGCTTCTGTGCAATCATCCTTAGTAATGTATCCGATTTGGAAATATGGAAACGAAGAACAGCGTCAGAAATACTTGCCAAAATTAGCTTCAGGCGAATGGATGGGTTGTTTCGGATTAACCGAGCCAGATCATGGGTCAAACCCAGGAGGAATGACCACCAACTTCAAAGATATGGGTGATCATTATTTGTTAAATGGCGCTAAACTTTGGATTTCAAATGCACCTTTCGCTCAGATCGCTGTCGTTTGGGCAAAAAACGAAGAAGGAAGAATTCACGGATTGATTGTGGAACGTGGAATGGAGGGGTTTTCTACTCCAGAAACACATAATAAATGGTCACTGCGTGCTTCTGCAACTGGTGAATTAATCTTCGATAATGTCAAAGTTCCAAAAGAAAACTTATTACCCAACAAATCAGGATTAGGTGCACCTTTGGGGTGTTTAGATTCTGCCAGATACGGAATTTCATGGGGAGCCATCGGTGCAGCAATGGATTGTTATGATACGGCCTTACGTTATGCAAAAGAGCGTATTCAGTTTAACAAACCAATCGCTCAATTTCAATTGCAGCAAAAGAAATTAGCCGAAATGATTACCGAAATTACCAAAGCACAATTATTGGCTTGGCGTTTAGGAGTTTTGAAGAATGAAGGCAAAGCAACTTCTGCTCAAATTTCTATGGCCAAAAGAAACAATGTGGATATGGCATTGAAAATTGCACGTGATGCAAGACAAATGTTAGGTGGAATGGGAATCTCAGGTGAATACTCCATCATGCGTCATATGATGAATTTAGAGAGCGTGGTGACCTATGAAGGCACACACGACATCCACCTTTTAATTACCGGTTTAGATATTACCGGGTTGAATGCCTTTAAATAATTACAACGTATTAGATTTAAAGTTATCATGACTAAGAGACTCTTTTAAACGAGAGTTCTTCTAGAAGTTTTGGGCAACGCCTGCAATTCACACCCTTCTTTTTGTATTTAAAACAACACTTGCTTTTTGGCTTTAAGCAAGGGCTAGAACAGATACTATCACAAGTGGAAGATACGTCAATTACTTTTGCTTTCGGTGTATGTGAATAAAATACAATCATCCTGAAAATCAGGACAAAAATAATATTTATTTAGAATAAATAAAAATAAAATTAGTGGTTTTTAGTCAATTTTATGAAAAGTTCTTTTCCTTGTCTACTCGAATGCGAATTGTAACACTTTTCAAAGATTTCCAAGTTGAAATACGGAGAAAAATAGTCAACATATTCCTTCCTGGAACCCCCAAATGGCGGTCGATTTGCAAATAAAGGAACATTAAATAATACACCAACCAACTTGCCATTTGGAGTCAATAGTTGATTCATCTTTACGGCATAATCAGGGCGTAATTTTGGAAAAATAGCGCAGAAAAATGTTTGTTCGATGATTACATCAAAACTTCCCTCTACCTCAAAAAAGTTTCCATGAAGTAATTGATTATCTGGAAAATCTGGAAGTCTCTTTTTTAAATTTTGAAGTGCAGTATTAGAAACATCAACAACATGAACATTACTAAAACCTAAATTAAATAAGTATTCTGCTTCGTAAGAGTTCCCTCCTCCTGGAATCAGAATGTGAAGATTTTTATTTTCAAGTTGATCAAAATACGCTTTCAAAGGTGGAGAAATATCTCCAAGATCCCAACCAATATCATCAACCTGATATCGCTTTTCCCACGCAGATCCAGATAAATCCAATTCAGTCATACTTAAAATGATACATTTAAAATATCACCACTTAACTGTAGTATTTGCAATTCAATCAATTTAGCATCAAACTTCGCATTGTTTAAAGCAGTTCTTGCGTTTAATAAATTGATCTGGGCTTGCCTGAACTCTACGGATGTAATTTGACCAAGTTTGAAGCGCTCTTCCGTTCTATTGAAGTTGTTTTCTGTGGTCAATACATTTTGCTCCTGAGCCTTTAAAATGAACAATTGATTGTTATAGTTTTCCCAGGTATTCTTCAAGTTATTCTTAATGGTAACTTTTTGTTGCTCTAATGCAATCTTCTGATTATCGAGTGTAATTACTGCATTTTTAACTCTGGTTTTTCGAGCTCCTCCATCAAAGATATTCCATGATAGATTTAGTCCTGCGTTAAGTCCGTTAGAGGTAATCAAACGAGCCCCAAATGGATTAACTAAATTTTCATTTTCAGTACGATTTAATCCATAAGACGCATTGAAATTTAACGTCGGAAAATAACTCGCCTTATTTACTTTAATGTTGAACTCACTAATGGCAACATTCTTTTCATTTTGTTGTAGCAGTGAATTGTTTTTTAAAGTTTTTTGCTCTATTTCCGAATAATTGATCAGCTTCGAATAATCCACATTGGTTTCCACAGTATAGGTTGTTTCTTTATCGATGCCTAAAATCACATTTAAACCTCTTTTCGCGTTGCTCAATTGCTGTTTTGCAGTGATTAAATTGATACTATCATTATTCACATCAACTTGAGCATTTAAGTATTCCAATTTAGTCGCCTGGCCATATTCATATTGATATTTTGCCCGTTGCAATCGCTTTTGAGAAATGTCTAAAGCCTCTCTTAAATTGTTTTTGTTTTCTGATAATCTTGCAATCTGAAAATAAATCGTAAACAGTTGAAGGTAGGTGTTTTCGATAGTCTGCCTCGCCTGTATTTCGGTTAAATTGTACGTTTCCTTTAATTGTTTGTAATTGTATTTACGCCCCATACCGTCAAATAGCGTGTAGTTTATACCTATTGAAGTATTATAGGTTTTAGTAATGACTCCATCTCCCCGTCGTTCGGCATCATTCCCTGAAGACGGATCGGTAAATACAATCTTCTGATTATTCCTTCGGTAATCTGTACCTGAATTAATTGCTGCGGATGGTAAAAATCTACTATTTAAAATGCTCGAATTATTCTTGGCGATTTTCACATTATTGTTTGCAATTTTGATTCCGAAGTTATTCTTTAAAGCAATTTTAAGCGCTTGTTGTTTCGTTAAAATCTCCTGAGAAAATCCAAGAAACGGTAAGCTTAAACAGATAATAGATAGTAGTTTCTTATAGTGCATTTTCATCGTATTTTGTATCAATTACAGCGCGTTCCACCTCTTCTTTCGTAATATCATTTCCGGTTTTTAGCCACTTGATATTCACTTTAAACCAATTCGAAGTTGATAATAATAATGGCAATACGATAAGGGTCAATAGGGTTGCAATCGCTATTCCATAAGCAATTGAAATTGCCATTGGAATCAAAAATTGTGCTTGTCTACTTTTTTCAAATATCAAAGGTGCTAATCCTGCAATTGTAGTTAATGATGTTAAAAATATGGCTCTAAATCGAGACCTCCCTGCAGCCACTAATGCCTCATCAAAAGTCATCCCTCGACGCAAATAATTGTTGAATTTACCAATCAGAACCAAGCCGTCATTCACCATAATTCCAATCAATGCAATGATTCCTAAGAAGGATAATATGCCAATGGCGAAATCGTGAATAAAATGACCCCAAACCACGCCAATCATACTAAACGGAATCATAATCATCAATAAAATCGGTTGTGAATACGATCGGAAAGTAAAAGCAATTACGATGTATATCAATCCTAAAATCAATAAAGAAACGCTCCCCACAGAATCCATAGTTTTCTTTAGTTCTCTATTCTGACCTTCGTAAATCGGAGTTACCGTGGGATATTTCGACAAAATATCTGGCATGATATTGTTCTGAATATCAGCAAGGATATCCGTAGCACTTCCCTTCAATTCTTTTAAATCTGCAGTAAGTTGAATTTCTCGTTTCCCTTCTAGGTGATTAATGGCAATATCTCCTCTTTCGATTTGATAATCCGCGATTTCAGAAAAAGGAATACGCGTTCCATTAGGCGCAATAATTCGCATGTCATCCAGGTCTTTAATGGTCGATCTATCTTTTCGGTCGTAACGAACCCAAACTTTTATTTCGTCCTGACCTCTTTGGAAACGTTGCGCCTGGAACCCAAAGAAACCAGCGCGTACCTGAGACATTACAGATTGCAGATTCAAGCCAAGAACATAAGCTTTGTCTTTTAATTGTATTCGAATTTCCTTTATACCCTCCGGATCGTTATCTGTGACATCCTTCAATTGAGGATTATCCTCTAAAATGGATTTCAATTCGTTTTTGACAGCTTTTAGTTCGGTAATATTATTCCCGAGTAAAGAAATAGCTACAGGACTTCCTCCAAAATTCCCTCCAGACCCAAACACCAAACTTTCAACACCATAAACTTTTCCTACACGATCACTAATCGAGTTCGTAATTTCTGGGGATGAAAAATCTCGAGCTTCACCTGGCAATAAATTTACACGTAAGCTAGCATTTGCACTTCCTGGTCCGACTCGTTTGATGATGTTTTCGACAACCTGTAAATTTCCAGTTTGTTTCTTGGTGAATTCTTTATTCACTTCCCAGACTTTCTTTTCAATTGAAGAAATAATTGAATCTGTAATGGCTTCATTTGTGCCTTGAGGCATCGTCAAATTAATCTGCACTTGATCACTTGCAATTCTTGGGAAGAATGAGGTGCGCACAATTCCACCACTAATAGCCATTACACTAAAAATCAAAATGGCAATGGGAAGACTAAATGAAAAAATTTTATTCTGTAATGAAAATTTCAAAAACGGAACGTAGTAGTGATCTCTCAATTTAGACAAGCTTTCATCTGCAGTTTTGTTTATTTTTTTGAAAAAAGCGTCAATTCCACTCGCTTTTGGATCCAATCCTTCATCCCTTCTCTTTTGATCTAAGGCTTTGGAATGAGCGATATGTGCTGGTAAAATAACAAGGGCTTCTACTAATGAGACCGATAAGGTTAATAATACTACCGTAGACACTTCGCCAAAGAAACTTCCAATTCGTCCATCGACAAAAAAGAAGGTAGCAAACGCAATAATAGTTGTCAGGATAGCCGAAACAATTGGAGGAATAACTTCCAAAGTTCCGTCTATCGCTGCCTGGATTTTTGTCTTCCCTAAATCATAAAAATGATGGTAGATATTTTCACCGATAACGATTCCGTCATCAACTAAAATACCAATAACGATAATCATTCCAAAGAGCGATAATACGTTTATCGTAACATTAAATTGAGCCACAAAAATGAACATTCCAAAAAATGCAATCGGTAACCCGAATGCAACCCAGATAGCCAGTCTTAAATTTAGAAAAAGAGCTAAAAAGAAAAGCACTAATAGTATTCCGACAATTCCATTTTCAATTAAAAGTTGCGTTCTACCGTTCAGTGTAGTACTTCGATCACTAGTTACAACCAACTGAATATTTTGTTGCTTCTGATTGTATTCGTTAATGTATTCTTTAATTTTATCTGCCGATGAAATTAAATCTTCGCTATTTGTATTACTCACGGTAATATCAATCGCAAGGTTTCCATTGAAATACAATCGATCTGGATTTTCTGACCAGGTATCTCTAACTTCAGCAATATCCTTTAAACGAATGATGGTTCCATTTTGCTGTGTTCGAACAATTATATTCTGTAATTCTACTCCATAATAGGAACGATTACGAGCACGTATGAGATAATCCTCCGACGAAGTTTTTATGTTCCCCCCAGTAATCAATAAGTTTGAATTTCGAACAGCATTAGCAACCTCTGTAAAGGATAAATTGAAAGCTCTCAAATCATTTTCTCGAACGGCAATTTCGATTTCTTCTTCTGGGAAACCAGAAATCACGATCTGAGAAATACCCTCAATTCCACGAATGTCATTTTCAATGTTACGAGCATATTGTTTCAAAGATTTAAGAGAAACGTTTTGTCCACTTACCGAAAAACTAATGGTGGGACGAATACTTTCGACCTTTGCAATAACAGGAGGTTCCATCCCTGTAGGAAATGATGGAACACGGTCAACTGCATTTTTAACATCAGTTAAAACGATATCTACATTTTTCCCCTTCTCTACCTCAACGCGAATGGTAGCAGAATTTTCTCTAGAAACCGAAGTTACGCGTTCAACTCCAACAATTCCTTTCAGATTATCTTCTATTTTAAGCACTACTCCTTCCTCCATTTCGATTGGGGAAGCTCCTGGGTATACTAAATTAATTTGAATTAATTGGGAATCAACAAGTGGGAAAAATGAAGATTTCATGTGAAGTACACCGGCCGCACCAAACACAATAAATGCAATAATTACGACATTTACGGCAACAGGGAATTTGATGAAATAACTGATTATTTTTCTCATCCCAGAACTATTTATTGATTTTTACAATCATTCCATCAAAAGCACCAGGCAGGGTTTGAGACAAGATTTTATCATTGTCTTGCAATCCTTTGATCACCATATTTTCGGCTCCAAAGTATACGGGAATAATTTTTTGCAGGGTTAAAACGCTATCATTTTTAATCGTGTACACTGCATTGTTATCAACTAATAATTTTCTCGAAATCTCAAAGGCATTATCTTCAGATTTAGCAACAAGCTGAGCTTCTAAGAACATTCCTTCTTTTAAATCGGGATGTCTTACTTCGATAAATGCAGTAATGGTTTGCGATACTTGATCAATCTTGCCATTTATACGAACCACTTTGCCCACATAACGTTTTGATTTATTGAGGCTTGTTAACGTCACCGAATTACCAACCATTAATAAATCTGCAAACTCTGAATTGATGGATACTTGCAATTCATAAGCACCAGTATCGATGAATTCACCTAATCGCTGACCGGCTCTCACTAATGAACCAGAGGTGACTAAAGTTTCCGTAAGCACTCCTGTAAATGGCGCTTTGATTTCAAATTTAGAGCCTCTAACTTCAAGGTTTTTTACATTGTAGTAGGAGGTTAAAATGCCTCTTCCACTGATAAAATATTTTTCCTTATTCGATGCAAACGCAGGAAGTTCAGGAACTTTCTTTGCGATATCAAATCCCTTTAAGAAATGCTCCCATTTTTGAAATTCGGTAGGATAATCCAATCGAATATCTGGTAAAATTGATGTAATTAAATTAAAAAGATTGCTCTTCTGTGACTGCAAACTCGCCTTAAATTCATCACTATTCACACTCAAAAGCGTTTCGCCTTTATCGTAGTAAACTCCTGGTTTAAATTCTTTTTTCGAAACCTTTAAAACCCCTTGAACTTCCGAAAAAATGTCAATTTTGTTTTTTGCTACTAAATTTCCGTTGGCACTAAGTACAATAGGAACAGAACTGTTTTGTACATTTTGAACAAAAACGGTGTTCACCTTCTTTCTGAATTTTGGCTTTGGTTTTTGATTTTTTTCGATAAAATAGTTTCCTAATGCAATGGCTCCGAAAATAAAAAGGAGCCCTAAAACGGCAAGAATAATTTTTCTCATACTGGTTAGTTAGTCTGTTGATGTAGATTGAACTAGCTTGCAATCTACAAAAATAACTGAATTTTAAAGCTTAGGCTTTTTGATTGGAGTAGCAATTTTGTTAAAGAAAAGTTATAATTACTTCATTTTTAATTTGTTTTCTTTCAATACGGACTGCTATTGGTTTAATTCTCTAGAATTTAAGACCTTTGTTCATTCGTAATCGCAATCTGAAAATTGCGATAGGAGATAACATTTATGACTCACATTTCAAGCACATCTGATGTTGAATTTTTTAATAAAATCGAAAATATCCCAAATGACATATGGGACGACTTATCTTGTGATCAGAATGTTTATTTAAGTAAGGAATACCTGAGTTGTATTGAGAAAAATCACGATTCGGTTTCATTTTCCTATCTGATTTTATATAATTCGAAACGTCGACCTATCGCTTTTTCAACCATTCAAATTGTAGATTTTTACCTTGACGGTGTAAATGACAGCATTGAAGATTTCGTACTTCGGGTTAAAAAAATACTTCGTAAACTAGGTGTATTTCCAGACAAAAAACCAATCAAACTTTTAGTCTCCGGAAACTTATTCGTGAGCGGAGAGCATGGTGTTTTCATCAAACCAAAGCAAGATAAAAGTCAAATCATTAAACAATTATCTAAGGCCCTTTTAAGGTATGTAAATGAGGACAAAAACTTAGTCAAATCGATTGACGCTTTTATGCTAAAAGACTTTTTAGACGAATCTTTATTCATCACGAACGAACTTAAGCGTTTCAACTATCATCCATTTTCGGTTGAACCAAATATGGAACTCAAAGTAGATCCAAAATGGTCCAATTTTGATGATTATTTGGGAGCTATGAAAACAAAGTTTAGAATTAAAGCAAAAAATGCCCTTAAGCGTAGCTCCGATTTAGAAGTGAAAGATATTTCAGTTGAGGAAATTGGCAGCTACTTGCCAGATATGATTTCATTGTATGAGAAAGTTGCCAAGAGTGCAGCGTTTAATTTGACCAATTTTAATCTCCATACGTATCGAGATTTAAAAGAGAAATTTGGAGAACATTATTTAATCAGATGTTATTTTCTTGAAGGTAAAATGTTAGGTTTTTTATCGGGAATTCAAAATCAGGATTTCTTAGATGCTCACTTTGTAGGAATCGATTACAAATACAATCGCATTTATGCCATTTATCAAAGAATGTTATATGACTACATTCAGCATGGTATTCATAAAAAATTAAAGGGAATAAATTTTGGTCGTACGGCAAGTGAAATTAAAAGTTCAGTTGGTGCCAAACCAGAAAATTTGACTATTTATTTACGCCATAGAAAACGTTTCACCAACAAACTGTTGAAATTATTTTTATTCCACGTTGAACCTACACCATTCCATCAAAAATTCCCATTTAAAAATACAATACATGAAAAATAGCCAAGAGCTTATCGATTTATTAAACTTAGAAAAAGTTGACGGTTCCGTATTTAAAGGATTTAGCGTAACCATTGGAAGTCCAAATGTTTTTGGAGGTCAAGTTTTAGCACAGGCCTTACATGCCGCGACAAATACAGTCGATGAAAATAGATATGTTCATTCGTTACACTCCTATTTTTTAGAAGCAGGAAAATTAAATGAACCTATATTTTATCATGTGTCAAAATTGAGAAATGGAGGTAGTTTTTCGACCAGAAGAGTTACTGCAAAACAGGGAGATACTGTCATTTTTATTATGGCTGCCTCTTTTCATAGAATAGAAGAAAGTTTTGAGCATCAAATAGAAATGCCTAATGAAATTAGGGGCCCTGAGGATCTGCTTTCTTGGGAAGAAATGGCCGAAAAGTTTGAAGATTTCATTCCGGAATCTACCAAATACTTTTTAACCTTAGATCGTCCAATATCATTCAAACCCGTATATCCTAGAAATCCTTTACAACCCAAGAACCTCCCGCCAACAGATTTTGTTTGGTTTAAGTTGAAGGGTGATGTTCCAGAAGTTAGTAAGCAATTAAAACAGCAAATTTTGACTTACATCTCTGATTATAATGTTTTGAATTCAGCTTTTAACCCGAATGCTAAGAATTTCAGCTTTAGGAATACAAGAACTGCAAGTTTAGATCATTCCATGTGGTTTTACCGAGATTTTGATTTTGATGATTGGATGCTGTTTTCTGCTGAATCACCCAGTACGTTTGGTGCTAGAGGATTTGTTAGAGGAAATATTTTTACCCGCAAGGGCAAGCTAATAGCATCGTTCGCTCAAGAAGGATTAATGCGACCAATGAAGTAAATTTGATTAAAATGGAAACACCCATGAGCAACTTAATTTATGTATTGTCTACCAACGGCGTCTTATTTGTTTTAAGTATAGTTTTTTACCTGTTCCCTCCGAAGAAAATCAACAATTGGTATGGGTACAGAACCTACAAAACCATGCAAAATCAAAAGATCTGGGATTTTGCCAATGGCACCTTCAACAAAGCATTTTTGTTGTATAGTTTTTTATCATTAGCCGGCGGTTTACTTTTAAGTTTTGGGGCGACAGGTACTTTGACTTGGCAACCTATGGCATTGGTTTTTTTAAGTTTGATTGTTTGTATTGTTAAAACAGAAAATCAACTAAAAGAAAACTTCACAGACGAAGGAAAGTCAAAGAAAAAGCATTAGAAATTCGCAACTAAAGAAACGGATACATTACGACCTGCTGCCGATACACCTGAGGCAAATTCAATGTAATGTTCATCCATTATGTTGTCCAGTCGGGCTTGCACAGATAGATTCTCATTAAAGTCATAGCTTCCATTCACTCCAACAGTCAACCAGCTTGGAGAGCCATAATAACGATCTGCAAAATGAGTTGCATTGGGATCCACAATTGGAATTAATTCCACATTATCTATGCCCTCTGTGAAATTAAAATCTTCTATATCTTTTTTAGAATTGAAACGGATATCTGCTCCTAACTGAAGTTTCTCTTTTTGATAATTAAACTCAAATTGACCAAATAATGGTGGAATTGAAGATAGGGGCTCTTCGGTATCATAGGTTCTTCCTTTTGTATACGTAACAAAGCCTGAGGTAGTCCAATTCTTGGTAAGTCTTCCAAAGTAATTAGCGGTATATCCAAAAATATAGGCTGTTCCTTTATTTTGATTGGTCACTGCATTTCCTGATTCTCCATTAAAGGTAACTGCTGTTAATAATCCATTAGCTCCATACACGAAATCCCTTTGAATGTAATGATCAAGAAGTGTATAATACATGTTAAATCCAATTTTGAATTTACGTTCATTAAAGTATTTCAAAATCCCAATTTCAGAATTGTAAGCAAATTCGGGTTTCACATGAATATTTGGGATGGTGATATTCCCTGCTTTTTCACGAATCCTTGCGACATCATCAATATTAGGTGATCGGAACCCACTCGATAACACAGCGTTCAGTTGCCAATTGATATTAGGCTTATAAATATATCCTAATGTTGCGGTAATTGCCGAATTATTGGAAGTCATCATGGCCGTGTTTGTTGGAAAAAAGGATTGATCAATCCAATTTGCAGTCATATTGATGTTCGTAAAACGAACACCCGTGTTTAAGGTTGATTTGGGGCTTACATTTTGACGATATCCTACATAAAGTGAAGATGTTAAGAAATCACTTCCACCATCGGGATATCGAGTTGAAATATCAAAAGTATTTGAAAATCCATCAAGGCGGCCATTAGAAATATTCAAGGTTTGGCCAAAAGCAGTAGAACGAACATCATTATGTGCAAATTCGAATCCGTATGAAAAAACTCGTTTTCTATCTTCTGTCAAAGGCACAGAGAAATCTCCATTGATACTGAAAATATCAACGTTTTCGTTTCTTGTAGATCGGTTTAAACTACCAAACCTTCTTTGTATTCTTTGTTCTTTAATATTTTGATATGCTGCTGTAATACTTCCTTTATCTAGCCAATTTTTGCCAGGATGAAGTAGAAATTGAGTCGAAACCAAAAGTCTATTTTGTGGTCCATATTCCCACTCTGCAAATTTTAAAGAAGATGTATCAGTCAAATCAGTCAATTCGATTAATCGGTCAAATCTTGGAATATTGGAAGAAGTAGAATATTGAATATTGATCTTTAAATCCGTGTTTTTTGAAAGTGGTATGAAGAATTTTTGCAATACATCCGTCTGGGTGTATCCTGTATTTCTTAATAAATTGGGCTGATTATTTACGGTGGGATTTTCTTTATAATTATTCCCGGAATTCTCAGAATAATAATAGACCTGACCCCAATCAGCAAAACCATGAGAACGTCGATTTCCCGCTCTTAAATCTCCAAACTCTGAATACGAAATACTAGTAAAAGAAGCCCATGTTGGCGAACTAATTTCTGCAGCGTAATTTGAAGTGACTTCTTGATTCACTGTAGAAAATCGACCAAAAAACTGACTTTTCACTTCCTTAGTCTCGGTTAATTTGGGCGTCTTTGTGTAATAATGAATCACACCTCCAAGAGCATCAGAACCATACATTACAGATGAAGGACCAAATACAACCTCCATTTTGTCTAACAAATTCGGTGTAATAGTAATTGAATTCTGTAAATGTCCTTTTCGATAAATCGCATTGTTCATTCGAACACCATCAACCACTAAGAGTATTCTATTCGATTCCATTCCGCGAATCACAGGACTACCTCCTCCGAATTGTGATTTTTGAACCTTCACTCCTGGTACAGTTGCCAATAAATCTGCTGATGTTTGTGGTGATACTTTAGCAATACGTTCAATGTTCACCAATTCAATTCGCTCTGCAATACGTTTGGACTTTTCATCATTTTTAAATGACGATAAGACAATCTCGTCCAATTGTTCGGAGCTTTTGGTCAAATAAACAACGAAGTTTTGTTTTTGAATTTTTGATTTTTTTACACGAAGGGTTGCATAGGAGAGGTGTGAAAAAATAACTATTTCATTTAATTTAAATGCCGAAATAGAAACAATGCCGTCATCGTTCGAACTCAAATTAATATCAAAAGAAGAGTTGAAAACTGTCACATTACGAACAACTTTACCCGTTTCTTTATCAAAAATTTTAACCTCTTGAGCAAAGGAAACACATCCAATTAGAAGCAATATTGAGCACAAAAAATTCTTCATCATTAACTAAAAATAGTTTCTAAAATCGCTAAAGATTTGGGCGTTTTAAAATTGTTCAAATGTAATTGAAAATACATTAATAACAATTGTAAACTATCCCTCCTATCCTTACCGCTGTAGGAAATCTCGTTTATGTTATCAAATTTTATGCCTAATAGCTTTTTGAATAAAAAAAGTTCTTTACCCCGAATGATGTAGTTCCCAATCACCGAATTTGTAAAACATCCTTCTTCCAAATTGAAGGCATTAAAATCCGATTGGTTTTGATCTGGGTAAAACCCTAAGAATTTGGTGAGGTTCAACAGAAAAAATAAGTGAAAGTTAGATACTTTATCATGTGCATCTAACCATAAAAACGAAGCTTCTAGGAATTCATAAAAATCCATATTTTGCTCTTCTTCCAGAATAACCCCATTCAAGATTTCGGATAGAAACATCACAATCGATTGCTTCTTGACATCTTTAAAAATCGATTGATACGGAAACTGAACATGGGCTTCTTTTATGGAATGTAGTTGTTTGTTTTTTTGATGATTGAACACAATAGAAAGTTGTGTTAATGGCTGGAAATATCCTGCTTTTAAGCCCTTCCTTCTTGGTCTCAAAACACCCCTAACCAAAAATGAGATCAATCCGTATTCCTGGGTGTAACATTTGACGATTAAACTCGAATCACTGAATTTTAAAGTATGTAAAACTATGGCTTTGGTAGTAGTAAGTGCCATTAGTTTACAATTGCAATTTTGGTGGTAGATGATTGCGAGCCATCTTCATTTGCTAATAATACGACATAAATACCTGAAGCAACGGTATTGCCAGCTAAATTGGTTTTATCCCAAACCACTTTTCCGCCCTGTAATTCTTGTCCTTCAATCACATTCGATTCATAAACCAAATTTCCAGCAACATCGAGTATTTTAACATTCGTGCCCTTGGGCAAGGTCGTTCCATTTCTACCAGTTATGGTCACTTGATTATGATTCTTTAGTGCCGGATTCGGATAGGCATACACTTCCCCAATCTCATCTCCAAACGGAGCAACATTTGAGTTATAGGCAACCATTCCCTTATCTGTAGCAAAATAAACTTTACCTGTATTTTTAGCCACTGCTATTTTTATAATTCGATTGGAAGGAAGTGGTGAATTTTGAGTGCTAAAATTGGCAATGGTTCTTCGGCCAGAAGGATTGGTATATAAAACACCGCCATTATCTGTACCAAACCATTTGTTATCGGCACCATCAACAACAATGGTATTGATATTCTGATCTCCTAATAATCGTTCTCCAATTCCGTTTTCTTCGATAACTACCGGATTCGCATTGAAAACAGAACTCGTAAAAATGGAATTCGGATTTCTAAAAACGACAAGACCATTTCGTGTTCCAATCCAGATAGCGTTATTGGCATCTACAGCAACTGAATTTACATATGCATTTGGTAAGTTTCCCAAATTAGGTGTTGCAATCAATGCATTGGCAGCATTGGAATTTGGATTAAACGCAATAACTCCATTTTCTCTGGTACCAAACCAAATGTTGTTGCTGCGATCTACCAGTAATTCACTCAATCCATTTTTATCGGCAGTTTTGGCTGACGAAATATCAAAACTCGACCATTGTCCTCCTGATGATAATTTCTTTAGTTCATTGGTTCCACGAATATTAGTTACCCAAAGATTACCCTGGCCATCTAATGCAGTTCCACTTACACGAACCGAAACTCGATTGGGGTCATTGGCAACCATATCTTCAAGTGGGCTATTGGTGTGATTATAAAATTGAGTAACCACATCATTTTCGACAACCAACAAGCCGCCAATTGCAACAGAATTGATATTTCCAGTATCTCCGGCAGAACTGATAAATACTTTGTTTTCCGCATTCGTATCAATGGTGATGTGATTCAAATCTGAATATGGAGTAGCTGGATCAAATCGTGTATTGATCCAATTTGTTCCATTGTAATGGCTAAATCCCCGCTGTAATCCCAATGGTGTATATGTGTTATCATACCCCCCATAAACGACCCATACATCTTCGTTATTTGCCGCAATTGAAAAAATATCATTGGATAAGGGGCCCTCGGGATGAATTTCCAGATAATTTGATGGATCGACTACATTAGATTGCAGAATACCATAGTTTTGAGTTGCCAAAAACATATCATTATCTATCATCATAGCAGAAGATAAACTAAAATCAAATTCAGCATTTACAGTAAATTGCTGAATCGCATTTAGGTTTGTATCAAAAGCTTCTGCATAATTTGCCAATGTAATGGTAACTTGATTGGAATGTACTTTTGTATCTAAAATCGTATTTGGAAAGGTTCGAATAGTACTTAATGAAGAGGAATTTAATTCATGTAAAATTGAGCCTTCAGTAACATATATCTTATTCTCAAAACTGAAAATATGAGAAAAATTTCGACCGCTAAACAATTGTGTCCAACTGTTAAAATCAATTAAATTTGAAGTGGTCACATCGGCAGAAAAAACACCATCGTCGGTCGCAGCGTATATCATATTATTTTCAATTGCAATCTGATTGATAGCAACATCACTCGAACCATTTCCGATAAAAAAAGTATCTCCAAATTCAAGATTCTGAATATTGTATTCTATAATCCCAAAGGGAGTAGCAATGTAGAGGGTGTCATCAATTCCAAAAATATGGTTTATCCTTTTGGCACCACTTTGTGAAAAACTAACAATATCTGCAGAAATGGTAATCGCATCATTATTGTCTACTACTTCGATTAATCCATTTTCGTATCCAATAACCAACCGATCGGTAGGTTGATGGTAAAAAATAGAGCTTGTACTTTCTCCAGATAATCCCTGTATAGATGAAAATTTTTCTAAGTTTCCACTTTCAATTTCGTAGGTAAAAATTGCATTATCAGTTAAGGCGTAAATAACTCCGTTCTGCTGAGTCAGATCCTTTACATTAGTGTAGGAATAGAAATCTTCCCAAGCTTGACTATAGTCGGTTTGAGCAAATGAGAAATAACTGAGAACCAGCAGAAAAAAGAATAAATATTTTTTCATCTTTGTATTAACCTCAAAGATATTTATTTATTGTAAAAATCGGTTATAATGACCGACAATCATTTCTGTAAAATAAGCCATGGCAGTCGAAATTGAACGGAAGTTTTTAGTAAAAAATGATGATTTCAAATTGGAAGCAAAGCGAATCCATAAGATTCGACAAGGCTATCTAAATTCTAATAAAAATCGTGCTGTTCGAGTACGAGTATGGGATGAAATTGGATATCTTACCATCAAAGGAAAATCAAATACCTCTGGAACTAGCCGATTCGAATGGGAAAAAGAGATTCCTATTGCAGAGGCTGAACAATTGTTACTGCTATGCGAACCCAGTGTATTGGAAAAAAACCGATACATCATTGAGCATGGAAATCATACATTTGAGGTTGATGTGTTCCTTGGAATCAATGATGGGTTGATTGTAGCAGAAATTGAACTTCAAGATGAAGATGAACCGTTTTCAAAACCCAATTGGTTGGGAAAAGAAGTTACTGGAGATCCAAAATTCTATAATGCTTCACTGAGCAAAACGCCTTATTCAGAGTGGCTATAAAGTATAGATGGAAATGAAATGACTCAATCCACCAAGCAATACAAAGACGTGAAAAACAGCATGGTTGTAAGGTATTTTATCCCATAAATACAATCCGGCACCAATCGTGTAAAAAACGCCTCCTGTAATCAGAAAATACAATCCATTTGGAGAAAGAGCATCCATCAGCGGATTAATAAAAATGACAACCTGCCAACCCATCAGCACGTACATCAACGTAGAAATTTTATCGTATTTACCAGTAAAAAATAATTTCAGAATCACCCCAATTAATGCAAATAGCCAAACGGCGATAAACATATACCATCCAAGATTTGAGTTGAGAGCTACCAAACAAAATGGAGAATAACTGCCTGCGATTAGGACATAAATCGCAGCATGATCAAAAATTTTTAGTTGCTTTCTTTTCTTCGGATGATTAGACGCGTGATACAATGTTGAAGCTAAAAACAAAACCATAAGGCTTGCTCCATAAATAATCAAACTGACAGTCATCCAGACCTGCGGATAAGAGAACGCTTTTTGAAGGATGTACGGAAAAGCAATCAGACTGAGTAAAAAACCAAATCCGTGAGTCACGATGTTTAAAAATTCTTCTCGTTTAGAATATCCGTCCTGCATTACTCTTTTTTATTTCTTAAAACGATTGGTCGCTACCATATATTTTTCATCGGCAATCAAATCTTGATAAATGATATCAAAAACGTTTTGCTTCAATGATTCCATATCTTTTTGAGTCAAATTTTCAGTTTCAATAAATGTATGTTGTTTAACCCTGATAACTCCTGGCCCTCCTTTGAAAAAATTCCACGAGAAATATTGCTTCGCTTCGAAATAAATCTGTGTTACAATCGGAATTTCAAACTCAATGGATAAGCTAAATGCGCCATTTTTAAAAGGAGCTAAAACTTCACCTTCGTGCGGAACTAATCCCTCTGGGAAAATCCCCATACTTACTCCATTTTTCAGCCTCTTCTTTGCTCTAGCATAAACGTTTTTTCTGCTTTTCTCACTACTGCGATCAACCATAATTACAACACGTCTGTAGAAAAATCCAAAAATTGGAATTTTTACCAATTCTTTTTTTCCAACAAATACAATCGGATTTTTACTCAAGGCAATCATCACAAAGGGATCAATAAACGAGGCATGATTCGCAACGAACATATAACTCTGATCAGATTCAATTTTTTGATCATAATCTACTTTCAGCCTGAACCCCATTCCATAAACGATAATCTTACCCCAAACATGAATCATTTTCCAAAAGGAATGGTAATACGATTCTTTGGCGGTAAGCACCAATAAAAAGGGAACCATAATAATAATTGTTGAGAACATCAGGATATAAAACCACGCTCTCCAAAGTAAAAGAAAAGGAATCTTTATGTATTTCATCGAAACCCAAAAATACTAATAATCTTTAGTTTGATTGATTATGTATTCTAAAACCTTATTTTTGTGTTCTTATACTATCAATTTTATTTCTAGTTCTATGTCTAGAATCTTAACAGGAGTTCAAAGTACAGGTACACCACATTTAGGAAATTTATTAGGAGCTATTTTGCCTGCTATCGAAATGGCAAATGATCCAAATAATGATTCATTTTTATTTATCGCAGATATGCATTCCTTAACACAAATTAAAGATGGTGAGGTTTTACGTGAAAACACGTATAGTACTGCTGCCACCTGGCTTGCCTGTGGATTAGATTTTGAAAAAACAGTTTTTTACAGGCAAAGTGATATACCAGAAGTTACTGAGTTATCATGGTATTTAAGTTGTTTCTTTCCCTATCAGCGATTAACACTAGCTCACAGTTTTAAGGATAAAGCTGATCGCTTACAGGATGTAAATTCGGGACTTTTTACCTATCCAATGTTGATGGCAGCAGACATCTTATTATACGATGCAGAAATTGTTCCCGTAGGAAAAGATCAGCTTCAGCATTTAGAAATGACAAGAGATGTTGCCAATCGTTTGAACAATATTGTAGGTGAAACCCTGGTTCTGCCACAAGCCAAAATTCAGAAGGAAACAAAATTGGTTCCTGGAACAGACGGAGAAAAGATGAGTAAGTCGAGAGATAATATCATCAACATCTTTTTACCCGACAAAAAACTAAGAAAGCAAATTATGGGTATTAAAACGGATAGCACGCCGTTGGAAGACCCCAAAAACCCAGATACTGATAATGTTTTTGCGCTGTATAAATTGATGGGTAGCGAGGAGCAAATTGCCAAAATGCGTACCAATTATTTAGGTGGAAATTACGGATATGGTCATGCAAAACAAGCCCTTTACGAATTGATTCTTGGAAAATTTGAAACGATTAGAAATCGTTACCATTACTTCATGGAAAATCGTTCTGAAATTGATGAAATTCTAGAGAAGGGAGCTGTAAAAGCGAGAGCTGTTGCTTCGGAAGTATTGCAAAGAACCCGATCCAAAATCGGATATTAACATAAAAAATTAGGCCCACTCACCTATAATTCCTCCCATTAAAGCCAAAGTCAATACCCAGTAACCCGCATTAATAAAAATATATTTTGCACTTTTTCTTTCAAATAACGCCTGAATAGCTAAAATTGGAAGTGCAATAAATGTACCACCTAAAGCACCGTGTAATGCACCATGCTTAAAACTGCGATGCGCATCACCATATTTTGCCATAATATCATTATATAATTGCAAAGACTCTCCAGTCAATTCTGTTGCTCCAGAAGGCATCAAAGTTCCTAAAACACCTAATTGGTGAATTACTAAAACCTGAACCATTATGGCGAGAATAAAACTTAGAACAAGACTTAACCCCATTATGACAAACATATTTGCCTCTTTCAAAGACGCTTCTGTAAAGCCCATTTCATCCATCCAAGTTTTACCAAAAAGTGGTCCGTACCACACGAAACCAATAACCATTGGCACCAATGAAGCTAACCCTAAAATTCCGAAATTTATTTCCATGATCAGTTGTTTTTGATTGATAATCAAATATAAAAAAAATAGCTTCTTCATGATTTAAAGAAGCTACCTCATTAGCTGTTGCGTATTCCTACTTGAATTTCAACGACCTTCCAATAGCCTCTAGTTCAAAAAGAAACGCACGTTTATTAATAGACGGAGCATACGTGAAGCCCTCGAAAACAATTAACCTGTTTTTTTCTTTATCCACGATGGTATAATTTAGGAACGGGCCTGCCATAAAATCATTTTTCACCTCCCATTTACCACGTGTTTCAAACGCCTTTTTGCCTGCTATTTCCGTATCAAAAGTATATGGAGTATAGGCTTCCTCTGTAATCATATACATGCCCTCCCGAGAACCTGGTATATATACTTTTCCGATGCTATCGCGGATTCTAGAAATGCTTTCGGCAATTTTGCTTTCCGCCATGAGCGGCAATGAATACACCAAAATATTATTACTCCCCGTTTTCGCAATTCCACTTAACAGGTGTTGTCTTAGCCACAAAAACTCACCGGTATCATCAACGGTTTTGAACTTATCGTGTATGGTTAAAGATAATCCTAGATTTTCCAAGGTTTTATATTTTGAATCATCAAGACGTTCCTTTTCAAAAAGCCCTTGCACATATCTAACATCAGAAGCTAAAAAGGTCTTAACGATATCCGACTTGTGTTTTTCAAACATTTTTAAAATACTCTGCTCATCAGTTCCCTGGAGATAAATAATCGTTTGAGGTCTGGCATAAACATCTCTTTTTACAACAAAGGCCTCTTTTTCGGCTTTTGTAACGAAAAGAACATTTCTATGGTATTTCATCATTGATCCAAAACCTCTTGGGTCTAACTGCGAAACCGATAAAATAGGTTCTGGCTGTGGTAAACCCACTTGCAGTTCACCAAAGGTATTTCGCATTGATTTACCAATGTTTCCATCCCAATCGGTTGTTTTGGTAACAATCAGGATTTTGTTGATTTTACCCACGGACGGATTTAGAATGTAAGCATCATTACCCTTGCAGGAAAATAGGGCTAAAAAAAGTAGCGCGTTTAGTATTCTCATCGGATTAACTTTTATAGATTTTTAATTTGGTTCCTGGTTTCAAACTTTTAGCACTCCAAATATTATTCCACTTTTTAATTTGATCCACAGAAACATTTTTGAATTTCTTAGCAATAATCCAAAGAGAATCTCCATTCTTTACTACGTAAATATCGTATTTATTGCTCGTATTGGTTGTTTTAGCTGTTTTTGATTTTGGTTTTGATGGATTCTGATAGCGCGATGCAGGAATTTTTCTCGGAAAAATGTACAATCGCTGCCCTACTCGTAATCGGCTACTTTTTAATCGATTCCACTGTTTAATCTGACTGATTTTTACCCCAAATTTCTCTGCAATTTTACCTAAGTAATCACCGCTTCGAACTCGATATGAAATGCGCTTATCCATTTCAAAATACTTCGGTAACGGCTTTTCTCTTGATTGATCTTCTGCATCAGCTAAAGCGTATAATTGTTGCTCTTTATCCAAGAAATCAATAATTCTAGTTCTGGGCAGCCTTACTGCATAATTTCTTCCTTCAACATATGGAATGATATTCAATTTATACGACGGATTTAGAGCTTCTAATTGCTGTTCTTCAATATCTAATACTTCAGAAATTTGATCAAAAGAAACGGTTCTCTTGACACGTACGGTATCGGTTTGAAAATTGAAAAACTCAGGAACTTCAGGATAAATCTTATGTTCATCTGCGTATTCAAAAATGTATAAAGTGGAATAAAAAGCAGGGACATATCCGGCCGTTTCAACAGGTAAGAAAGGTCTGATATTCCAATAATTCTTATAGCCTCCAGATCGCTTTATCGCCTTACTTACATTTCCTGGCCCTGAATTGTATGCCGCTAAAGCCAAGTCCCAATCACCAAATATTTTGTATAACTGACTTAAGTATTTGCATGCCGCAATCGTCGCTTTCTCTGGATTATACCTTTCATCGACATAAGAACTTACTTTCAAGTCAAATTGACGACCAGTTCCGTACATAAATTGCCACATCCCAGATGCCCCAACTCGAGATCTTGCTCGAGGTTTTAATGCCGATTCTACTATGGCCAGATACTTCATCTCCAAAGGAATATCGAATTGATCTAAGTATCTCTCGAACATTGGGAAATAAAATCTAGCCTTGGCCATTAAAGCAGGATAATACTTCTTTCGATAGCGTAAATAGCTATTAATTACCTTCTCTAAAGCAGGATTAAACTCTAAATTAAATGGCGTCTCTGCATTTAATTTACTCAATCTCGATTTGAGCAGGTCCGTGGTTAAGGTCAATTGCTCATTACCTACAATGTCTTTATCATCAATGATGTATTCAAGTGTATCAATTAAGGGTGAAGAAAACTTCTCCTCAATTACTAAACTGTCGATTTTCTTTAAATCAGTATCGGTGAAAAAGTCGGTTGGATTCGGATTGTTAATTGAATCCTTTGGAATGAATAAAGTGTCTTTTTGAACCGATCGAATCGTATCTGTTTGTTGCTGACAAAAGATTGAAGTAGAGAAAAACAGAGCAAATAAGTATCGCATCATTCTAATTAAAATTTAATTCCAGTACTATGGGACAATGGTCGGAATGCTTTGCCTGAGTTAAAATGTATGCGCTATCAATCATGTTTTTCAAAGGTTCAGATACCATGGCGTAATCCAATCGCCATCCTTTATTATTTGCTCTGGCATTTGCTCGATAACTCCACCAAGAATATTCTTGTTTGTCAGGGTTTTTAAATCGGTAACTATCGATAAATCCGCTATCGATAAACTTCCCTATCCATTCGCGCTCTTCGGGTAGAAAACCAGAAACACCTTTCATTTTTGGGTTATGAATATCTATCTCTTCGTGACAGATATTGTAATCTCCACACACAATAACATTCGGTATCTTCTTTCGTAATTCATTCATGTACTCCTGGATTTCATCCATGTAATTTAATTTGAATTCCAAACGGTCAAGGTTGGTCCCAGAAGGCAAATACATACTCATAATTGAGCATTCATCGTAGTCTACTCTCACATTACGACCTTCAAAATCCATCGTTTCTATTCCTGTACCGTATTCCACATGATTGGGTTCTTTTTTACAAAAAATTGCTACGCCAGAATACCCTTTTTTCTGAGCAGAATACCAATACTGATACGGATAACCTGCTTTTGTAAACGCATCAGTATCCACTTGGTCTTTTTGTGCCTTCGTCTCTTGAATACAAATCACATCAGGTTCTGCAACTTTTAACCAGTCAATAAATCCTTTTTTCAAGGCCGCACGGATTCCATTTACATTGTAGGATATTATTTTCATTAAAATAGTTTACGTTTTAGTTTTAAAGAATTATAGTACCATTTCAGGGATATCCCCTTCTATGACCAATTTACCTTCGGTTGCTTCCTGAATTTGTTCAACAGTTACTCCAGGTGCTCTCTCCAGTAAATGAAATGCACCATCCATTACGTCTAAAACGGCAAGATTGGTAACGATTTTTTTAACACATCCGACACCGGTTAAAGGCAGAGAACACTCTTTTAACAATTTAGATTCCCCCCGTTTGTTGGTGTGCATCATGGCTACAATAATATTTTCTGCAGAAGCTACTAAATCCATCGCACCACCCATTCCTTTGACCATTTTTCCTGGAATTTTCCAGTTGGCAATATCTCCGTTATGAGCAACCTCCATTGCTCCTAAAATGGTTAAATGAACATGTTTACCACGAATCATGGAAAAACTAGTTGCAGAATCAAAGAAACTGGCTCCTGCTAAGGTGGTAATAGTTTGCTTACCAGCGTTGATAACATCAGCATCTTCTTCTCCTTCAAAAGGGAAGGGCCCCATACCTAAAACTCCGTTTTCACTTTGAAATTCAACTTCTATATCCTCTCGAACAAAATTAGCCACGAGGGTAGGAATACCAATCCCAAGGTTTACATAAAAACCGTCTTTTACTTCTCGTGCAATTCGTTTGGCAATACCGTTCTTATCCAACATAACTTCTAAATTAGTTGATTTGATAATTTGAAAATTATCTATTCTTCGAAGAAGAAATAATTTTACTTATTATCTTAATTATTGTTTTCAACTCTATAAATAATTCTTTGCTTGGATTCAGATAAAATTGTGATTCATTGCACTATTGTATCCAGTACTCCAATTCATCTGCCTCTTTGGCGGCAATTTTAAATTTATGTATAAAATCATTTTTGCTCTCCGCATTCTGAGCTTCTCTAATATTTGCCCCAATCGAAGTTCCACTTCTAAATACCTGGGACGCCATTTCATACTTTTTCAATTCTCTTAAACCTTCCGAAAATGCTATTATTTTCAAACCAAAATTGAAGGTTAAGTCAACTATTAAATTCTTTTTATCATTTCTCATAGCATTATCAAATGTTCAAATTAGAACATTATCAAATTTATTCTCCTCTAGAACGCACTGTTCGTTGTTCGATTCGTTTCTCGTAATTCGTTCCTTCAAAAATTCGTTGCACAAAAATTCCTGGTATATGAATATGATTCGGATCCAATTCCCCAACCGGAACCAAATGTTCTACTTCTACTACAGTAATTTTCGCAGCACCACACATATTCGGATTGAAATTTCTAGAAGTTCCTTTAAAAACGAGATTACCCGCAGCATCTCCTTTCCAAGCTTTTACAAAGGCAAAATCGGCTTCAAAGGCCTTTTCAAGAACATACATCTTTCCATTGAACTCACGCGTTTCTTTTCCGTCCGCTACCTCTGTCCCATATCCTGCGGGAGTATAAAATGCTGGAAACCCTGATTGCGCTGCACTGCATTTCTCTGCTAATGTTCCTTGAGGTGTTAGTTCTACCTCCAATTCACCAGATAGCATTTGTCTTTCGAATTCATCGTTCTCTCCAACGTAAGAGGAAATCATTTTTTTGATTTGTTTTTGTTGTAGTAATAGTCCAAGACCAAAATCATCCACTCCTGCGTTGTTCGAAATACAGGTCAAATCAGAAACTCCCAATTTCACAAGTCGTGCAATTGCATTTTCTGGTATACCGCATAATCCAAAACCTCCAAGCATTAAAGTCATACCACTTTCAACTCCTTGAAGGGCCTCAACTACATTGTTAACTTCTTTATTAATCATAATTAAGAATCCAAATTAAAATTCAAAATCATCAAGATTTTCTTTCTTTTTATCCTCCTCTACATTTTCATTACAATCCAAATTGATTGATAAAAATTCAGGTTTCTCAAAGTCTTCTTTGCTTACTTTTAATGTTTTGTCGGCATAGCATTTCTTCATAAATAACGCCCAGGTAGGTAAAGACATCGTAGCTCCCTGTCCTAAGGCAATCCCTTCAAAATGAGTTGCTCTATCTTCCCCTCCGGTCCAAACACCAGTCACTAAATTGGGTACAATTCCCATAAACCAACCATCCGATTGATTTTGAGTTGTTCCTGTTTTTCCGGCAATCTCATTTGTAAACTCATATGGGAATCCGGTATTCGCTTTGGGTAATCCTGTGATATCTGTTCTTAATCGAATTCCTGATCCAGACATGGTAACCCCTTTTAATAAGTCAATGATAACATACGCTGATTCTTCGCTTAATACCTCGCGAGTATCAGGTACAAATTCTTGCAACACCGTTCCGTTTTTATCCTCTATACGAGTTAAAATCATTGGGCTTATATGCAATCCTTTATTTGCAAATGTGCTGTAGGCACTTACCATTTCATATAACGACAAATCAAGCGCACCTAACGCAATGGATGGATTCGCCTGTATTTTGGTTTCTATACCAGAAGACTCTGCCAAACGAACCACGTTTCTTGGCGCTACCTGATCAATAAGATTTGCTGTAATAACATTTGTTGATCTCGCTAGAGCATCGCGTAAGGTCATCATTCCGCCGTATTTGTCATTTGAATTCTTAGGAGTCCATTCTTCTGGAATTCCATATTTACCCATCGGAATGGTATACTTCGTATTCGGAAGTTTATCACAAGGTGATTTTCTCAACTGATTAATAGCTGTTGCATACACGAATGGCTTAAATGTTGAACCTACTTGTCTTTTTTGCTGAGCTACAGCATCGTACTTGAAATGTTTGTTGTCTATTCCACCAACCCAGGCCTTGATATGACCCGATTGTGGTTCCATAGCTAACAATCCAGAACGTAAGAAATGCTTGTAATATCGAATCGAATCGTTTGGAGACATGATGGTATCTCTATAACCCTTCCACGAGAATACTTTCATCTCTACTTTCGTTTTGAATACTTCATCGATATATTTTTTGGATTTCCCAGCTTGCTTCAGGCGCCTGTAACGATCTGAGTTCTTCTTAGCTCGATCGTAAATTCTGCGGATCTGATCTCGTTCTAAATCATAAAAAGGCGCTATTCGATTTCTCCTATGCTCTCTAAAAAAATACTTCTGCAGATTTGCCATATGTTCGGAAACCGCCTCCTCTGCATACTTCTGCATTCTTGAATCGATCGTCACATAAACTTTTAATCCGTCTTTGAAAATATTGTAAGTATCACCATTCGGTTTCGGATTTTTATTCACCCATTCTCTTAAAACTTTTTGGAGATGGGATCTAAAATATGTGGCATAACCATCACTATGACTTTCTGGTGTGAAGTTGATTTTTAAAGGTAAACCTTGCAATTCCTTTTTCTTTATTTCCGAAATGAACCCATTCTTAGCCATCTGAGCAAACACCACATTTCGACGTTGTAATGATTTGGCTTTAGATATTGCCCTATTCGGATTGTACTGCCTAGGATTCTTTAACATCGCAACTAAAATTGCCGATTCCTGAAGATCTAAATCTTTTGCTTCTTTTCCAAAGTAAATCCTGGCTGCTGAACGAATTCCAACTGCATTAAAAATGAAATCCTGAGTATTCAAATACATCGCGATAATTTCATTTTTTGTGTATTGTCTTTCTAATTTAACCGCCACTACCCACTCCTTCGCTTTCTGCGCAATCCTTTTGAAAATATTACGAGAAGCACGTTTGGTAAATAAGTTTTTCGCCAACTGTTGGGTAATGGTACTTGCCCCACCATCACGGCCAAGTTTGATTACCGCACGGGCAGTTCCTCTAAAATCGATTCCAGAATGTTCATAGAAACGTTCATCCTCAGTAGCAACCAATGCATTTACCAAACCTGGTGGTAATTCCTTAAATTGAATTGGAGTTCTATTTTCTGTTGCATACTTTCCAATGGTCACACCATCTGCAGAAATTACCTCTGTTGCTAAATTGGTTTGCGGATTCTCTAGTTCTTCGAAGGTGGGTAATTCGCCAAAACCACCATTGGATGCAATAAAAAACATCAGAAGTACACTACCAAACCCCACCAAAAGGATTCCCCAGAACCATAGTATATATTTCTTAAAATTTCGCTTTACTTGCTTCGCCATTATTGATTGATTTTTTCAAGGCTGAATCCAACTTCCTGCACTCCTTCAAGATCGATGGGTTCAATTTCACCTTGCTTTCTCATTGCTTGATATATTTTAACTCGATAACTCCCAGAGGTAGGAAAGATTGTCTGCTCTTTGTAAAAAAGTTTACTTTCTTTTGTTGATGATATTCCACTACCAAGAAGTTTGCCGTTCTTGTCTGCCATTTCATATTGCAAGGTATCAATGACAACTTTGTTATCGGAAAATTGTAATTGAGTAATCACATATAAGTTGCTAAACGCATAAGAATTTGAATTTCGAATATGTAAAAACAAATTTTTAGGATTTATTGTATCTACTACCTGAAATTCAAAATTCAGTGTATCTTTCGCCTTCCAGATTGCATTTTTTAACGATTGAAAATTGATAAATTCAATAGAGGAATTACAGGCTGTCAACCCCAATATCAAAGCCAGCAACGTAATTTTAAAACGCTTAGTTTTTATCATTATTAGGCCTCCTTTTTGGTCTTCTCTTTTTATTTTTGCGTTGCGATCTGCCCTCCGGATTTTGGTTCTTTTCAGTTGTTTTTACGATAACCTTAGCTTCCTGATTTTGTTTTTTCTTCTTCCGCTTTTTACGTCTTCGTTTCGGTGTGTCGAATCGCGTCAAACTATCTTCCCCAGCCGAATCTTCGAATGCCAAGGTATCTGAAGCCGAAACAGAATCTGACTCATATTCCTCAAGCGGCGCTGTTTTCTTATTCTTTTTATTTAAGTCAATAATTTCTAGTACTTGATCAAGCGTTAATAGATACCATTTGAACGATTCATCTTTGTAGGTGTACCACAGGTGCTTTTTGAAAATATCCATTTTTACAAACACTGCATTTCCATTCACAGTTTGCAAAACAACATCTTGTTTAGGAAATGATTTCAATGCGTCTAAATAAGTGTCCAATTCGAAGTTAAGACAGCATTTTAATTTACCACATTGACCTGCTAGTTTTGACGGATTTAGAGATAACTGCTGATATCTTGCTGCAGAAGTCGTCACTTTTCGGAAATCAGTCAACCAAGTTGAACAGCACAATTCACGACCACAGGACCCAACTCCACCCAAGCGCGCAGCCTCTTGACGAGCGCCTACTTGTTTCATTTCTACGCGAATCGAAAATTCTGAAGCTAAATCTTTTATCAATTGACGAAAATCGACACGTCCGTCTGCAGTATAATAAAAGGTTGCTTTGTTATTATCTCCTTGAAACTCTACATCAGAAAGTTTCATTTCAAGACCTAATCTCTGAATGATTTCTCGACCAATTCGCTGGGTTTCCAACTCACGATCTCTGGCTTTTTGCCAGATATCAATATCCTTCTGACTGGCTTTTCGATATATTTTTTTGATATCAGGAGAATCAAGCGGAACATTCCTTTTTTTCATTTGAACTTTGACAAGTTCGCCTGCCAATGAAATATTTCCAACGTCATGTCCTGGTGAACTTTCTACAGCCACTGCATCTCCAATGCGTAAAGACAGATTATTTACATTGTTAAAGAAATGCTTTCTCCCATTTTTGAATCGAACCTCAAAAATTTGAAATTGTTCCTGACCCGAAGGTAAAGTCATATTTGAAAGCCAATCGAAAACAGCTAATTTTTCGCTGCCGCTTCCGCACGTTCCTGTACCGCAATTCCCATTACTTTTACAACCTCTTGGCACTCCATTTTCTGTTGTGCCACAACTTCCACATGCCATGTACGTGAATATATTTTAAGAAAGCTAATGCTTTTCTACGTTCATAATTGATTATCAAGCTTCTAAGTTTTTAAAACTGAAACTTGTCTTATCAGTAAAGATATAAAAACTAGTCGAAAATCGAAAAGCTGAAAATAGGCGGAATTTAAGATTGCTTATTTCTTGAATTTAAGCTTTTCTGAACGTCCTTTCTTAAAAATTTTATTGCTGTTATGAGTGCCTTTTCGAAGTCGTTTTTGCTCTTCAAATGGTAAATGAATAATATCCTGACATTCCACAGAACAGGTATTTTCCATTTTTTCGGAACATTCATCACACTGGATAAATAGTAAGTGACATGCTTCATTTGCACAGTTCGTATGTGTATCGCAAGGCTTCCCGCATTGATGACAATTTGAGATTACATCGTCAGAAATACGTTCTGATCTTCTGTGATCGAATACAAAATTCTTACCGATGAATTTGTTCTCCAATCCTTCAGCTTTCACTTGACGGGTGTATTCAATAATTCCACCTTCTAATTGAAAGACATTTTTAAAGCCCTTGTGTTTGTAATAAGCAGACGCCTTTTCACATCGAATCCCACCGGTACAATACATCAATAGGTTTTTGTCTTCTTTGTGGTCTTTTAAATCTTCTTCAATAATATCTAAAGAATCTCGGAAAGTATCCACATCTGGAGTAACCGCTCCATCAAAATGTCCAATTTCACTTTCATAGTGATTGCGCATATCCACGCAAATCGTATTTGGATCGCCGAGCAATTCATTAAATTGCTGAGCATTTACGTGAACCCCTTTGTTGGTTACGTCAAATGTTTCGTCGTTCAGGCCATCTGCAACAATTTTGTTACGAACTTTTACCTTAAGTTTTAAAAATGATTTGTTGTCTTGCTCCACAGCTACATTCAAACGAATGTCTTTTAAAAATGAAATGCTGTCTAGTTGATCTTTTAGCGCGTTAAAGTGTTTTGCAGGCACAGAAATCTGGGCGTTTATACCTTCATAAGAAACGTAGGTACGACCCAAAACGTCCAATTCATTCCATTCAAGGAATAATTTGTCTCTAAAAATCTGTGGATTTTTGATGTGGTGATACTGGTAAAACGAAATTGTAATTCGATCTTCTCCAGCTTCATCAATTAATGCAGCTCTCTCTTTAGCGCTCAATTTATTGTACAGTTGCATGCTATACCAATTTAAATTTGCGTTAATACTTGATTGATTTCCTAAATAGGGCTACAAAATTAGTCTTTTTTTGAGAAGTTTAATTTTAAACACGAAGAATTTATTTGGTAAAATTTCTCATAATGACTTCAATTTATAGGATTTAGCAAATTTTTTTCTTAACAAATTCGCCATCTTTGCAGTCTAAAATTAGAAATATGAAAGTAGCAGTAGTTGGTGCAACAGGAATGGTAGGAAATGTCATGTTACGTGTCTTGGCAGAACGTAATTTGCCAATCACCGAATTGATCCCTGTAGCCTCAGCAAAATCTGAAGGAAAAGAGATTGTTTACAAGGGAAAAACATTCTATGTAACTACCTTAGAAAAAGCCGTTGCCATGAAACCGGATTTAGCGTTGTTCTCGGCAGGTGGAGGAACTTCTTTAGCATGGGCTCCTAAATTTGCAGAAGTGGGTACTACAGTAATCGATAATTCATCAGCATGGAGAATGGAACCCGACAAAAAATTGGTGGTTCCAGAAATCAATGGGGATGTATTAACCAAAGAAGATAAAATCATTGCCAATCCGAACTGTTCAACCATTCAATTGGTGATGGCATTAGCACCTCTTCACAAACGATACAAAATGAAACGTGTTGTGGTGTCTACCTATCAATCTGTTTCGGGTACAGGAGTAAAAGCTGTTCAACAATTGGCAAATGAAGAAGCAGGTGTAGAAGGTGAAATGGCGTACCCTCATAAAATTGGTCGAAATGCATTGCCGCATTGTGATATTTTCTTAGAAAATGGATATACCAAAGAAGAAATGAAATTGGTAAAAGAACCCAAGAAAATCTTACGTGATGACTCTTTCTCGTTAACCGCAACTGCAGTTCGTATCCCAACAGACGGAGGACATTCTGAAGCCGTAAATGTCCAGTTCGAAAATGACTTTGATTTAGCTGAAGTTAGACAACTTTTATCCGAAACACCGGGAGTTGTTGTTCAAGATGATGTAACAAACAATCTGTATCCAATGCCGTTATATGCGAATGATAAAGATGAAGTGTTTGTCGGTCGAATCCGTAGAGATGAGTCTCAGGAAAATACATTAAATTTGTGGATCGTTTCAGATAACCTAAGAAAAGGTGCCGCAACGAACACAATTCAAATCGCAGAGTACCTTATCAATCATAATCTATTGTAAAAAGACAGAAAGAAGATGCCAGAATTTTATGATATTTCGATAAAAGAAATTCAACAAGAAACCGCATTAGCGGTTTCTGTTTTCTTTGACATTCCGCAAAACCTAAAAGACACCTTTTCATTCACGGCGGGTGAATACCTTACCCTAGAAAAGGAGATCAATGGAGAACAGGTACGCCGTGCCTATTCCATTTGTTCTTCTCCAGATTCTGGGTCACTTTGTATAGCGATTAAAAAAGTACCTAATGGATTATTTTCTGTGGATGCTGTGGATAATTTTAAAGCTGGAGATTCCATTAAAGTTGCAGCTCCAGAGGGTCGTTTTTTACTGAGTCCTGAGGCAAATAAGAATTACTTGGCTTTTGCTGCTGGAAGTGGAATTACTCCTATTTCATCAATGATCAAGTCTGTATTGGCATCCGAAGCGTCATCGACCTTTACACTGATTTACGGAAACAAAAGTGTTGCTGACACCATGTTTTATGATGAGCTAGTTTCATTATCAGAAGAGCATAATAATTTCAATTTGGAATTTGTGTTTTCAAGAGAACGCAATGCAGATGCTAAATTCGGAAGGATAGATAAAGGTTTGACTAACTTGTTCGTGAAAAACAAATACAACAACATCAACTTTGATTCAGCATATGTATGTGGACCGGAAGCCATGATTAGAACGGTTTCTGAAACCTTAAAAGACAATGGATTTAGTGAAGATTCGATTCATTTTGAATTATTTTCTGTTTCTGTTGATGAAGACAGCACGGCTCAAATCGAAAATGGAAAGTGTAGTGTGGAAGTGCTATTAGATGATGAGGTCTTCACTTTTGAAATGGATAAATCCGATGACGTTTTAGCCGCTAGCTTGCGAAATGATGTCGATGCGCCTTACTCTTGTCAGGGAGGAGTTTGTAGTTCATGTTTAGCCAAAGTAACTGAGGGTAAAGCGGTTATGGCGAAAAATAGTATCCTTACCAATGCAGAAGTAGAAGAAGGCTATATCCTTACTTGCCAGGCACATCCAACCACCTCAACTTTAAAAGTAGATTTTGATGATGTATAAATTCCTATTTTTGTAGGAGAATATGGAATTTTTTCATCTTAAAAATGCACTCTTAATAGGGTTTTTCATGGCTTTCATGATTGGTCCTGTTTTTTTTATGCTGCTTCAAACCAGTATTCTAAAAGGTGCAAAAGCCGCAATTATTTTCGACCTTGGAGTGATTTTAGGCGATATTACTTTTATCCTCATTTCTTATTTCGGAAGTAGATCGCTACTTGAAAAAATTAAAGATGATCCTCGTTTATTCTTTATTGGTGGGCTCGTCATGATTGTTTATGGCCTCATCACCTACATCGACAAGGAAAACAAAAAAGAATCGCTCGAAACCTCAGACATTATTGATGTCTCGGCATCCAATAATTACCTAAAATTATTCGTAAAAGGCTTCTTTCTCAACTTCATCAACATCGGTGTTTTGGCCTTTTGGTTAGGAACCGTATTGGTTGTTGGCCCAACCTTAAACATGAACGAAAAGTCAATTTTCATTTACTTCTCAGTTATTATTCTCGGGTATTTTGTGACCGACTTAGGGAAGATTTTTTTAGCGAAACAATTAAAGGATAAGTTGACCAGCAATGTTGTTTTTCGAATCAAACGAGTGATGGGAATTATACTGATTATTTTCGGTGTCTTTTTAATGCTGAAAGGCTTCATTCCTAATGAGAAAATCAATGAGTTTATGAACTAAAAAAAGCGAGTTTTTCAACCCGCTTTTCCTAGTATTCTAATTTCTGAGATTTGCTATCTCGATGTTTCTCCAAATCTATTGTTTGACAAGTCAACATCTGCCATTAATCCGCTTTTGTCAATTATAACAGTCTTTACATTTTTAGTAGTTTCAAAACTGTAGGTCGGATAAGCCCAACCCCAATCTTTTAAAATTGTAGCAGACGTTGGTTTATTGCCACGCATCATTTCAATAGCAATATTAAAGCTTTCTGTTGTTCCGTCTTCATAAGTTACTTCCAAATCAATAGGCATTGGCATTTGTCCGATTCGTTCAAGTGTGATGGTTTTCCCTTCTACGGATTTCACAGCGTAATCAATAGTGTGAGTTGTTTGTGTCCATTCATTCAAATACCAATCTAAATGCAATCCTGAAACCTTTTCCATAGATCTCTTGATGTCATTTGGCGTTGGATGTTTAAAACTGAAATCTGCAAAATATTTTTTCAATCCGTTGGCAACATTATCCGACCCGATCACATACTCCAATTGAGACAAGAAGATGTTTCCTTTCGAATAACTTGCTGTTCCATACGCCCAGTTTGTATTGTAACGGTCCGCATGTGTAGAAAGTGATTCTTCGTAACCACGACTTACAATGGTTCGATAACCTCTGTATGAACCTGTATGCGGATTTGATTTATTTTCGTTCAAGATTTTATTTTCTGCCTTATTCGAAATATAACTCGTAAAACCTTCATCCATCCAAGGGTGTAAACTTTCATTCGTAGCTAATAAGAATTGGAACCAGGTATGTGCCAATTCATGAGCAGTTACTCCAAACAAACTTCCAAAACTACGTCGTCCAGTGACTAAAGTAGACATGGCGTATTCCATGCCGCCGTCACCGCCTTGTACCACAGAGTATTGCTTATAGGGATATGGACCAATATTCTCCGAAAAATACGTCATCAGTTCTGCGGTCTTCGGCTGAAGCTCTTTCCAGTTTTTCAAGTATTTCTCTTCAAGGGTTTTCTTATAGAAAAAGTGCAAATCGATCCCATTTTCCATTTTGAAAATATCATGGTTGTATTCATTATCTGCACCCCACATAAAATCGTGCACATTTGGAGCCTTGAAATGCCAGCTTAATTTATCACCTTTTGGTACGTTTAATGGTTTTGTTTTGTCCTCATAACCATGTCCTACTTCCTGTGGATTCTGCAGATATCCAGAACCTCCGATCGTATAATTTCTATCTAAGTGGATGGTTACATCAAAATCTCCCCAAACCCCATGGAATTCTCTTCCGATGTATGGAGGCGTATGCCACCCTTCGAAATCATATTCTGCTAATTTAGGGTACCACTGCGCCATAGATAATGCTACGCTTTCCTTACTGTTTCTTCCAGACCTTCGGATCTGTACAGGTACCTGAGCATCAAAATCCATCTCAAAAGTTACAGACTCTCCAGGCTTAATTGGTGAATTCAAAACAACTTCTAAAATCGTTCCTACCGTTTCGAATGACACTGCAGAACCGTTTTGCTTTAAAGAATTCACTTTAATATATCCGATTTCATTTGGCTCTAACTTACTGATTCGATCTCGTACTCTTCTGTCCGGATCACGAATAGTTCTTGAGCGAACATCCATTTGAGACCCCGGCTGAAAGGCATTAAAATACAAGTGATAAAAAATCTTATCTAAGACATCTGGTGAGTTGTTGGTGTATACCAATTTCTGTTTCCCTTTATACTGATAGGTATCGATATCAAAATCAATATCCATCGTATAATCAACAGCTTGCTGCCAATATGATGAATCTGAGCTGCTAGTCGATTTCCTTTTATTAGCGGCTTCTTTAGTTTGGGCACAAGCCACGAGAGCAATCCCAAAAAAAGCAATTAAAAACTTCTTCATTTTATCTAATTTTCAATTCAACAATTACTTCCCGTTTACAATTTGAGCCGCCATTTTTAAGGCGTTAAAGGCATTAACGATTCTTCCAGAAACTGATAATTCTGAGAAAGATACCAGTTCGCCATCAGGATTTTGTCTTGATTGAGTGCCTGGCTTAATCACATTGAAATTGATTTTAGTACCAGAATTCATCAAAATATGTTTTACCTGAGATGCTGATAACTGCGGATAATAGGATCTTATTAATGCTGCAACTCCTGCTGCCGATGGTGCCGCCATCGACGTTCCACTCTTTTGTGCATACTCATCACTAGGTATTGTAGAATAAATTTGTACTCCTGGAGCAAATACATCTACATTTCGCTTTCCGTAGTTTGTAAATCTAGCAGGAAGTCTTTTGTCATAAAACAAGCTATTCGCACCTACCGTTAATACGTTATCGGAAATCTCATTGATCAAATCCTCAGAGTCATTTGGATAGGTTTTCTCAACATCAATGTTTTTTGAATCATTACCTGCTGCATTCACGATTAACACATCATTTTTAGCAGCATATTTGATGGCATCAAAAACCCATTGTTTATTCGGTGAATACGCTTTTCCAAAACTGGTATTGATAATTTTGGCTCCGTTGTCGACGGCATAACGGATACCTAAAGCAACATCTTTATCGTGCTCGTCACCGTCTGGCACCACGCGAACCGTTAAGATTTTTACATTATTTGCAACACCATCTAAACCTTTTCCATTTCCTCTAGATGCCGCAACAATACCCGCAACGTGAGTACCATGGCTTTCTAATTTTTTAGATCCGATCACATTATTATTTCCATAATTCGTATCTGTAATATCGTATAAATCGTCTCCTAAAGATTGACGTGCGTTAAAGTCTAAATCATAACTCTTCGCATTTTCCTGACTTTCTAAGTATTCTAATAAGTCTTTCTTATAGCCTAACAGATCAGCCATTTTCATTCCGCGACCCATAATCATTGCCACATCATTAATCTTTGCCGTTGTTTGAGCATCATCAGATTTAGCGTTTTTCACATCGTCTAGTGTAAAATCACTTTTCCCGATTAATTTCTGAACCGCTGTAAAGCTTTCTTCTAACTGAAGGATTCTCGTTTTGGTAGCCTTTAAGTTTGCGATTTCATTTTCTTTCGCTTTCGCTACTTTATCAAACTTCTCTTTAATTTTTAGATACTCTTCATATTCTTTCTTGTCGGCATCAGCAATTTCAGAAGCTTTTTTATTTCCAAATTTATCCATGCCGCTCTTTACGATACGGGTAATTTCAAGTTGGTCTGCATTAACAATTTTTCCTTCTTTGTTTCCTAAGAAATTCCATCCGTTGATATCATCAACATAACCATTATTATCATCGTCTTTATTGTTCCCTGGAACCTCCTTCGGATTTACCCATGCAACTCCTTTCAAGTCTTCATGCTCTACATCAACTCCAGAATCTGCAATACCAACAATGACTGGCACTCCTTTTTTGCCTTCCAAAAACTTATAGGCTTTTGCCAAACTCATCCCAGCGATAGAGTCGGTTTCAATATCTGCCGCACTCCAGGCATTTTTCACTTTTTCTGATAGTGGTCCTTTTTTCGCAGGAATGTCAATGGTTGCATCAGAACCTGTCGGAACAGGAATCGAAGTAATTGACTTACAACTCGCAAACACAAATGCAACAAGCGTCGCATAAAAAACTGATTTTAGTACTTTCATTTCGATCTTCTATTAATTAAATATATCTGTAAATTTAAACGTTTCGTCGAGTCTGACACCCTTTTCTGTATGTTTTACCGTACAGATTTCATTATAGGCATCGTGCTCTAAAAACAGGTAATAATTATTATCTGCAGCTTCATTTAAAAATGATGCTTTTTCTTTTAAAGTTAATAGTGGCCTTGTATCGTATCCCATAATATATGGAAGCGGAATATGACCCACGGTTGGTAGCAAATCAGCCATAAATACAATAGTTTTCCCCTTGTAATTCAATTTGGGTAACATCTGCTTCTCAGTATGGCCATCCACAAAAACCACATCAAAACCAACATCTTTTACTGGCTGATCAGCAATAAAATTCAGCTGACCACTTTCTTTCATTGGGAGAATATTTTCTTTCAAAAATGAAGCCTTTTCTCTTGGATTCGGATTCACTGCCCAATCCCAATGATTTGCGTTTGACCAAAATTTCGCGTTTTTAAATGCAGGCACCAACAAATCATTCTGACGTTCAATAGCACCACCACAATGATCAAAATGTAGATGAGTCAAAAACACATCGGTAATATCATCTTTATGAAAACCGTATTGGGCCAATGAAGATTCTAAAGAAACGTCCCCAAACAAATAGTAGTAACTAAAAAATTTCTCCGATTGTTTGCTTCCGAGTCCAGTATCAACTAATGTCAATCGCCCTCCATCTTCGATTAGCATGCAACGCATACTCATCTCAATCATATTATTGGCGTCTGCAGGATTCGTTTTTTGCCACAAAGACTTCGGAACTACACCGAACATAGCCCCTCCATCTAACTTAAAATTTCCGGTCTCTATTGGGTGAATTTTCATGGTTGATAGCTAACGATTTTCATCAAAGGCTAAAATACCTTTAATATTCAGGGTATGCAAAAATGAATAAAATTAGCATAGATTGATGTTAATAAAAACGTAAGATTATTTCCCTTGAATTTCTATTCTTCTTCGAATCTCATTTCCGAAATCATCAGTAACCGTAATTAGATAATTTCCAGGCTCCAGTTGAATGGCTAACTCATGCCTTTCGGTGGTTTTGCCTTTGAATTCATTATTACAATACCAAAATAAATTTGCCTGTTTATTAGAATGAGCAACTTTGAGAACGAGCTCATTCTTTTTACCGTCAAAATCTGTAGGTAGAAAAATCGTACTCGCCTGAGTAGGATAAATAAATTTCATCTCGTCTAATACTGCTCCAATACATCCTTCTTTAAAACTCGGAAGTGGTTTATAAAATGGATTTTGTTGCTTGTAATAAAATTCCATTAATGGAGGTAAAACAAACCATGACTTCTGCTTTATGTTACTCACCGATTCACAGGAAGAATTTACCTGATAATTCTCTGATACATCAACGTTAATTAATTTATGAAATGGACAAGGCTGGGTTTTTAAGCCCGCTTTTTGAATGTAGGATTTCTTTTTATCATCACAAACCATGGAAGCTCGATATCCGCTTTTCGTACAGACATCTATTTCCACCATTTCATCATAAGGAGTGTCAAACCATTCTGAACTCGGAAGTTTATCGAATACATCAAATAGTATAGGTGCTGCTGCCTGGACACCAACCAAACCAGGTCTGCCTTCCCCATCTGCATTACCAACCCAAACGCCAACGACATAGTCTTTAGTTACTCCAATAGCCCACGCGTCCCGAAATCCAAAACTGGTTCCCGTTTTCCAAGCGATTTGTTTTGAGGCTTCAAAAAATTCCCAGTTTCCTTCGGAATCAGGTCTTATGACCTCCTTCATGCTTTCGAAAGTCAGGTAAACGGAGGCGGCATCAAAAACATTTTTTTCAAAAGACGTTTCGCCCAAATCGATATCCGTGTTCGAATAAAAGGAAGGCGATTGAAATTCATTATCGTAATAAGTACTTGAATTCTCGGAAAAATGATTCACTGTTGCAGCCATATTTGCATAGCTCTTGCATAAATCCCACAAGTTACTTTCAGCACCACCCAAGGCTAATGTTAATCCGTAATAGTTCGGATTCTCCTTGATATCCCTAAGCTGTAATTTCAGTAAGTAATCATGAAATGTATCCAATCCGAAACGTTGTAGCATACGCACCGTTGGAACATTTAAAGATTGTGCCAATGCCATTTTTGCCGAGATCGCCCCAGTATATTTTTTATTGAAATTCTCTGGCTGATAACTTCCATAATTGGTAGGAACATCGGCCACCATGGCTTCTGGCAACAAATCTCCACTATCTAACAAAGAAGCATACAGGAAGGGTTTCAAAATACTCCCGGTGCTTCTAGGTTTGTCAATTACATCGACATCTTTTTGATGCTCAATGCTTGTTGGTGTGTTTCCTACATAACTTAAAACCTTTTTTGTTTTTACGTCCAAAATCAGGACTCCAATATTGTGAATTTGATTCTCTTTTAAAGCTAAATAATAATTTTTAACTATCTCATTAGACGATATTTGCAAATTTTTTTGTAACGAAGTTGTACTGTATTTTCCAGGATTTTCTTTGTGTACTTTTTGCAATAAATGCGGTGCGATTTGAGGTATCGAAAAGGCTTTTTGAGGTAACTCTTCTAAGATTGACAATCGGAAGGTCAACGAATCGATAATTTTTTTACCTAAAAGCTTTTGAAGCAATCTATTTCGCTTTGCTAATAATTTCTGTTGATTCTTACCCGGATAAATTAATCTCGGAGCATTTGGCAGAACGGCGAGTGTTGCCGACTCAGCCCACGATAATTGACTCGGTTCTCTATTGTAATATCGCCAGGAAGCTGCTTCTAATCCGACTACATTTCCGCCGAAAGGTGCGTTACTAGCCCAGTAACTTAAGATTTCGTTTTTCGAAGCTCTAAATTCAAGCCGGCTTGCCAGCACTAATTCCTTTATTTTTTCAAAATAGGTTCTCGGCGTTCCATTCCTTGACAAACGAATCACTTGCTGAGTAATGGTGCTACCTCCTCGAACAACTTCTTTTGCCTTATAATTTTGCCATAGTGCTTTTCCTATTGAAATTGGGTTAAACCCCGGGTGCCAATAAAAGTACTCATCCTCAAAATTGGTAACGCATTTCTCAAACTTCTCTGGCACCTCATCATTTTGTGGAAATCGCCATTGACCGTCTTTGGCAATTAAAGCACCGAGCAATTCACCCTCCTTACTTACTATTACAGTCGAGGTAGGTTTTGTAAATAGCTCTTTAGGCAAACAAAAAACATACAGGACAACCATTATTAATGTAATGATTGTCCTTTTTTTATGACTTTTTATGTAGTCTAAAATTTTTGAAATCATAGAAATTGAAAGCCGTAATTATCTTACTACTTCTACCCATTTTCCTTTGGTTCTCACAAAGTAATCATTGTCATACATGGCTTCGGCCTGAACTCCAGGCAAATAATAGTTGCCGAGGTAAGCCGCATTTAACATCACTTTGAAGACCTTCGTTTTCGGCTTGGAACTTCTGTATAAATCAAAATAGAAATTTACACGATCATCCTTGATATCGGTATATCTTGAATTGCTTTCAACGGTTGATCCGTAATCTGTAAATCTAGTATTCACAATCTCCCATCCGGAAGGGAAAATCTGAGTTAAAGCGATATCATTCAAACGTGAATTTTTCGGATTAGAAACACGAATTTCTGCCATAAAATCATCGCCTTGTTTTAACCTACTCACATTGATTGGCTTTCCTTTCAAATCCTTATAGCTCACTTGAACACTCAAACCGCGTTGTTCTGCAATTTCTCTACCTACAGGTAGTTTCCCTGAATTTACGATTCGTGCGTAAATCACATTTCCTGCATTGTTGGAAATTGCAATCGCATTAGAAGCTCTCAATCCCTCAATCTCTCTTTGCACCAAAGAACTCTCTGTTGTAATGTTTTCCTTTTTCCCATTGATCGAATAAGTAATATCCACAGCCTTGCCTCCATTCTTCTGAACCATTTTTCCGATGGAAAGCAAAGCATATGCTGTAGTTTGCGTACTCATCCATCGCTTACTAGATAATGCTTTTGCAATGTCTTCTGAAATGGAACGAACTCCATCGAAATCGGTCAATAACATGGTTTCTAATGCCATAGCTTTATTCCTAGTTACAGATCCGTATGAATATCTCCAGTTTGTATTTGAAAAGTTCAAACTAGCACTTGCCAATAACTCCTCACTCACCTCTTTTTGCCCTACTAGTGCATAGGCAGCTGCCAGTCTCCATTTTGCTGAATTTGACAGATTTTTATACTCTCGTAATCGATTCATTGACGATAAATCTGGGCTGCTTGCTAAGGCTAATGTATACAAACGATAGGCCTGCTCTAAATCTGAAGTATATCCTCCATAATTCTGACGCCAGTTGCGCGCTTTATCCTTTTGGTAGCGTACAAAATTCGTTTTAAAAGTAATTGGTAACACAAAGCCTTTTTGCTCGGCTTCTAACATAAAATGACCTGCGTAACTTGTACCCCAATCACTGGCATAATCTTCACCTATCCAATAACTCAATCCGCCATTTGTTAATTGGAAATTTCCTAAACGAGCAATTCCCTTTTCAATATTCTTTTGGATTTCTGATTTCTTCGAGGTATTTAGATCAAAAATATCTGACATATATAATTGTGGGAAAACACTCGAGGTGGTCTGCTCCACGCACCCATGAGGATATTGAATCAAATACTGAAGTCTTTCGGTAAAATTGATAGCTGGTATCGTAGAAAATTCAATAGTGGCTTTATTGGTTCCATCAACTCCGAATGTGTCGAATGTCATTGAATGAGAACCATTCTGAGCAATTTCTGAAGTCATAACCTTGCTTGAAATGTTATTCGGATTGATCACATCCAATTCCACTTCATAGGTAGATTTTTCACCATTTCCAATAGCCGAAACCTCCACCTTATGTATTCCTTTTGCATCCAAAACCGATAAGTCAAAATAGACCATCTTTTCATCAGGTTTGTCAAAACTCAAATTCTGAACCGCAACACCATCGACTTTCAATCCGTTAGAGGTTTTTACCACCACTGCAACATCAGTTACTTTTTTATCCATCGCAAACACAGAAACGGGAAGTGTCACTTTTTCTGTTGGTGATAATTTTCGGGGTAATGTTGCCAATACCATCAATGGTTTTTTCACTGGAACTGATTTTTCTGCGCTACCAAAGGCTTCTTTATTCACATCACCAGCAACCACCATGGTACGCACAGCACCTATGTAATTTGGTAAAGTGATTTTATGTTCTTTGGTATTTCCTTTATCCAATTGGAAAGGCCCTAAAAATCGAACAACAGGCTTGAATCGATTTGCTTTTTTATTCTTTCCTTTTTCTGCAGCTGCGTCTCCACCGATGGCAAATACCTGGTCAATACTTCCAGAATAAGCGCCCATTACATCATCGAAAATATCCCATGTTTTCACTCCTAATGCTTCTCTAGCGTAAAAAGACTGATAGGCATTCGGTGTTTTAAATCGGGTTAAGTCTAATAGACCTTCCTCTACAATTGCCAAGGTGTAGGTCATTGACTTGTTGTTCTTTTCAGATACTTTTACCGTAAAATCCTTTTCGGGCTGTAACTCATCTGGCATTATAATTTGAGGTTCTAACTTGGTTTCTTTGTCTTCCACCATAATTGGTATTGTACCATACAATCGCAAAGGCAAATCATTCTCGGACACCTGATGAGGTTGCAACAATGAAATGGTTGCATAGACATTCGGAGTCATCGCTTTGGTAATAGGAAGCGAGGCTGTTGTTATTCCTTTTTCGGTGGTTACCCAAATTGATTCTAACACATCAGTCCCATTTTCAATACTTACGAGCGCTCTTCCTTTTGATCCTGATGGGAAGGTAATTTTGGCTGTTTCACCAACATTGTATTTTTCTTTATCGGCAGAGAATACCAGCATTTTTGCAGCACCCTTGTTTGCAGAACCTTCATTTTGCCACCAGTTTTTGTAGAAATAGGTTGTTTTTCCAGTAGCATGACCTCCTTTGGTATCAACAACACGGATTAAAAATCGGCCACGATCTTCATCAGGAATCACTAAATCAAATTTTGCTAATCCTTTGACATCAGTGGAAAGGTCAAATGATTGATAGGGTTTTTGGTAGCTGCTCGATGTATATTTTGACAGGTTATCATATCCAGAGCTCCACCACCATCTCCAATGAATTTTATAGACTTCAACTTTTAACCCACTGCGCTTCTGTGGATTTCCTTTCTCATCCACAGTAGCCACAGAAAACGTCTGATTTTCATCCGTAAAATACGATCCATAGCGATTTCCTTCTGGGGCTTGTAACCCAACAAAAACATCATATGGAGCATATTTTTTCGAAAAAGCATCAATAGAGAAATCACCACCATTTTCGAATGCACGCACTAGGAAATTGATATTTAGCATTCCTGGTGCATTCTTACCAACGGATAGTTTTTTGGAAATACTGGCTTTACCATTCTGATCTAACTTCCCTTCAAAAATGTTTAATTCCTGAGAAGAAAATTTACGAGAAGGATCTGAGAAGGTATAATTCTTAAAGTTTTTAAAGGTATGACTGGTCGCATTCACCTTCGCCTTAATTTCAGCTTTTAACCCTTTGGCAGGAGTTCCATGCAACCAAGAAACTTCCAAATCTCCTTTAATTGGTTTTTTGTTCGATAAAATCTCATCATCGAAAGCTACTTTCATTTTTAAGCGATTTGGCTTTACAGTTTCGACCTTCAAAGTCTTGTAGAATTTCGCTCCTCCTACGGATACTTTCGCTGAATAGTTTCCGGTTCTGGCATTGTCATCCGTTTTAACAGTAAATCTATAGAAACGATTCACGTGTTCAGATGAAACCTTTCGAAATACCAATTTTCCTCTCGGATCGGTAACCTCTAATTTCACAGGATGTTCTGCTGGCAATTTATTGTCGGCATCATTCAATAAAAAAGTCAAATGAATATCGTCTCCAGGTCTCCAAACTCCTCGTTCACCATAGATATATCCCTTCAATCCTTTTTGCAATCGGTTACCAGAAACGTCGAATTTACTCAACGACAATGCATTTCCGTCCATCAATCGCATGTAAGCATTGTTCACTCCTTTTGTAACAATCGCAAAGGCAGCATTTTTCGGACTTTCGATTTTTAACAAGCCATTAGCATCCGTTTTTGCTCCAATAATACGCTGCTGCTGATAATTATAAATCTGAACATCCGCTCCAGAGATTGGATCTGTCGACAGAAGATCCGTCACAGCAAATACATAATTGTTGTTCACGCCTTTCTTGGCAATTACCCCAATATTGGAAGCTAGAATATTCTGAGCCACTTCTCGATCAGAATTGTAATAAGCCTCATGACACGGATTGTTTCTTTCGCGCCAATTGTAGCTGTAGTTCTTATAGGAATACAATTTATTATCCCAGTAGCGTTCTTCCTTTTCATCTTCTTGCATCTCTGTAAACTCATCATCAAAAACATCCGTAGAGGAAGAGTTTGTGCAGGTATACAAAGTCTGATTTCGGTTGAAATTTAATTGCACACGGTAAATGGAGCCCGGATCAATATCAATCATTTCAGACAAATCGATACTATAGGCTTTCCAATCTTCTCGATAATTCGATGGGTCCTCAATCAATGTGATTTTTTGTTTAGCAACCGTTCTACCAACCTGCTTAATTGCATTATCATAATTGCTATTCAGATTGTTTTCCTGTAGGAATTGTAGCACATTGTCTTCAAATATTTTGATAATGCGCACATTTACTTCCTTGACATTGATGGCCTCAAAATTGTATTTAAGTCCAGAAGAATTCGGTAAAATAGTTCCTGTAGTTAAGGCGCGGATTTCTGGCTTTTGTTGCTCAAAAATCAGAGACTCCTGAAAATTCTTCTTCAATTTATAATCTTCAGAATTTCGAATACCCTGAAAAATTCGAAGTATTTTTTTCCCAGAAAAAGAAGTTCCAGAAAATACTTTTAATTCGTTTCCGTTGGTCACAAAATTCAAATCTGTCATTCCTTCAAGAGTGACTAATCCGTCAAAATTTTGTTGTTGTTTCAGTGCATCTGAAAAGTTAATCGAGATGTATTTAGAAGCCCCATTTACCACTCGGGCATCGACAACTGTGAAATTGTTCTTACCAGGAATTTTAATTTCATTTTCTCCTTTGTAATCGGATTCAATTGCGGTTCCATCCCATGAAAAAGTCACTTTTGAATCATCTTCCATGCGTTGGATGCTATCAATTTTAAAGTCGAAATACTTGCTGGTCGCATTGGATTCATCAAAAACAATCCTTCTTGTTTGGTTTCCCTGAGCAGCACTGATTAATTTCTTGGCATCTTCTAGACTGATCATGTCCGCGGATTTTAATACCCCTTCAACATATTGCCATTCACTCGAATAGGATTGCAATACATTAGCTTGAATACTAAAGTTTGGTTTTATAGTTTTGAACTGAAAGGTATAGCTGTAAAGACCTTTCGGAATCGCTACGTATAAATCACGAAGCTTAACGGTTACCGTATACTCCGTATCCGATTTTAAATTTTCTTTTGGGATAAACTGAAAAGAATGCTTATTCAAAATTTTTAAGTCACCGTCTACACTCGGACTAATTTCAAAAGTCTTCGGATTGATGGCATACCCATCTTTAATGGCATCAATTTCTTTTCCGAGGTTAATTGTAATTTTTTCTGTCACCGATACCACACCAGATGTCGTGTAATTCACATATTCTTTAAAAGCATAAAGATTATCTGTGGGTTCTTTTTGTTTCTGGCATCCAATCAACAAGATGATGGAGGCCATCAATAGGAATAGGTTTTTCATTTTCATAGCAGTAAATTTTGGGATGGTTTTTTCATAAGGTACAAGTTAGAAAAAATCATCTTTCAATCAAATAACATAAAAATGTTTTCTAATAAAAAAATCCTTCGTGGCTTACGAAGGATTATCTGAGGTGCCGAGCGGACAACAAATCAATTATTCAAATAAATAAATTAATCCTTAAAGTTTCAGGAAAGCTATATTTTATCTTGTTTTTATAGAAACAATAAAAACAGATGTGAAATAATAAAGCATCAAAATGTGGGTAATTTGGTGGGTAATTTGTTAATTTTGATGTGCAAAAATTACAGGTCAATAATGGCAAACATTAAGTTTACCCTCAACAACGGAAAAAAGACAGTTAACGACAAAGAGTATTCTATTTATGTTAGGTATCGGTATGGTCGAAATATAGATATTAGAAAGTCAATAAAATATCAAGTTTACCCAAATGACTGGAATGAGGAAAAACAAGAAGTGAGAAATCGGATCCATATTAAGAATAGGGAAAAAATAAATGTGCGGATAAGGAGTATAAAAACCAAATTAGAGGACTTCGAAAGCGAACTATTGTTAAATGGAAAACAACCTACCCAAAGGTCAACAGAGAGGTGTTTTAAGACCTTATTTGATGACAATGCAACAACAAGGCCAGATACACTATTTGAGTTCATAGACGACTTTAAAAATCGGCCAGATGTAAAGAAGTCAAGGAGTAACGGCACATTAACAAATTATACAATTACTCAAAACACGCTACTTCGCTTCAATGCAGAGGTTAATAAAATTGATTTTGATAATATAGACATGGATTTTTATAATGATTTTGTTGAGTGGTGCGAAAATCAAAATCTTTCAATGAATTATATTGGAAAACTTATCCAGACCTTAAAAGTCTTCTTGAATAATGCCACCCAAGAAAAGATAAACAAGAACTTAGAATTTAAGAATCCACGTTTTAAAGTAACAAGAGAAGAAACGGAAAACGTTTATTTGAATCTTGAAGAATTAAATAAAATCTTCAAATTGGATTTATCAAAACACCCAAAACTTGACCAAGCAAGAGATCTTTTTTTAATTGGCGCCTATACAGGCTTAAGGGTTTCGGATTTCAACAATCTAAATAAAGAAAATATTTTCGAAAGTAATGGAATGCAGTTCCTACGAGTAAAAACGAGGAAAACTCAAAAGAACGTTGTCATACCTCTACGTCCCGAAGTTCGTGCAATTTTCAAAAAGCATGGAAATAAACCCCCCGATCGAATGCCAGACCAACAAATAAACTATAAAATTAAAGAGGTTTGCCAAAATGCTGGAATTGACGAGGTAATTCACACTAAACAAACTAGAGGAGGGGAAAAGATAATTAAAAAGAATTTTAAGTTTGATTTAGTTAAAACCCATACTGCTAGACGTTCTTTTTGCACTAATGCTTATTTAAACGGAATGAACCCAATCGATATAATGCAGATAAGCGGACATACAAGCGAAAAAACGTTCTTGGCTTACATCAAAGCGAATGCGCTCCAAAAAGCCCTTAAAATCAGTTCACATCCATTTTTTCAAGGAGAAAACAATCAATTAAAAATCGTTTAAATCAGAATTATGAAATTACCAGTCTTTGGGCAACATAGTTTGAGATTTGTCTCCGAAACTTATGAATTAAGATTAGTTTCATTCCTTATTGACAATAGAGAAATGGATGAGGTCGATTTTATCGATGCGAATATTGAAAAAATAAAGGGAGAAATAAACTCATACAATAACCATTTGAAACAAATAAAACAAAATGGTCTAACAAAATTTAGAGAATCTAAAGAAGAATATAAAAGTCTTTATAAACC